>Ga0207083_1136_pt2 | contig 9271 bp, 10 predicted proteins | sample Alteio_BWMinHeat_57_FD_153516 | JGI IMG/M metagenome (GOLD analysis project Ga0207083, IMG submission 153516) | Enriched cells from forest soil in Barre Woods Harvard Forest LTER site, Petersham, Massachusetts, United States -... | ecosystem: Environmental > Terrestrial > Soil > Temperate forest >... | reverse complement strand
CTCTACAAGCGCTTTTGGGGGCTCCAGCAGTACTTTGGTACCCATCCGAGGGTGATGGGGGACCGCATTCGCACCAAAGGCTGGAATTGGGACCTGAAAAATTCGCCGTTCATTTTTTCTGCTTCAGACCTGAAAAAAGCTGTTTTAGACTTATATGAAAGAATCACCGGGCACCGGCCCTTTGAATTCAAAAACTATAAGGTCAAGAAATGAAAATGAATCAAGACATGAAGCCTCTCAAAATTCTCATCATCGATAATAATCGTGAAGAGAATTGTTTTGGCAGCAAAGAGCTGGTGGACTTGGCGATGAAAACTGCGCCGACCGGTTCCGAGGTGATCGTGAGACGCGCCCCTGATTTGGATCTACCTCATCTTGACCACGACGTCGATGCGATGGTGATTTCCGGATCGATTACTTCTTGTTTGGAAACAGCGGAATCGTGGATCAAGCCTTACGATCATTTTATCACCGAGCACATCAAGAAGAGTACTCCGATTTTGGGAGTGTGCTACGGGCACCAGACCATCGCCAGGTGTTTAGAAAGAATAAACGGACGCGAGCCAAAGTTAAGAACAGCTGAAAACGCAGAGTTAGGCTGGAAAAAAGTTCAAGTCACGGAAAAAGTTAATCTGTTAGAAGGATTGGGTGAGCACTTTTATACCTATCACTCCCATTATGAAGAAGTGTATGAAATTCCACCGGGGGCAAAGAAGTTTGCGGAAACAGATCACTGTCAGCTTCAAGGATTTGAAGTGCATGGCAAACCTATTTTTGGAATTCAATTTCATCCGGAGTATGCAGTGGAAGATGCAGAAGAGTCTCTTGCACGAAAAATCAAAAGAGGCGTGCGCTCGGATTGGATTTTGAATGCTGGCAAGGGCGAAGAGCTCTACGACGAGAACGTAGGAAAGGTCATTTTTGGAAACTTCTTCCGAATTGCAAACAGTCAGCGGTAAAGAACGAATCAAACTCATTCTGAAATTTCTCCTGGTGGGGGTTGTTTTTTGGTATTTGGCCAAAAAAGGCTTGGTCACTGCAGACAGTTTTCATCACCTGATGTCATCGCCCAGCACTGTTTTTGTAGTGTTGATGCTGACCACGATTAATACCATTCTTGGGGCCTTTCGCTGGAGAGGACTGTTGGATGCAAAAGGAGCCAAACTTTCGTTTTTACGAGTGCTCGAATTGAATTTAATTGGAGCCTTTTTTAACATCGCTCTTCCGGGTGCAGTTAGTGGCGATTTTGTAAAAGCTGTTTTTGTTTCCAAGCAATTTCCAGAGCGAAAACCAGCTGTTTTTGGAAGTATGTTGCTCGATCGTTTTTTGGGAATGTCGGCGATGGTGTTTGTCGCAGCCGTTTCGGCAGTGGTGAGCACGTTTGTGAATTGGGGTGGGCAACTGCCTTCAGTTCTATTGCTTTCCATTGGTGGGATCGGCGCAGGAGCATTTTTATTTTTGTGCTATATGTTTCTTTCCCATAAAAAAGATCCTCTCTTTGCACTCATCCAGTGGGTGACGAAACGTCATACCCGCTTACAACTCGTGGATAAGCTTTATGTCGGAGTGATGGATTATAGAACTCGTCCGCGGGCGGTGATTACCGCGGTATCGCAATCAATTTTGATTCATATGTTCCTTATTTTGCTCGTATTTGCGATCAGTCTGTCGGTTTCCGCCACTCCTATTTCACTGATTGCTCTCGCGGTGATCGTTCCAATCGGGATGCTCGCGACCACGATTCCCGTATTGCCTGCCGGAGTGGGAACTGGTCACGCCGCTTTTTTTGCTCTTTTTAAGCTGGTTGGTTCTGATCAGGGCGCTGAAGTTTTCAGCTTGTTTGTGATGCTTCAAATTCTCACCGGTTTGATCGGCGGAGTGGTTTATCTTCGCAGCACTGCCAAAGTTGGTATGACCTCTGCATCACGGTAGGAATGAAGTTTCCATATCTCCTGCGCCCAGACCAAATTGAAGCCCTCTCTCAACTCAAAGCCCATGATCATCTGATCTACATCGCCGCCACGGGGAGCGGTAAAAGTATTTTGTTTCAAAAATATATCTATGATCATCCTCGGATCCGGACGCTGCTCGTTTCACCCTTGAATGCTCTTTCTCGGCAGCTGGCAGAACGGTTTTTGAAACTGGGTATTCCAGTGTTTCAAAAAAATACGCCCTCCAATGAAGAGGCTGGGGTTTGGATTTTAAGCCCGGAAAAACTACAGGGCCGTACTCTTGAAGCAATTGATTCCTGGAAGCCTAATTTTCTGATCGCCGATGAAGCACATTGTATCTGGGAATGGGGACGCGAGTTTCGTCCCGCCTATCGGAAAACACTGGATCTGATTAGCCTACCGTCCATCCAAAAAACCTTGTGGTGCTCAGCGACTCTACCCAAGGGCGCTCAAAAAGAGCTCCTCATGCATTTGAAAACCTCTAAAAAAAGTCGAACAAAAATTTTAGGAAAGTTTGAACTGCCAATCAATATTCATCTCAGGTCAGAGAAAATTTCACCAGAAATCCGCCTAAATTGGCTGCGAAATCGACTAGGTCTTTATGCGGATCAAAGTGGAATCGTTTTTTGCAATACCCGTTCGGCAGCCGAATCCATTCAAAAATATTTAAAGCTTTGGGGAGTGCGATCATTTTTCTATCACGCCGGACTCTCCACGGAAGAAAAGCTCAATTTGGAAAAAAGGCTGATCCTTCAACGAGAATCTCAGCGCCCGATGGTGGTAGTGGCCACGTCCGCATTCGGAATGGGAATGGACTACGCTTTCTTCCAGTTTTGTATTTTATTTGAACCGCCCTTTTCTATTTTGTCTCTAGTTCAAGCGATCGGACGAATTGGCCGGAGCGGTCAGGGGTCTGCCGTTAAAATTGCAAGGGCTCACGTCCTTTGGCATCCGGTTGATTTTGCGCGAAACAAAGCATGGATGGATCAAACCGAGGTTTCCGAGTGGTGTCGATCACTTGAAAATCCAGTCGTCAGTCTTGAAAATTACTTTAATGGCGCAAGTCTTTCGGGCACAATCGATGAAGATGGACACACCCGTAACGATTCCTTCAGAACCTCAGGCGCTCATTGATCTCGCTCGTTCCGGTAATCGGGCGGCATTGGCTCGTCTCATTTCAAAAATTGAGTATCGAAATCAAGACACGGAAAGACTAGTAGAGCTTTTGTACCCGCTCACCGGCAAAGCGCAGGTGTGGGGAATTACGGGGCCTCCTGGTGCGGGAAAATCCACAACGGTCGATCGTTTGCTCACGCATCTGCGCGAACAGGGTAAAAAAGTTGCAGTCGTTGCAGTGGACCCATCGAGCCCATTTTCGGGAGGGGCTATTCTCGGCGATCGCATTCGGATGCAGCAGCATTCAGGAGATTCCGATGTTTATATTCGCAGCGTGGGTACGCGCGGCCGTCACGGTGGACTTTCTCATTCTACCAAAGAAATAGTGCTGGCCCTCGATGCCGCCCAATTTGACGTCATTTTGGTGGAAACGGCCGGAGTCGGCCAAACGGAACTGGATATTTTGAAACTCGCTCAAACAGTGATGGTGATTTTAGTGCCGGAAAGTGGCGATTCCATTCAAATGATGAAGGCGGGTTTGATGGAAATTGCGGATGTATTCGTGTTGAATAAAGCCGATCGTCCGGAAGCCGATAAACTCATGCGCGAGTTGACGATGATGGTGGGGATGAATGCGCATGATGAAAATTCGTGGATGATTCCCGTCTGTAAAACAGAAGCAAATCGTGACGTCGGTGTAGTGGAGTTGCTTTGCGAAGTGCAAAAACACCAAGAGCATCTAACGAAATCTGGTAAGCGCGAAGAAAAAACAAAAACTTTTCTCAAGGAAGAGATGCTCGATATTCTCACGGAGGAGCTAAAAAATTCTTTGGAGCAAATTTTGAAAACGGATGGCGGCAAAGAATTGCTGGAGAAGCTTTACCAAAAAAAGATCGCCCCTTACGAAGCAGCGAAAACACTTTCGGGTCAAAATTAATCAAACCGCCGCAAAGCGACATGCCTTTTAATATTGACAAAACACCTCAATCTTGGAAATGATCTAACCTTATTCAAGAGTCCAAGGCGAAAGTCTTGTCATCAGGGAAGCGAAGTGATTTTTCACGTAACGGTGAAGTGTCATTTTTCAACCTAAGTTGAAAAATGTGAGGCTGGATTAGCTCAGTTGGTAGAGCAGCTGTTTTGTAAACAGCAGGTCATCGGTTCAAATCCGGTCTCCAGCTCCATTTTTTTCATGATTTGTCTCTAGTTTGAGGCGAGGTTCCGGAGCGGTCAAACGGGCCAGACTGTAAATCTGGTGGCGTCAGCCTTCGAAGGTTCGATTCCTTCCCTCGCCACCATTTCTATGTGTGCGGAAGTAGCTCAATTGGCTAGAGTATCAGCCTTCCAAGCTGAGGGTTGCGGGTTCGAGACCCGTCTTCCGCTCCACTTAGAGATTTGACAGTTAACCTTGTGCGTCGTTCATTAGTAAACCTGACGGTTTCGTTTGTGATAATAAACCTAACGGTTTATATGCTGATGTAGCTCAGTGGTAGAGTACTCCCTTGGTAAGGGAGAGGTCGTGGGTTCAATCCCCATCATCAGCTCCACTTTGATTAAGGTTTTGGTCTCCGGAAAAAAATGCTGGAGTTTATCGTAGTTTTTTTGGTATGACATCATGAAACCAAAACTATTGTGAAAAACAGCAGCGGAATATTTTTGTAATTGTAATGTAATCGAAAGGGAAAGAGGCATATGTCTAAGGAAAAATTTGATCGGACGAAACCGCATTGTAACATCGGAACTATCGGTCATGTCGATCACGGTAAAACAACTTTAACTTCTGCAATCACTAAGGTGCTAGCAAAGACTGGTAAAGCAAAAGCGATGAGCTATGAGAACATCGATAAATCTCCGGAAGAAAAAGAACGCGGGATTACGATCAATACCACTCACGTTGAGTACGAAACTGACAAACGTCACTACGCTCACGTGGATTGCCCAGGCCACGCCGATTACGTGAAAAACATGATCACTGGTGCAGCTCAAATGGACGGCGCGATTCTCGTGTGTTCAGCAGCTGACGGACCAATGCCACAAACTCGTGAGCACATTCTTCTTGCACGCCAAGTAGGTGTTCCTGCGATTGTTGTGTTCTTGAATAAATGTGACATGGTTGATGACCTCGAGTTGGTTGACCTAGTTGAAATGGAACTTCGCGAGCTTCTCACGAAGTACAGTTTCCCTGGAGACACCATTCCATTCATTCGTGGTTCTGCTCTAAAGGCGGGCGAAGGCGATCAAAGTGATGTGGGCGAACCTTCTATTCTTAAATTGATGGCCGCTTGTGATGAATTTATTCCACAGCCAGTTCGCGATAAAGATAAACCATTCTTGATGCCAGTAGAGGACGTGTTCTCTATCTCTGGTCGCGGTACCGTAGTTACGGGCCGTATCGAGCGCGGAATCGTTAAAGTGAATGACGAGATCGAAATCATTGGTATTCGTCCAACGACTAAAACAGTAGTGACCGGTATCGAAATGTTTCGTAAACTTCTCGATCACGGTGAGGCAGGCGATAACGTTGGAGCTCTTCTTCGTGGTACTAAAAAAGAAGAAATTGAACGTGGCCAAGTTTTGGCTAAGCCAGGTTCTGTTTCTCCGCACAAAAAATTCAAAGGCGCGGCGTATATTCTTACTAAAGAAGAAGGCGGACGTCATACTCCATTCTTCAAAGGATATCGTCCACAGTTTTACTTCCGTACTACTGACGTGACCGGTGTTGTAACTCTTCCAGAAAATGTGGAAATGGTGATGCCTGGTGACAATATCTCTATGGAAGTTGAATTGATTACTCCAATCGCTATGGAAAAAGATCTACGTTTCGCGATTCGCGAAGGTGGTCGTACCGTAGGTGCGGGTGTAGTTTCTGAAATTGTAGAATAATTTAAAAGATAAGGGCGGTTCCGAGTTTCGGAATCGCCTCTGTCTTTTGGAGGCCGATAGCTCCAATGGTAGAGCAGCGGATTCCAAATCCGCTTGTTGTAGGTTCGAGTCCTACTCGGCCTGCCAAATTTTTGAAGATTGAAAGAGATATGGAAAATCAAAGACAAAAATGGGTTAACTTAGTGTTTACTGCAGTCGCGATTATGGTCGCGGCGATCGCTTTTGTTGGTCTTTCAAAAATTAGTGCTGTTTACAATTTTGAGTCCTCTTTTAAGCAGATTGATCTCGCGATTCGTTTCGGATCGATCGGGCTGGGAGTCGTTACCGGTTTAGTTCTATACTTCAAACAAGAGTCTAATGCTTTCATGAATGAAGTCGTGTTGGAAGTATCGAGAGTGACTTGGCCAACTCAAAAGGACACCACTAATGCCACTATTTGGGTGGTGATGTTTGTTTTAGTTGCGGGAGCGCTTTTGGGTGCTTTTGATTCTCTTTGGTCTTGGATCATGAAGGCGATCCTCTAGTGTTTGGGAAACCTCACGGTTTAATAGGTTTTTATTATTATGGATAATGCAGAACAGTCTTTAACAGCTCCAGAATTAGCTTGGTATGTGGTTCACACCTATTCAGGGTTTGAGCACAAGGTAAAGCTATCTCTTGAAGAGCGTGTAAAATCGCTGAAAAAAGAGCAGTTTTTTGGAGAAGTGGTAGTACCTGAAGAAAATGTCGTGGAACTAGTAAAAGGGCAGAAACGCACTACTAAGCGTCGCTTTTTTCCTGGCTACATCCTGGTAAAGCTCATTCTTACCGATGAAATGTGGCACATTGTTAAAAATACACCAAAAGTGACTGGTTTTGTCGGCGATAAATTGAAGCCAGTTCCGGTTCCTGAGTCAGAAATTCAAAAAATGACCAATAGAATCGTGGAAGGACAAGCAAAACCACGTCCAAAAGTATCCTTTACTGAGGGAGAAAATGTGAAAGTGGTGGACGGTCCATTCTCTAATTTCAATGGAACTGTAGAAGAAGTGAATCAGGATAAAGGCAAGGTTAAGGTATTGGTCAGCATCTTTGGACGCTCCACGCCAGTTGAGCTCGATTTTATTCAGGTTGAAAAAATTTAAGATTATTGGTACGTAAATTGTCCAACTATTAAAAAAGTGGATTTAGATTACCCACCTAAGGGCGGGAGAGGCATGTATGGCAAAAAAGGTTACAGGACAGATTAAATTACAAATTCCAGGCGGCGCTGCAAATCCAGCTCCCCCAGTAGGTCCGGCTCTCGGTCAACGTGGTGTGAACATCATGGAATTCTGTAAAGCATTCAATGCTAAAACAGCAGAGTCTAAAGGTATGATTATTCCGGTAATCATTACTGTTTATTCTGACCGTTCATTTACATTTATTACCAAGACTCCACCTGCAGCGATTCTTATTTTGAAGGCAGCCAAGCTTGAAAAAGGATCCGGAACTCCAAACACTAAAAAAGTTGGATCAATTTCTAAGAAGCAGTTGGAAGACATTGCAAAGATGAAGATGCCGGATTTGAACGCAGGTAGCGTTGAAGCGGCGATGCGTTCTATCGAGGGAACGGCAAAAAGTTGTGGATTAACGATTCAAGGTTAATTCCTTGGATATAAAGATTAACTCTGATGAGTTAGTTTGTTTTAAAAATAAATTGGGAGCTACTGGACTTGTTCCGGGGCGATTGAACCAAGGAGAATCATATGGGTAAAACCGCGGCGAAGAAAAAAGAGGGCACAGCTGCCCACAAAAAAGATGCGATTGCAAAAAAACACGGAAAAAAATATTCCGCAGCACTTGCACAAGTTGATTTAACAAAATCTTATACGACTGGCGATGCTTTCGAATTACTTTGTAAGATCGCAGGCGCGAAATTTGATGAAACTGTAGATGCAGCATTTGTGTTGGGTGTAGACACCAAGCAAGGTGATCAGCAGGTTCGTGGTGCGATTGTACTTCCACACGGAACAGGTAAAACTTTAAAAATCGCGGTAGTGGCAAAAGGCGATAAAGCAAAAGAAGCGGAAACTGCGGGAGCGGACATCGTTGGTTCTGATGATTTGATCACTCGCATTCAAGGTGGCTTCTTGGATTTTGACGTGTTGATTGCTACACCGGATATGATGGTGGCGATTTCTAAGGTAGGTAAAATTCTCGGACCACGTAACTTGATGCCAAATCCAAAATTGGGAACGGTGACTCTCGATGTTGCAAAAGCAATCAACGAGCAGAAAAAAGGTAAAGTTGAATACCGTGCTGAAAAAGCGGGTATCGTTCACGTGAAGATTGGTAAAAAATCTTTCGGAGCACAAAAGTTAAAAGAAAACTTTATGGCCGTTTCTGGAGCAGTGATGCGCGCTAAGCCGCCAACCAGTAAGGGTATTTACATGAAGAATATTACTATTTCTGCGACAATGAGCCCGGGTATTAAATTGGACATTGCGGAAGCAACTTCGGGTTCAGCAACCACCTAATACAAGACTATAGAATTTGATCACTCTACGGGGGTTCCCGGGAGCTTAAGGAGAAAAAAACATGGATCGTTCAGGTAAAGAAGCTCTGGGAGCAGAGCTAAAAGACAAATTTTTGAAAGCAAAAGTAGCGATTTTTGCAGACTATAAAGGACTGAAGGCTTCCGAGGCAGATGACTTTCGTAAAGCTCTTCGCGCTCAGAAAACTGAAGTGAAAGTATTGAAAAATAATATCGGCCGCTTAATCACTAAAGACGGCGCTCTCGGCGAAGATGCAAAGCAAATTATGGATCGCATGGTCGGCCCTACTTTGGTTGCATTCTCATACGGTGACCCTGCTGCGACCGCTAAAGTGGTGAGCACGTTTGCCAAGACCTACGAGGCACTTAAAATTAAGGACGGACTTTTGGATGGGAAGCTTCTTCCCTCGGCTCAAGTAATTGAGTTGGGTGATCTTCCATCAAGAGAGGTTCTTTTAGGGAAGTTACTTTCAGTATTCAACGGACCAATTGCTGCATTCGTTAGATTGCTGGATGCGGTTGAGAAGAAAAAAGGCGGAGGCGCTGAAAGTGCTCCTGCTGCAGAAGGTGCTCAACAATAAGTTAGGCGATAAGCTTAATGATTTAAAAGAACCTCACGGTTCAAAAAAAGTTTATTTAGGTTGGCGCAAGTCGGCTTAAAAATAATAGAAGAAGGAAGAGGAAAAGGTAATGTCAACAGTATCAAAAGAACAAGTAGTGTCATTTATTGAAAATATGTCTGTATTGGATCTTTCTAAGCTCGTAAAAGAGCTCGAAGAAAAATTCGGTGTATCTGCGGCGGCTC
>Ga0207083_1175_pt1 | contig 9308 bp, 5 predicted proteins | sample Alteio_BWMinHeat_57_FD_153516 | JGI IMG/M metagenome (GOLD analysis project Ga0207083, IMG submission 153516) | Enriched cells from forest soil in Barre Woods Harvard Forest LTER site, Petersham, Massachusetts, United States -... | ecosystem: Environmental > Terrestrial > Soil > Temperate forest >... | reverse complement strand
CTATCGACTGGAATGCACAATCCTGGGTAGGCAATGTGAATTTGAATCAAGACGATGCAGCCCTTGACGCCAAAGACTATTGTAAGGAAGGCAGCACTGTACCTGACACCTGCTACATCAATATGTTAACGTGTAAAAATTTGAATAGGAATTCATAAACCATGTATTGTGTGGGATTAACAGGGAATATAGGCAGTGGAAAATCAACCGTTGCTGGTTATTTCGAATCTCTAGGCATTGATATCATTTCCGCTGATAAGGTCGCAAAAGATTTAACTAAATCGAATCAACCGGCCTTTCAAGACATTCTTACCTATTTTGGGCCATCCGTGCTTCAATCCGATGGTGAGTTAAATAGACCCTATTTACGGCAATTAATCTTTACTCACGAACCGAATCGATTATGGCTAGAGCACTTGCTCCATCCAATGATTCGAGAAATGATTAGATTCAAAGTAAGCCAGGTCCAAAGTCCTTATTGCATCATTGAGATCCCTTTGTTAACTAAAAAAATTAATTATCCTTACCTTAACCGCATTTTGTTGGTCAAATCTGATCCCAAACAACAAATTGGGCGTTTTATGGCAAGAGATAACAGTACGAAAGAAGACGCACAGGCGATTTTAGCGACGCAACAAGCCCATGTGAATATTCATCTTGCCCTGGCTGATGATGTATTAATGAACACAGGAACACTGAAAGCATTACAAAAAAAAGTGGCTGCTTTACATGATCAATATTTGCAAATGGCTTCATTCGCTAGCTCATGATTTTCAAGGTACTAGATTATTGGCGCAAAAAACTGAGCAATATCAGCCTCGGTTAATACCAAATTTTCATCAATATTACTTGATAAGATACCTTCAAACAATTGGCGTTTTTTAGCTTGCATCCCCAAGATCACTTCTTCTACAGTCCCCGAACCGATGAGTTTGTATACAAATACTGGATTTTCCTGCCCAATACGGTGGCTACGATCGGTGGCTTGATCTTCCACCGCCGGATTCCACCAAGGATCATAATGAATCACTGTATCCGCACGTGTTAAATTCAACCCCGTGCCCCCGGCTTTGAGGCTGATTAAAAAGATAGGTGCTTTCCCTTCTTGAAAATCACACACCACGCGATGTCTGTTTCTAGTCTGGCCTGTCAGTTGGAGATAAGTATAGTTCCGCTTTATTAACTCTTGTTCAATTAATTTAAGCATTGAAGTAAATTGTGAAAACACCAACACATATCGACCTTCTTCCATCAAATTGTCCAAAAGTTCCAGTAGACTGGCGAGCTTCACCGAGGAGCCATGCGCAATGGATGCTTGTGATAACGATAGTAATCGTGGATCGCAACACACTTGTCTTAATTTAAGCAGAGCATCCAATAAAACAATATGGCTTTTACCTAACCCTTGTTTTGCTATCGCTTCGCGCACTTTTTTCTCCATACTCATGCGTATAGCTTCATAAAGATCGCGTTGGGGACCACTTAATTCGAGCATGCGTGTCATTTCTGTTTTCGCCGGCAATTCGCGAGCCACTTGATTTTTACTTCGACGCAACATAAACGGAGTGACACGTCGCACCAATAGCGCTCTTTGCATACTATCCGCATGCTTTTCGATCGGTATTCTGAAAAATTTGCGAAACTGTTTAGTATCACCTAATAGACCAGGCATTAAGAAATGGAACAATGACCATAACTCACCCAAGTTATTTTCAAGCGGCGTACCTGTAAGACATAAGCGATGTTGACTCTGCAGCTGTTGCACCATTTGAGTTGTTTTAGTTCGTGCATTTTTGATGAGCTGCGCTTCATCCAAAATCAAGTAATAAAAGGGATAATCCAAAAAACGTGCTTTGTCACGATGAACCAACCCATAGGTTGAAATCACTAAATCATAATCATCAAAATCATCACGATGTCTGTGTGAACCATGAAAAATAAGAACGTTTAATTCGGGAGTAAACCGTTTTGCTTCTTCATACCAATTGGTGACCAAACTTGTAGGAGCCACAATGAGACTCGCTTTTTTCAGACGACCTTGTTCTTTTTCATATTGCAAATGAGCAAGTGTTTGTACTGTTTTTCCAAGCCCCATATCATCCGCTAAAACACCACCAAATTGAAGTTCACGGAGATATTGTAGCCAATTTAATCCCAACTGTTGATAATCACGCAATTCCGTTTGCAAGCCATAAGGAACAGCAATCTCTGGAAGAAACGTCCGCGTAGTTAATCGCTGTAATTTTGTCTGTAGATCACTGGTACCAAACCATTTGAATGCCCTCGATGCAACGAGCTGTTCGGCTTCTTGTAACAATAGGATTTGATAGCGTTTGACACGAAGCGCGGCATGATTTTGATCAGGTCGAGTCACATATTGTAATAATAATCGAATCAATGGTTTAATTCGGCCGAGTGCAATTTTTAAAACTTTTCCTTCGGCGAAAGGAAGGTTAACCTGCTTGCTGTCTGGCAAAGCCTCAAGTGTTTCAATATCCATTCGATGGATTAAATCAATCACCAAAGGAACAATACTGACCGTTTGGTTATCAATGAGAATCCCAAATTGGTACGAAAAGAAATCATACGTATCCTCATTGATTTCTGTATACCACTCTGCCTCATCCGCATCTACCACTTGCTCAACAATATGATCCTCCGTGAGTGTTCGCCACTTATCATAAGACACACTGGGAAGAGCCATGGTCGGACCCAGATTTTCTCGAGCTTGTAGTGCAAATAAACATGCAGCAGCATGTTCACAATTGATGCGAAACTCACAACTGCACCTTGAAGAACTTTTGGGCCAACTTTTTAAATCAATGTGAACATCATAAATTTGATTGCTCGTTCCTTTGACCCGCGCTTTAAGCAGTCCATCACTTAAACGAATGCTCAGCACATACCCCAGGCGTTCATAATTCATTCCATGTTTTAATGTAGATGCCGCAAAAACAGTGGTCATCCGTTGAAGTGCCGCTTTCAACATACCTTTATATCCAAAACTGACCTCACAGGAAGAGTAAATCTTTGGCCCAAACGACCATTTTAACTAAAAATAACACCTTGTGCTCGAATTAATATAAAATGGTTTATCGATGACTTTTTTCAATGATTTGAAAATGCCTAAATTTCTTTCCATGCTCATGGCACAGATCAATCCCACCGTGGGTGCAATGGCTGCTAATACTGCAAAAATTATCGATATTATTAAAAAAAATCAAATCGATCATGACGTGATTATTTTTCCTGAACTTGCGCTGACGGGATATCCACCGGAAGATTTACTTTTTCGAAAAAAATTCTTTCATCAAGTGGATGAGGCCTTAAACCTCATTAAAACCAGTACAATGGATTGTCATGTCATCATAGGACATCCAAGCCTCGAAGGATCTGTCACTTATAATTCATCTAGCGTATTTTCGAAAGGACAATGCATCGCTCTATACCATAAACAACATCTACCCAATTATGGGGTTTTTGATGAAAAACGCTATTTTATTAAAGGCAAGGACGAGCCTTGTTTATTCTCTGTCAAAGGCTTTCGAATAGGGTTATGCATTTGCGAAGACTTATGGCAACCAGGTCCCGTTGATCAAATCATCGATGCAAACGCCGGTATCCTCATTTGTATCAATGCGTCTCCCTTTGATGAGCATAAACCATCCCATCGTGAATCATTGCTACGGCATTATGCAAAACGAGGCATAGTCATCATTTATGTCAATCAAATCGGGGGTCAAGATGAATTGGTTTTTGATGGTCAGTCCCTTGCTTTTGATACAACCGGGCAACTATGTGCTCGTTCCAAAGCCTTTGAGGAGCATTTAAATACTGTCACATTAAAAAACAATCAACTGCTCGGTGAAATCACGGCATCTCTCCCTAGAGAAGCACTGATATACAAAGCATTGGTTTGTGGCCTACATAATTACATTGAAAAAAATAAGTTTCCTGGCGTTCTCTTAGGGTTATCGGGCGGTATCGACTCTGCCTTGACCTTATGTATTGCCGTTGATGCATTGGGTGCCTCTCGCGTTCATGCTGTCATGCTACCCTCTCGTTATACGGCCTCCATGAGCGAGGAAGATGCAAAGCAACAAGCTGATTCTTTAAACATAAAATATTCCACACTACCCATTGAACCAGCCTTTCAAACGTTATTAACCACCCTATCCCCCGTATTTATAGGGTATTCTAAAGATACAACCGAAGAAAATTTACAAGCAAGAATCCGCGCTGTCTTGCTCATGGCTCTATCGAACAAAACCGGTTATTTGTTGTTAACTACCAGTAACAAAAGTGAAACGGCTGTGGGATATACAACCTTATATGGCGATATGGCAGGAGGATTTGCTGTATTGAAAGATATCATGAAAACCACGATTTACGCATTAGCCCATTATCGCAATACGATCTCGCCTGTCATTCCTTCACGTGTTCTAACTCGAGCCCCATCGGCTGAATTAGCTCCCAATCAAACGGATCAAGACACATTACCCGAGTATGATATTTTAGATGCCATTATTTACAACTACATGGAAGAAAACTTAGATGCCGAGGCTATCATTCAACAAGGATTTCCTGCGAAAGACGTGTTGAGTGTGATAAAACGCATCCAGCAAAACGAATATAAACGTCGACAAGCCCCTCCAGGGATCAAAATCACAACCCGTGCATTTGGACGTGATTGGCGCTACCCCATCACATCTGGATTTATTACAAAAGAATAGACGGTTGATCCGAGCACTGTTTTTATTCATAAACATCTGCCCGGATTTTTGTAGACTTACAACGCAACCGCTATTATCGTAAAAGTCAATTTTCGATAATACAAGAATTTCTTATCACCACCAATAACTACTAACAGCATTAGTTATTCCAAATCAATTATGCTAAAATTTCATCATTCGAATAACGTGTTTTAGAGATTATTTGTTGGAAGAGTATTTAGGATTCCAGATAGAACAGTCATCGGCTGTTCTGCTTCTGCGTAGTGATAATGCTGGATTCATCATTAGCTTTTTCCAGTCTGTTTTTGGTGAAACACAACGTTTCCAAATTGGATACAATGAGTTAGTTGCCTCACTAGCGCAATATAATGAGGCACATGGCAAACCGCTCTCGCGTAGACCGAGCGATTATATTGAGATTTGGACTGACGAAAAACATCGATTTTTACGAAAGTATTATGTTGATGGTCACGACGAACCTCAAACGGAACTTTCTTATGAAGTTTCCTCCCTTATGTCTTGGCTGCATAACCAAGGTGCTCAAGATTTTGTGGGAACAGAATCTCGTGTCTCCGCTTTATTTCAGATGATTGATAAACTCGCAAGTCACAGTGATACTGACCCTAAAGCAAGAATTTCAAAACTTAGACAAGAGCGTGAGGCCATTGATCAAGAAATTAGTCACATTAAAAAAACAGGTATGGCACTAGGTTGGGATGATTTGCGCAAGCGTGAATATCTTTCACACATTATGGAAGACTCACGACGACTGCTTGCCGATTTTGCGTTGATTGAAGATATTTTCAAAGACCACGCACGACAATTGAAAGAAAAAATGGTAGCCGCGCATTTATCCAAGGGTGAAATTTTGGCACAAGTATTGGATATGCATGACGCCTTAGAAGAATCTGATCAGGGTAAAAGTTTCCGTGCTTTTTGGGATTTTTTAATGTCTCCCACGAAACAAAATGATTTGAGTCGTTGGCTAGAAAAAATTCTACATGATTTAACTGACAAGCCCTATCTTAAGGGCATACAACACAGAGAATATGTAACCCGTTTAAAGGGATTTAAAACCGATCTTCTGCAAAGGGGGCGTAAAGTATTAGCGAGCCAGAATCGACTAACACGGGAAATTCGCACTTTGTTAGTACAGAATTCCAATCAAGATTCCAGAGCTATTCAAGCAGCCATTTCAGATATCAAGGCTTGGTGTATTGTAAATCGTGAGTATTTTGCCAATATTGCAGGGGAAACTTTGATTGAGATTGAACATAAGCCACTGGTTAATTTACCGCTGGAACGTCCTCTTTGGTCTGAGCCGATAGGTGCAACACTTGATTTTGGCGATATGCTTAATGAATTATCGACAGACGTTGCAGCAATTAATCTCAAAGCGCGTTCAGCGTTAGCGTGTTGGCAGTTAGAAGAACGAGTAAATACTTTACTTCAAGAGCGAGCGTCCTTCACCTTGCCTGAGTTGTTGGACGTTTATCCACCTGAAATTGCACTAGAAGAATTGGTTTGTTATCTATCGGTTGGCATGAAAAACAAGCAACATATCATTGATAGGATTGAGTCCATCAAGCTCAATGAATTCTTATTGCCACAAGTAACCTTTCATCGCCCCACCCAAGCGAACAATACGATCACGACCAGTACAATATCAGAGAGAAGCGATGTCTAGATCACGAACTAAACAAGAAAAATCAGCACTTTCAGCAGTGCTCATCAAATTATTGCAAGGTTTTTTACTCCAAGAAGATAAACAGGTATGGGAGGCCTTGCAGCTTCAACAAACAGTTGTCCGTGAGTTTTTTGCGACCTTAGGGTTGTACCTCCATTTGGATGAAAATGATGGTTACGCGTTTTTACGAACCATTCCCATGGGGGAAAATGAAGAAGGAAAGGTCACGGGAGAATCAGCTATTGGTAAAGGGCCACAAGAAGAAGTGATCGAAAAAAAGAAACTCACATTAATGCGGAGAATGCCATTGAGCATTGAAGTATCGCTTCTTTGTGTATTACTTCGAGAAGCGCTCGATCAATTCGATGCGACAGTTCATGATGATCATCGTCTCATTATGACAAAATCGGATATTTACGATCTACTCAAGCTCTACTTCCCAAATAAACACGATGAAACAAAACTGATTAAGCGCTGGGACGGTATCATCAATAAAGTGATAGAACTAGGCTTTATCAGAGAATTAAGATCAGATGCCTCGCGCATAGAAGTATTGCGCATTATTAAAGCAATGATTGATGCTGAGCGGGTAGGAGAAATAAAACGAAACATACAACATTATGTCCAACAAAAATCAGAGACCAATAGCAGTCAGAGAGAATTAACCAATGAATAGTGGGTATCGTTTAGTAGACCTAGAGGTTTTTAATTGGGGTACATTTGATGGTGCTATATGGCACATGGCGTTGGATGGGCATGGTTGTTTGTTAACAGGGGAAAATGGGACAGGCAAATCGACCTTGATTGATGCTTTCTTATCCCTATTAGTTCCGAATAAACGACGAAGCTACAATATGTCTTCAGGTAGCGAACGGCGTGAGCGTAATGAAACCACATATGTCCGTGGTGCCTATCAACGAGAAAAAACACGTTGGGATCAAATCCAAGTCAAATATCTTCGCGATGAACAATCACTCAGCGCTTTAGCTGCCCATTTTGCAAATCCGTTAACGAAAGACAAGATCACCCTGGCACAGTTTTTCTGGTTTGAATCCGGTGAGCTACGAAAGTGCTTAGTGATTTCCCATGATGATTTTTCATTGAAAGCTCTATTAGATAAGGTGAAGACACCTGCTGATTTACGTTATAACCTGAAACAATTACCGCATACCACCATTTTTTCCAGTTTCAGTGAATACCAAGACTATTTCGTTCGATACGTGGGATTACGCTCCTATAAAGGGATGGATTTATTCAACCAAGTGTCAACTATTAAACAAATTGGTAATCTCAACGAATTTGTTAGACAAAATATGTTGGAAGAAACGGATATGGAATTATTCCTGCATGAATTCTTTCACACGTTTGAAGATTTAACACTTGCTCATCAAGCAATTATTAATGCGAGATTACAAATTGAAAATTTAGATGGCATTGATAAAGACGCTAGAAAATTCAGCGAAACAACCCGTACGCTTGAGCAAACGACCCAGTTACAAACTTATCTTCCACGTTATTTTTCAGCCAAGCAATATGAAACATTCACGCAACAACAACGTGAGCTGACCCATGCATTAGCATTACATCAGGTTAATATCCAATCAATAGAGCAAACCATTGACAATGTTCAAGAGAAATTATCTACTTTAACACAAAGTATCGATGGTAAAGGCCGAGACGAGCGTTTAAAAATTATTCATCGCGAGTTAAATGACGCTGAGTTGATGCATAAACGTTGTCAGGGCGAGCATAAAAAATTAGAGACGGTTCGTACCGCGTTAGGATTAACAATCTCATTGACGCTTGAAAATTTCACCAAAGAACAGCTCAGCCTCGCAACCATGAAAAACAATATCGAATCCGATAAATCGGCTATCTCGCCCCAGTTTTTTTCACTAAAGCAGACAGAAAACAAAATACAGCAACAGATGCAAGCTTTGAGCGAAGAATTGCTGACCACACAGAAAAATAAAACGTTGATGCCATATCAATACCTTGAATTGCGACGCATGTTGTGTGAAAAATTAGGCTTATCCCCGAGTGATTTTCCTTATGCCGCAGAATTAATGGCGATCAAAGAGAGTGAGGCAAGGTGGCGACCCGCGGCAGAAAAACTATTGCGTCCATTGGCCTTGAAACTATTGGTGCCAGAAACACATTTTATGGAAGCCAACCAAATACTTCGGTCACGAAATATTGGCATGAAAATTGTCTTACAACGCATTGATCTTGAATATACTTATAAAATCACAACAATCCCTTCAGAAGAAGACTTTTTAATTTCTAAACTAGAGTTTCTCCCCAACGCAAAACAAGTTCCTTGGTTAAAAACTCATATTCGTGAGCAATTTTCCTACCAATGCGTGAATGACATGTGCGTTTTCCAATCAGCATCACGTGCTATTACCGTCGAGGGGTTAATTAAACGCCATATTCATACCAGTGAAAAAGATGATAGGACGATGTCACATGCTCAGCACCTATTAGGCTGGGCACATGAAAACAAGGTTCAACGCCTGATTGAAGAAAGTAAAGAACTACGGACACAATTGCAGGGCATTCAGCAAGAATTACAGCAAATAGAGGCAGCAGAAAAGCAACGGGACCAACATCTTACTTTATTAGCCCAACGTCAATTATTCGATTCTTTCGATCTAATAAATACCGTGTTGTGGGAAAAAAAGATCAAGGCACTTGAGACACAGCGTGAATCACTCATGAAACAACCAGAAACGAAGGAAATGAGTGATCTGCAACAACAACTCAAAATATTAGCAAACGATCGAGATATTGCCTTGGCCCAAGGTGCTGTTATCCGCAATGAATTAGAGAAAATTCCTGCTCAAATGGATCGACTCAGTACATTACTAAATACCTATACGATCGAT
>Ga0207083_1174_pt1 | contig 9338 bp, 7 predicted proteins | sample Alteio_BWMinHeat_57_FD_153516 | JGI IMG/M metagenome (GOLD analysis project Ga0207083, IMG submission 153516) | Enriched cells from forest soil in Barre Woods Harvard Forest LTER site, Petersham, Massachusetts, United States -... | ecosystem: Environmental > Terrestrial > Soil > Temperate forest >... | reverse complement strand
CATTCGCCGGCATTCGGACCGGGCCCATAAAAATTCACAAACCACTTTCCGATCACAAAGCACACATGCTTTGGATTCATTAACAACCAGAAATCGGAGAAGTGTTCTATTTTGATTGGAGCTCGATGCGTTTTCTTTAGTGAGCTTCGCCCGCTTTACTGCCTGCTGCAGAAGCTGCGTGATCTTATTAAATTTGTATTGGAAGGCTTTTAAGGAAACATTCGATTCTAAAACCTCAGTCACCCCTTTTGATTTTAAGAGCGCGACTAGTTTTTCATTGTTCAGTTGGTTATAAACAATAATTTTATCCGTACCGTTGGCTAGTTTCGGTTCGAGTTTCGCGAGCAGCTGGAGGATCTCCGGTAAATCATCCTTACTCAGCACCGACATCAAAATGAGCGCGCCTTCGTCTTTCTCAATCAGGGGATAAATATCAGAAAACTTTTGCGCATCCACATGAACGAGCGGAGTTTTCCCTTTCAATTGCGAAAGGAATGCCTCCAGAACCGGTGGCTTCTGCGCTTGTGGAGTGCACACTACCAACTTTAGTTGTTCTTCATTTTCGACTTTCAAACCCCAAGTCATCCTCTCTCCATAATCTCGCTGAAAACCTTCACACGCTGTTGATATGACCTCTAAAAGAATCTCTAAAGCTATTCGGTATTTTCGTGAAATTTCTGAAGGTTCTGACCATCAGAAACGGAGAGATTAAAGGATTATTAAATACCTAATATTTACAAAAGATTGGGCGATTCATGGAAACCCTATATTCGAGGCCAGACTCTACCCAATCGGTATCATTATGGCCCCATTTTTTTGCTTCTAAGCTCATTCTGGAGTGGATTTTAGCCCCCGTTATGCGGCGCTCTTTAACTATTATTGCTAAATATACGATTTATTTAGACTTAGTTCATTCGCATTATTAGTGAAATATCCCTGCAATTACCGTCCACTAACGCGTGTCAAAAAATATTCGGACTTAAAATGAACTAAATTTGGCGCTTTACCCCCGCCCCGAGGCTTTTTATCCTATTAACAGGATTAATTAGTTTCATGAGCATATGAAACCGATTAATAACAACCACGGCAAGATGCCAACGGAGGTAGCTCTTATGATGATCAGGAAGATCAACGTTAGTTTAATCAGTGCGGTGAGCGTCAGCATTATCGCGCTTTGTTCCTGTAACGTTCCCACCACTCCGGTAGGAACAGATCCAAACGCCAATCCTAGCCCTTCTCCTGTTTCAGGCGGTGACAATCCGGTATCAACACCGACACCTCCTAGTAACGGCGGCGGAACTCCCGTCAACAATGGCGGGACTTATAGTACGCCGAGCGCACCTGGAGCAACTTCTTCTCTCGCGGGCTCGCTTGGAATCGCGGACACAGTAGACATGCGGGCAAACGATGGCCCGGTGCTCGATCAGTTCGGTGGAACTTGTTCCACCTTCGGTACTGCAGCGGCACTCGATAACGTACTCCATGCGAAAGGAATCAATAAAAACGTTTCCGAAGAGCATCTCTGGAGCTTATACGGTGTGTACGACATGGATGCTGCGATTGCAGCGGCCAGCAGTAACTACATTACTGAGGAACAATACTGGCCCGTCAATGGAAGTGCAAAATCGAACTATGAGGACTACGCTTCACTCAAAATCACTCAAACTAAAAATTTGAACTATGATATGAACGCAGCTCTTCAGGCTTTGAATGCAAAACACCCGCTCATCATGGCAATTCAAGTGCCGTCAGACATGGATAACTGTAACAATATGGTCGCGTCGACTTCGACCTATACCAGCGGTCAACACGTGATCGAGGCGGTAGGTTACCAACTCGATAGCACGGTTGCAGGCGGTGGTTACTTTATTCTCAAAAACAGTTGGGGAACTCAATGCGGTGACAACGGGTACCAGTATTACCCCTTCTCCCTTTGTCAACGTACCGATCTCTACTGTTACTTCACCGAGGTGGACGATGCGGAAGATCGCTTAGCGAAATAAGCTATACGAAAAACCACACGAAAAGAGGCGTGTCCCAGTGGGATACGCCTCTTTTTAATTTTAATCTCTGCTTGAGCCCTTATTTTTTCAACTCGATAAAAACCGGACAATGATCAGAACCCATCACCGATCGTTGATGATCGATTACTTTGATCCGATCGGTGAGATCCGGACTAGTGATGTGATAATCCAGTCGCCAGCCCACATTATTCGTGCGCGCATTGGCGCGATAACTCCACCAAGTGTAAAGAACCCGAAGAAAAAGAATATAAAGGTCGCTTTGCCGAAGAGTTCGAAGAACGCAAGAATAAGCACAATAAAAATTATGAATGCTCCGAGCTCCATCTGAATCTGACGGGTAAGAACGGCGAGAAGATCGCGACCAAGATCTTGATTGACCTCATTGAATTGCGTGAAAAATATGTAGTGCTCGATGTTCCCGCGGGACTTCTCTGCGTGGACGATCAGATTGAATTAGATGCGTTCATGGTGGAAGGTGGTGTGGAAAAGAGAGTCACGATCAATGCCGCGACCCAGATCGTCGAGACCGAGTCCGATGACGAAGCTGGTGACGAACACGAACCGCGTGCAGTGGCAATCTGTGAATTGAACGATAAAATCGCACCACAGTTTATTGCATTGATTAAATCTTTTAGTGATCGCCGTGAACAAATGAGTGACTTCTTCAATAAAGCGAAAGGAGTGGCATGAGTTCTGAGAGTGAACCAGTCCTCTCTCCATTCGAGCAGTACATGAGTGAGGCGAATATTCTCATTGTGGACCGCAGTTTTACCTATCGTGTTGCGCTAAAGCAGACATTGATTTCCTTTGGCGCGCTTGCAGAACGCATTTTCATGGCAAAAACCCTGAAAGAAGCCCGGGTCCATGCTGAACAAAAGAAGCCAGAGATTATTTTCAGTGATTTTTTGCTGGAAGATGGAATTGGCACCAATCTCATCAAAGAGAGAAAAGAAAAGTGTATTTTCATTTTAGTGAGTTCGATCGCCACTCAAGCGGCCGTTGCCAACGCAGCGGAAGTGGAAGTCGATCAGTTTATTTTTAAGCCGTATAGCCAACTCCACTTGAAAGACGTGCTTGAAGGTTGTGTGAAAAGAAAAATGGCACCGAGCGAGAGCAGTCAGGTCATCGAGGACGGCAAGGAGTTATTGTCGATCGGTGAATTTGAAAAAGCTGCGGTTCTTTTCGAACATGCGAAAAAAGATCCAAAGACCTTCGCCCAGGCCTGTTCTTATCTCGCCGAAGTCAGTAAATTGAAAAATGAGTTGGACGACGCCTTCAAGACCTTCCGAGAAGGTCTGACCTCAACAGAAGTGCATTTTCGTTGTTTGATGGGCTTATTCAACACCTTATTGCAGAGTCGGCGCCAGCAGGAAGCCTACGAAGTATTGAAAGATATTTTGGTTCATTTCCCGGAGTGCCCGGATCGTTTGTCTCAGGCCCTGGATCTTGCCGTCCATACCAAGAATTTTGTAGACATCGAAGAAATGCATCTGGTGTTTCAGCTGATGTATGAGAAACCGGAAAAACTGATCATTCACATGACGTCAGCATTGCTGGTGAACGGACACTATCATCTCCGCCACAAAAATCCGCCTGCAGCGATGGAGAGTTTTGTCCGCGGGATTACGATCGGAAAAGGGCACGAAAAGTTCATTCAGTATGTTCAGGAAAAATTGATCCAACACGGTTTGCCGACTAAGATCGACGAAGTATTAAAAAAATCGGAGTCCGCAGGACTCGACAAGAAAAAAGTGGCGTAATGGTCCAAAGCACATAGTGCTAGAGGATGCGATCTGATTGCATCAGCTTCCTACGACGACATGACTCAGATAAAAACTCAATTCGGCGATCGACTCATGTAAGTCGCCAATCGCACGATGGGCATTTTTTTTGTCGTATTTGAGTCCGTAGCGGTCGCGGAAGACTTCTTTGAATGAACTGACATCGACCATGCGATAGTGGAGAGTGTTTGCGAATTTTGGCATGTGCAGGTCGATAAAACGGCGATCATTGTGAATGGAGTTCCCGGCAAGTACGGCACCGTCTTTTCCATGTTTTTTCCCAAAATGTCCTTCTACCCATTCCACTAGCGAGTTTTCCACTTCTAGCAAAGGAAGTCCGGAGGGAATCAGGGCAGTGAGGCCGCTTTTTCCATGGTGGCTCTTGCACCAATCATTCATGTTTTCGAGAATGGATTCCGGCTGATAAACAATAAAATGCTTCTGATCCAGCGTGTTTAATTCAGGATCGGTAATAATGGCTGCAATTTCGAGAATATGGTCGGTTTTTTCATCTAAACCGGTCATTTCCAGATCCATCCAGAGGAGTTTCTTTTTGTTCATGATGCAATTACGATAGCACGTTGCCATAAAAGTGAGGCGCAAAAATCTTTACGCAAAGCATTAACATTGCAATCGGACTGCTACTCGGATATTAACTTATATTCACACAAAATTAATAGCTTAAGGAGCTTACCATGGCTGAAGAACTCAAATACGTACCGATCGATAAAATTCGTAACATTGGTATTTCTGCACACATCGATTCCGGTAAAACAACACTTTCTGAACGTATTCTTTTTTACACTTCTAAAATTCACGGGATTCACGAAGTCAAAGGTAAAGACGGTGTCGGCGCGACGATGGATTTCATGGAGCTCGAACGCGAAAAAGGGATCACCATTCAATCTGCTGCCACCTACTGTGTGTGGAAAGAATACAATATTAATTTGATCGATACTCCGGGCCACGTGGATTTCACGATCGAAGTGGAGCGCGCGCTTCGCGTTCTCGATGGCGCGGTTCTCGTTCTTTGTTCTGTGTCCGGTGTTCAGTCTCAGTCTATTACCGTAGACCGTCAGATGAAACGTTACAAAGTTCCTCGTCTTTGTTTCGTAAACAAGATGGACCGCGCGGGTGCAAACCCATTCCGTGGGATGAACCAACTTCGTGAGAAACTTCGTCACAACGCAGTTCTCGTGATGTATCCAATCGGCGCTGAAGATCAATTCCAAGGCGTAGTGGATCTCGTTCAGATGAAGGCTTTTTATTTTGATGGCGAAAACGGAGAAAATATCCGTGAAGAGGCAATTCCTGCCGACATCAAAGGCGAGTGCGACAAGTATCGTGAAGAATTGATTTCTGCGGCATCTGAATTTGATGACGCTGTTGCTGAAAAATACCTCGGTGGCGAAGAAATTTCTGTAGCCGAGCTTCGTGGCGCCATCCGTAAAGGAACGCTTTCCTTGGCGCTCACTCCGGTGTTCGTCGGTTCTGCTTACAAAAACAAAGGCGTTCAATTGCTCTTGGACGGTGTGACTTACTACCTTCCAAACCCAACTGAAAAAGAGAACATCGCTCTTGATCAGAACAACGCCGAAGCAGAAGTAATTTTGAAATCAGAAGACAATCTTCCCTTCGTCGGTTTGGCATTCAAACTGGAAGATGGACGTTATGGTCAGCTGACTTACATGCGCGTTTACCAAGGTAAATTGAACAAGGGTGAGTTCATCATCAACAGCACGAACACCAAGCGCGTAAAAGTGCCTCGGATTGTTCGGATGCATGCCGATGAAATGAATGACGTCGAGTCTGCAAAAGCGGGCGACATCGTTGCACTTTTCGGTGTTGAATGTTCTTCTGGTGATACCTTCACCGATGGAACGATCAAGTACTCCATGACTTCCATGTTCATTCCGGAAGCCGTGATTTCTCTCTCGGTTCAGCCAAAAGATAAATCTGGGGACACGAACTTCTCTAAAGCACTCAATCGTTTTACGAAGGAAGATCCTACTTTTCGCGTGCATCGTGATGAAGAATCAAACCAAACCATCATCAGTGGGATGGGCGAGTTGCACTTGGAAATTTATTGCGAGCGGATGAAACGCGAGTTTGCGTGTGAAGTGATCGTGGGTAAACCACAGGTTGCTTACCGCGAGACGATTCAATCCAAGGGCACGTTCAACTACACCCACAAAAAACAAACCGGTGGTTCGGGTCAATTTGCCCGTGTTGCTGGATGGATTGAGCCCTTGCCTGCAGATTCAGTCGGAACTTACGAGTTCGTGGACGATATTTCAGGCGGTGTGATTCCACGTAACTTTATTCCAGCTGTGGACAAAGGATTCAAGGAAGCGGTTAAAGAAGGTCGTTTGATCGGGTTCCCAATCGTAGGCGTACGTTGTTTGATTAACGACGGAGCTTACCATGCGGTCGACTCCTCGGAGATGGCGTTCAAAACTGCAGCGTTGATGGCCTTCCGTGAAGGTTATAACAATGCAACTCCAGTGGTTCTCGAACCAATCATGAAGTTGGAAGTGAATGCACCGGAAGAGTTCCAAGGTTCAGTGATGGGCCAAGTGAACCAACGCCGTGGTGTGATCATCAACTCCGGAACACAAGATGGTTATTGTGTGATCGAAGCGGAAGTTCCACTTTCGGATATGTTCGGTTATTCCACTGACCTTCGTTCGGCAACTCAAGGTAAGGGTGAGTTCACCATGGAGTTCAATAAATACGCTCCAGCTCCACGGAACGTTCAAGATGAACTCGTGAAGAAATACCAAGAGAAGAAAGCGAAAGAACAGGCTGAGAAGTAAGGTATCAGGTTACCTTTTAATAGGCACTGCGAAACGACAGTGGATAGAATTTGAAGGCCCCGACTGGAATTTTCAGTCGGGGCTTTTTTTATGGTAAAGCCAATTTATTTTTAAGATCAAACTTCGGATCGACAAAGTTAAGGTACAATTCAAAATCCTCATTCTTCACTTTATCCGGCCTGATGGACCAGTTCCATCCATTCGCATCAGAAAAGGCGTTGTGCAGTTTTCCTGCACCAATCCCTCGGATCAGGCCACTGATCACGGGTGCAAGAGGCAAAATGACTAAATAGGTGAGGACTGAAAGAGGAAGGACGACCATCGCAGTTTTCGTTGCTTGCAGTCCGGGACCTGGGCGATCCACGTCCGGATGATTGTCATAAATAAAAGCAAAAGCGGTAAATTCAGCAGTGACCGTGGCGGAGGCGATGAGGACTACTTTTTTGAGATCGAGACCCGGACCATTTTCTTTCCGGTATTTTCTGAATGCTTTCTTTTGTGCCTTCAGTAATTTTCTGAGGGTGGTAGGATTCGGCGCCGACTTGCCATCTTGATTTGAAATGCTAATCGCACTGCCGAAGTAATAGGCATTTCCTGTTTTGTTTTGAAAAAAAAACATAGCGGACTTGATCGCAGCCTTCATTTTGATCTTTGCTTTGATTCACACAGGCGAGGGCGATTAGGTCTTTCGTTTCTTTATTGAGAATTCCCCGACCCAGTAATTGAAGCGAACTTCCTTCCACTTTTTCGACGTCGGAAGGTGTGGTGTTTTCTTGTACGTATTGCACGAGTTCCTGTTGTTCTTCGGTGGAGAGGGACGGCTCGGTGCTCGCTTGAGACATGATAGGGTTGAGCAGGAAAGAAAGGGTGAGAGCCCAGGTTAAAAACTTCATGCGCGAATAATACCAATACCGAGCAATTTAATCAACAAATGATATGTAAGATTAAGTCATAAACCCTATTTTCTGTGGGCTTTTGTCCACATTCCCTTGAATAAAGTGGTGAACTAAACAGATTTAATTTAGGGATACCTTACGAACCGATCGCAAATATTTTGACGCTAGATATCCCTTAGACAAGTCTCCCTGCATCCCACATAATATAGGTAGCTTAATTCAACCGTAAAAAGGAGTTTGCGTTGAAAACACGATATCTCATTCTTGGCTGTGTCCTCATCACCTCTTGTTCGACATCGAAGGTTTCACAAGAACCCGATCGAAGAGTCGCTTCAGACACCAGTCGTTATCAAAGTTTATCGGTATCGATTCAAGCTGAGGTGCGAACCATCCAATATTGCGGAAAGAATTTCGACATCGTTCAAGTGACGAGTAGTCACCCGGGAGTGATTGCCCAATCACAGTTAGTGTCTCATCCAAAATTGAAATATGCCTATCCGATGCCTTCCGGATTTAGTGTGATTCATCCCGAGGCTGCCGGCGCATTTCTCAGTTCGGCAAATGGAATTGATCTGGATGTTGCCAATTCGACTACCGCAATTCGCAATCCTGTTTTTCCAAGTATTCCGATTGTGCCGGCGGACAAGGAAAAAGAAGTGTGCAAAAGCCTCGTGCAGTATCACCAAGATTTTAAAAAGTATGTGTCCGCAAAGCAGTTGAATCGATCGATTCAACTCAATGCTGATCAGGTGAATGCAAAAATCATTGCGGATGCGAAATCATTGAATTCCCAAATCACTACCATCGCCGCAAGAGTGAATACGAATATTCATCCTGTTCTTACGCCTATTGATTTTTTGATCGTGTATGACGATATCTACGAAAATGACGCAATCAAGGTGAGTCGGGCACATGAAACCATCGGCTATCATCCGGTCACGATCAAATTGAGTGATCTGCCTGGTTATGATCCAAAAGGTCCGGTTCCCGATGAATGCCAGGGCGTTTACTATTCTGAGTGCTACCACAACTACGGCGATCCTTCGAATGGTGTCTCTCAGGACGCGGTGGCCTCTCTCCGCGGTTTTGTCGGAGCTCCAGTGATTGGCCAAAAATACACGCGTCTTTCATTTATACCGGGTTTGATTCGCGCGGAAATTCGAAGTCTGAAAAAACTTCACTCAATTAAGGGTGTTTTACTCATCGGAAATCCGGAAAGAGTTCCGGCTTATTATTCTAACGTCGAGGCCTACGGAACTTTCCCAGAGAGTTACACCGCGGCTGACAATAATCCTAAATTACACACCGATCTCTACTATATGTTGCCTGATTTAGTGTTGAGCGTGAGTGACCACTGGGCTCATGAAGAGTTTGGACCTGGATTTTGGATGTGCCAAAACGGATCCGGCCAGCGAACTTATCGGATGTGGTGCAATGCGGATGAAAATCGTGCTTGGCCAACTCCTCCCTTAACAGTCGTGCAAGAGTCCGCATTTTTTCCGATTTCACGGATTGTGGAAGTGGCGAATAATGGCGGTGAATCAGTGGTTTTGAATTCGACCTTACTCGCGACGATTCAATTGAAAGATATTATTCCCGTGGGCCGTTTAGTCACTCATGAAGACATCAACGGTGGTTTGGACACCCTAGTTTCCGATTATGCCGACAAAATGCTGCGATGGAATCGCGAGCTTCCTTGGATTGAAGGACACTCCATCGAAAGTAACGGTGGGCCTTCCAACAATAGTTGGCTTTTCAGCAGTGCTGATCTCAATCAGTTTAAGGCGACTTACGGTACGGGTTCGGCAATCTATGCGTCTG
>Ga0207083_1173_pt1 | contig 9379 bp, 13 predicted proteins | sample Alteio_BWMinHeat_57_FD_153516 | JGI IMG/M metagenome (GOLD analysis project Ga0207083, IMG submission 153516) | Enriched cells from forest soil in Barre Woods Harvard Forest LTER site, Petersham, Massachusetts, United States -... | ecosystem: Environmental > Terrestrial > Soil > Temperate forest >... | reverse complement strand
TGGGAAAATGCCGGGTGATTTCTTGAGGGAGAGAATATAAGGATGCGAAATCGTCTAAGTACTGGTCAATTATTTCAGAAATCTCATCTGTCAACCTTCGCTGATTAGATTTTTCTAAGGTTGGTATTGGCATGGAGGATGGAGATGCTTTCAATTCTTTTAATGGTGTCTTATCACATTGCAAAGAACAAATATTATTTGATGATTCATCACGAATAAACATTTGGCAACTATTCCTCATATTAAAATTGTAAAAATATAACACGATTCGTGCGAATTTACCCTAATTTTCGCTCAATTGAATCCTTAAAATGGAAATTCCTATATATTAGAGCCTCTTGCAAAATTATTTAAAAAATAAACAGCCATACTACATATGCTATTTTAAAGTTATAAAAATTCGATTAGTTGTACCGATGTTTATTTTTTAAATAATTTTGCAAGAGGCTCATTATATTTAAAATAGCCTTGGAACTATTTTCTGCCCTGCTTGAAATTATGCCATTTGATGGGGACACAGCGGATCATTATGGCAAGATAAGAACTTATCTTGAAAAAAATGGCACACCTATTGGCTCATTAGATATGATGATAGCTGCTCATGCTTTAAGCCTAAATGTAATTTTAATTACCAACAACACAAAAGAATTCTCCCGTGTTCCTCACTTAAAGATTGAAAACTGGATCTCGACTGACGTTGCGGCTATCCAATGACAAAGCCCATACAATTATAGCTATGGAATCCACTTTGTTGATCCATGAGTAGTAGTTTCTCTTATTTCTTCCTCATCGATAGGAATAACTGAAGTTGTATCAGCAGGAAGTATTTGTGTAGGCTCAGCATCAACATTTCGATTTTCCTGAGCGACAGATATCTCCCTCATTTCTGTTCCATACGTGAGATTGGTTTGAAGTATTGGCACAGCTTCATTAGCAATTAATTGATTATGCCTGCGCCTGTCATTTGAAAAAGTAAAAGGAATACAACAAGCCGCCACCAACATAACTGCAAATATACCCACAAAAGGCAGAAATGAGCTATTTTTATTATCTTCTGCGCTTACACTTGGAAGCTGTAATAAAAACATCAGAATAGAGAATGCATTTTTTCTAGGATTTAATGCTTTAGAAATACGAGAAGAAGACACGAATTGTTTCCTTGTAATATATCGAATACCGCAGCCCCATTTACATCGCACAACCAAATAAGGTGCAGCCTAAGATCATAATCATCAATAAAAGAGGTATTAATATAACATATCCCAATAATGCAGCAAGGAGAATACAGATACAACGGATATATGTATTTTTCATTCCCAACGTTCCAATAAAGGCAAATACTGAAAAAGCGATCGCAAATATGTGCTCCCCATAAGCCCATATAAACTTACTTATTCCAGTCATTTCCTCTGGACGATGGCGAAAAATCCCAGGATAAAAAAATCCAAAAACAAAAATATAACAGAAAATAAAAATTATCGTGAGAATAATGCAGAGATAAACATATTTTTTACGTGACTTGTCATTCATAGTCTAGTCTATAGCTCTTCAGATAATTATTTTGGATTATAGCGCTCAGATGGCTGTCAGATCGAGACTTATTTTTCCAAAAAAAATGCAGGAATACTTGCGGTATTTCGAGCATTTTTTTGGAAAAATAAATTTCGAGATGGCAGTCAGATGAGATGCTAAAAAGCGCAAATTGTGCCGGGGTGAAGTATATAATCCAAAATAATTATCTGAAGAGCTATAGCAACTTGTTCTTGTTGTAGAGTCGAGAATTGACGCATTAATCCTCAACCATTTTCTGAATCTCAGACAATTTTGGCTTCACAACTTTAATAACAGATGGTTTTCTTAACATAACTTCCATTTGCATAGGAAGAGGTATGGATTGCCCAATAAGAGGTTCAATAACCTCTTCAAATTTACAAGGATCCGCTGTCGCCACCATAATCCAAGGCTCATCTGCAAAGGCATGTCTTGCAAAAAATGCTGTCGCAGTATGCGGACAAATGATTCTGCCATATTCTTGATAGATTTCTTTAATCATTTTTTTTATATCAGTATCGCTAGCACTAACTAATTTCACCTGTTTTTTAAAAAACTCCCAATGAGGATATAAGTACGTTAACCGTTCAAAATTACTAGGATTACCCACATCCATCGCATTAGCAAGCGTTGCAACACTCTCTCTCGGTTTAAATTCACCTGTTTTTAAATAATCTGCAATGGGTTGATTAGCATTCGTTGCTAAAACAATTTCTCTGATAGGAAACCCCATTAATTTCGCCCAATATGCCGCTGTCGCATGACCTAAATTGCCGGTAGGAATAATAAAACCTGGCATGGCATTATACTCCCTGTAAAATTGAAAACTATGATATGCAAAGTACGTCATTTGCGGTAACAAACGCCCTATGTTAATGCTATTAGCACTACTCACATGCAAGTGGGTTTGCCACCATGGATCTAAAAAAGCAGTTTTTACTAAACGCTGACAATCATCAAATGTTCCTTCGACGGCTAATGCTAAAACGTTATCACCCCAGCATGTGATTTGATGTTCTTGTCGTGTGGAGATTTTACCTTTAGGATATAAAATAATAACGTTGATGTTTTTTTTCTGATAAAACGCGCCTGCCACAGCAGAGCCCGTGTCACCCGATGTCGCAACCATAATTGTTATTTTCTTTTCTAAAACATCTAAACATTCTGCTAAAAAGCGGGCCCCAATATCTTTAAAAGATAATGTAGGGCCATGGAATAATTCTAAAACATAATCTGTTTCATTCAATGGATGAAGCGGAATCGGAAAAGTGAAGGCTTTTTTTGCAAATAGCCAATAAATGCGATTCTAGAAAATCGTTTGAAAAATAAGGTTTTAATACATATTCAGCAAAATCAGGATAAGAAAAATGAGCAGGCATTTTTTTCAAATCTATTTTAGGGAAAAATTCCGGTATAAATAAACCTCCATCTTCAGCTAAGCCACTCAGAATGGCTTCGCTTAATGTTTTATGGAGAGTTGTATTGCGTGTACTTTGGTAATACATAACGAAACATCCTTTTAAGTCGATCATTCTATCCTATTTTATAAATACTTAGCCCTAGAGCATTATTAATATTCTATAAATGAACATGCCTTTGCTTTGCCTTAGCTTTGCCTTAGCATTGCCTTAGCATTGCCTTAGCATTGTAGACACATAACTACATATCTGCTATACTAAAAATGTAGGCAAGTAACTACTTTCAATCCAGGTAATGTTATGGCAATTATAACGGTAACAAGCAGAGAATTTAATCAAGACGTTAGCAAAATAAAACGTGCCGCTCTAAATGGCCCTGTTTTCATCACAGACAGAGGCCATCCAGCCCATGTATTATTAAGCATTCAAGACTACCAAAAATTAACTGCGACTCAAGAAAATATTATTGATTTATTGGCTATGCCTAATTCATCTGATATTGATTTTGAGCCAAAAAAAATAGACAACACTATTTATCAACCTACGGATTTTGATTAATGTATTTACTTGACACGAATGTTGTCTCTGAATTGAGAAAAGCTAAATCAGGAAATGCTAATAAAAGTGTCATCGCTTGGGCTAAAACAGTATCTCCACCTAATTTATTTTTATCAGTGATATCTATATTAGAATTAGAAACAGGCATATTATTGGTCGAAAAACGCGACCCACATCAAGGTGCAATTCTTCGTACCTGGCTTAATTCACACGTTTTTCCCACCTTTTCTGAACGTATTTTGTATTTAGATATTGCGATTGCCCAACAATGCGCAAAACTCCATGTTCCCGACCCAAGGTCAGATAGAGATGCTATTATTGCTGCAACCGCTTTAGTTCATGGGATGGTGGTCGTAACAAGAAATACAAAGGATTTTGATCAAACAGGCGTTGATCTATTAAATCCTTGGTTACCTTAGAATCAATAGCTTTTTAGGGCCCTGAACACTTACTAATAATTTTCGCTCCCTCACTACTTATTTTTGACACCCAATATTCCGCATTCACTCGTTCGCGTTGCAAATGCTGAGAAAGCGCAATACCAATAGCATCCGCATCTTCTTTTTTTTCCGTCCAAGCAAAAAGAGTAGGACCAGAACCTGAAAGTGATATGCCTAGCGCACCTCTTTCCATGGCCATTTTTTTTAACTCTTGAAAACAAGGAATATAGTGTGCTCGCTGAGGCTCAATAATAAAATCTGTTAAGGATTGCTTTAATAATTCTTTATTATTTTGATACAGAGAGACGATAAAACCCGCTAATTGCTGCGTTTGTCTTATATGATTTTTTAATAAAATAGTTGAACTTAATATTTTTCTCGCATCTTTCGTATTGATTTTTATATGTGGGTGAACAAAAACACAAAATACATCCGGAATCGGTAAAGAAATAATTTTTAAAGGATACAATGAGGTCACTAATGTTAATCCGCCATATAAACAAGGTGCGATATTATCTGCATGAACTTCATTGCTTACAACAGCAGCATTACCTGTAACAGCGGCACTACTTGCAGCAACACTATCACTTGAAACAGCATGATCATTTGCAGCAACATCATCACCTGAAACAGCATAATCATTTGCAGCAACATCATCACTTGAAACAGCATGACCACTTGCAACAACATCATTTGAAACAGCACCACCACTTGCAGCAACATCCCCGCTCGCGATAGCTTCACCGCATAAAATATAAGGCAACAATTCCTCATGTGTCAAAGGCGTCCTTAAAAATCCATTACAAGCAACCGCAGCAGCAACTGCAGAAGCAGCAGATCCACCTAGACCCGAACTTAAAGGAATACCTTTTTTAATATGTAGCGTAAAACCCATATCCATTTTCAGATTTTCTATCATTTTTTTTATCACAACAGAAGCTGTATTCTTTTCGATATCAAAAGGTAATGCTTCTGTTGATTCAATGGATCCTATAATAATTTCCTTATCATCACGTGATACTAATGTCACTTCATCGCCAATAAAATCACAGGCAAATCCTAATATATCAAAACCCACAATCACATTTGCGCAGGTTGCAGGTGCATAAGCGGTGATTGTTTTTATCATTGATTTATCCTTTATTTAAATGATAGAAACTATTTCATCTATTGCTAATTGGTTTGTTATGCCTAAGATAAGGATAGCATACTCATGCTGGTATTCTTTTTCTCTAGTTTTTCTTGTAATAAACGCTGTTCTAACGTTTGTAAAAAAGTGACATGCGATTTTTGATGGAAAAATTTGTTAGAATTTTCAGCATTTTTTATATGGCTTTTTGTTTCGTTTGTTTTTTTATTCGTAGCTGATGGTAGCAAAATTCGATTTGACGTATTTTTTATAGATTCAATTTTCTCATCTGCAAGCTCTTGATGTTCGTGTAATTTGGTGCTACTTACCCATTTTGTTAATTGCTGCTGCCATAAAGCATCGCTTTTATGAAGACCTAACGTAATGCGTAAATCTTTCATTTCATTTTTATTTAAAGTAGCCATTTGTGTTGATAAAGATTTATTTTTCTTTGTAGATACTTTCGATATGATATTCTGTAAAAATTGCAACTTATTAAAAGCTGTTTTAGATTCTTTTGGAGCAGGTGAGCATATTTTATCTTTCAGTTGGCACGCCCACTCAAAAGCTCTTTTTCCAAATCCTAAAAAAATACTTCCTGCGGTAAATGCAACAATCGTTCCAATAATCGTTGCATAAGGAATAAAAACAGGAGGAAAAAAGACTAAGATCATACCCAAGAAAAGAGCCGCAGTACAGGCAATGACCCAATAACGTTTCTTTTTAACAGCTTCTATTTTTTTCTGTAACTTAATTTGTACGCAGCGTAACTTTTCTAATTTATTTTTTTCTAACGCTGAAAAATCAGGCTCATTTTCTTTATTTGCTAATATGCTTATTTGTCGAGTGACTTTATCGAGAAGATCTTCATATTTTTTTAATTCTTTTTTTGCGCGATAGCATTCATTACCTACATCAAAAGCAAATGCAGCGAGGTTCGCAACAGCATTGATCACCCCACCTGAAATAACAAAACATAAAATATTACAAGCTAGCCAAACAATGGAATTTGCCATACGTGAAGGTCTATCATCTTTATAAAAAGTATCACGTACAGACTTACCCTGAAAAAAAGCCTTTAAAAGAATACCGATATCAAAAATAAGCTCAAGCCCATAAGAAAACCCTAAAAAAGGAAATGGGAACAATGTCCTTGAAAAGGCAGGAATGAAATCTTTATGGAACGATCTTAAAATATTATTCTCACGTAAAACAAATAATCTTGCCGAGCTAAATAGACCACTATATTTATAAAACGCTGTAGTATGCGAAAATCCAGATTGACTATAAGCTGCATTTGTAGCTTTTGCTAAGTACTGAGTGGCTTTCGATGTATTTTCACCCATAAAAGGTGACCAATGCTGGGCAGAATAATTATACTCTCCAGTTTCATAATACTTTGCAAGTTTTAATGCGAAAAGACGTTTACTGTCTGCCAGTTCCCTATATTGTTTTCTGATTTGTTTTATTCGTTGGGTGAGAGCAATATATTGTAATTCAAGTTTTTTTATGCGTTGTGCTGCGATGTCTTGTTTTTTATCTTCTATCTCTAACTGCTCATAATAAGCTTTTTCATTCAAGAGAAATTGTAGAATCAATCGTCTTTCATGGTACAGTTTCTGCAAATTAGACGAGTGGTCTTGATGTTTTATTTCATCGGATGGCTCAGTGTTTTTGACTTCGAGTTCGCAAAACGCAATGACGTCGTTCGGCGATAAGTGAAGGTCAGCGAATGTGACTATAGGTCTAACTACTTTAGAACGGGCTAAACTGGTTACTTTATTTGATCTCATAATAAACCATTTTAGATAAAAGAATGTATATTATAACTCGAAATATTTATTCTTTTGCTATGAAAATATGTATTTTTACAAAAAAAATCCTGTATTGGTCAAAAAATATTCGAATATTCGTATAATATGAATAAAAATCAATAGGTTAACTAAAATACGCATCTATGCTATAGATGAACATAGCTTAAGTGACTGAAGACAGAGTAATAATAATATTAAAACATTTAAGAATTTAATGCGGGCAGCACAGAATAAAAAACATTCAAAGTCAAAAAATGAAGAAGAAAAAAAGAAGAACGATACATTAATTGTTGATGCTCATCAAATTTATATTGATACAGCAAGAAAGCATTTAACAAAAGTGAAAAAAACTCTAGAGTCTATAGAAAAACAAGGTTTTTATGACATGTATGTGCCAGCTACAGAAAACATTAATCATTTTGTAGAGCATGCAGTGCGTCAGATAAATCAGATAGAGCGTCGTGTTATTCTTGGTGAGGCTATTCCCCATCATGAAAAGGTTTTTTCAATTGTTGAGCCACATACAGAGTGGGTATCTAAAGGAAAAGCTGGCGTGCCGGTAGAATTAGGATTAAAAGTTTGTATTATGGATTCAAGCGTTATAACCCCCCACTTTTTTATGGTCTCGTCTTAGGGTTCAATCGCATGCTAAGTTTATTTTTATTGCGGAGGTGGTGGCGGTACGGATGTGATAGGCAGTTTCTCTGCGTCAGAAGCTGTAGTAGTTGTAGAAATGACGGGTTGAGATGTAATAACTGTAGTTGATTTAGTTGTTGTAGTATTTCCATCCCCTAAAGTGTTAATATCTTTTTCTATTCCTTTGAAGGTATTACTGCAAGCAGTTAAAATACTAATTGAACATATCAATGAAAAAAATAAGATTACTAATCTTTTAAATCCATGCATTTTTATCTCCTTTTAGCATTTAACCAGAAGGTCATTAAAACATAAGAACATAACACGCTTCGCGCGAGCTTGCCCTAATCTTCGCTCAATTGAGTCCTTAAAAATGGAAATTCCTATATATTTAAATTATAAATATACTAAGCGTTTCTATTATACTACGGCGTGCCCGCTTTCACTGAACAAATAATCTCAATATTTTTATTAATCCATTTTTCTTCGCTGATGATAACAGTCACATCAGAACCAATAAGATTATCTTGATTTTTACATTTACCAAATCCAACATGTGTATAGCGTGCATCAAATGCAGTAAAAAGACCCCTTTTATTTAAAAAATACGGCCCAAAAGATGATTGACTCTGTCCGTTTACAGGTCCAACAGTAGGTTCAATCCCTGTCGTTGGTATTGTTACAAAGACTCCGACTCGCGCGAGATTATTAACGACATGCACTATTGTGCCAGTTTGAGCAAAAACAACAGAGTTAATAGCTGCCATCATTAAAGCTAACAGGATTATTTTTATAGATTTAATCATATTCACTACTTTATTCCTTAATAAAATTCATCAGGTACACCAACATCACAGGTTGTACCAAACGCGGTAACTTGGGGCTTATTGACTTCTTTAATGATGCATACAGCTTCTAATGCATGCATCATTAAATATTCCATATTTTAATAAACTTCAAATGAATTAACCCAATGACCTTTTTTCCATTCCCATTTAGTACAACTTCCTTCTGACGCAACATATTTAGTGCAAATCCAATGTCCATCAACCCATGCTACACCTTGGCCTGATGTATATTGACATACTTTATGCTCAGGTACCCATACATCTTGATACCAGCCAGCAGATACTCTAAAACAATTTACATATCCTGTTGGAGCTGTCATTACATCTTGAGGAGCAGGAACAGGAGTTTGAATCACCGTTGTTGTTTCACCTGTATTTGGATTTGTTTTAGTGATTGTTGCTTGTTGTGTATCTGTATTAACTGTAGTAGTTGTACTTTCTTGAGTAGTAGGATCGACTGTTGTAGTCGATGTTTCATCAGCTTGTATATTAACGCAGAATATAAATGATAGAATTCCAGTAAATAGCATTGAAATATTTGATATTTTCATATTAAATTCCTCCTTTCTGAAGATCTAATAGTAGGATAGCATTAATTGAAAATACGATCAAATATTGGTCAAAAACTTGCTACCATTCCTGGTCAGCCAGCTCTGAAGGCCAGTTTGTAGACCATTATAAATCAACATGTTACAACATCGACAAAAAAATATCGTCGCGCTAATATAAACATATCCCCCGCGGGTGCAATTGCATATTTTCCCAAAAATGGCTAATCTATCTTATCTGTAGTCAATAATAAAAAAGCATTTTACCATCCCGTAATTTTTATATTTAGCTCACTTTTGAAGATCATTCATAGATTTTATTGATGGTACTTAATGAAGTCGGATTTTAGGGAAAATATGTAATTTATCCCGAATCCTTAGAAAACGAAATTAAAATAATAACAGTTGCTAGATAAATAATAAATGGAGGAAATGTT
>Ga0207083_1171_pt1 | contig 9429 bp, 8 predicted proteins | sample Alteio_BWMinHeat_57_FD_153516 | JGI IMG/M metagenome (GOLD analysis project Ga0207083, IMG submission 153516) | Enriched cells from forest soil in Barre Woods Harvard Forest LTER site, Petersham, Massachusetts, United States -... | ecosystem: Environmental > Terrestrial > Soil > Temperate forest >... | reverse complement strand
CAAGGATTTTCCGAATGGCGCGACGATTGCCACGAGCAGCACGCGGCGGAAAATGTCGTTGCTGGCGGCGCGGCCGGATTTGAAGATCGTGGAGATTCGCGGGAACGTCCCCACGCGGATGCAAAAAGTGGCCGAGCGCGGCGAACTGGATGCGACGGTTCTCGCGCTCGCAGGCATGACGCGGCTCAATTTCAAAATCAATGCTGATGGCACCATCAGCGGCGATGCCGTGCCGGACGGATTGCTCGCAACGGTGCTGGGGTTGGAAGAGATGCTGCCGTGCGTGGGGCAGGGGGCCATTGGCATTGAGATTCGCGCGGATGACGAACGCATTACAAAGATTTGCGAGCGGCTGAATCATTTCAACACGTTTCAGGCGGTGACGGTGGAGCGGGCGTTTTTGCGGGCGATGGGCGGCGGTTGCCAGAGTCCGGTCGGCGCGTACGCCGAAATTTCCGGCAGCAACATTTCGCTCAAGGCAATTTCGTTCCGCGATGAAAACGTCAAGCGCGGCGCGGCGAAACGGCCGATTGCGGAAGCGGCAGTGCTGGGTGAGCAGATTGCGGCGGAACTGAAATAATTTAGGTTTGAGCCGGCAAATTTGGTGTTCTGCGGAGCTGCGAATAGAACGGTCCTCCAAAGATAATATAGCGGAACTTTTTCCCAATTCTGTAAATGCGCACAGGAAGTATTTTAAGATTGTGCCGGGCATTTATCCGAACCACGAATATCAGACAGATAAATGCGAATAGCAGAGCCAGCAACATCCACCCGTATTTTTCTTTAAAACCTTCCACAAAAGCGATGATAAAAAATGCGATGTGGAGAACGATAAAAACGACAGCGTTTTTGCCAGGCAAGAAGTAATTGAAATGGCATCGAGCGCACATTGGGATTTTTACGTTTGGGGAAGCCAGCTTGTTTGCGGCTAGCACCAAGCCAAGTGGATGCACTATGCCGCCGGCTACTTCGACAATTAAATCTTGGCTAACGCGTAATGCTGTAGGCGGTTCAGTTGGTTTGATTACGATTGGGTGGGTTCCAGGGTTGCCGCAGCATACACAGACCTGCGGTAATTCCAGAGGTTCTACCGAATCAATGATGATCGGTTGTGTTTTTTCCTCTTGTTCTAACATGACATTTAGTTTGAGCCTCCTTACGTCGGCTGCTACGAGCGAAAGGCGATTTAAGCCGTTAATTCACGCGCGTAAATCGCATATCGTATATCGTAAATTCGTTTACGGTTTCCAGATCATGTCGGCGACGGTCTTGCCGGCGGGGATGAACGGGATGACGTGGGTGCTGTAAGGCACCACCACGTCGAGGACGTAGGGTTCATTGGCGTCGAGCAGGCGCTGGATGGCGGCGCGCAAATCCTTTTTGAACATCACGCGCTCGCATTTCACGCCGAAGGAATTGCAGACGCGCACGAAGTCGGGATAAATCTCCGGGCGATGTTCCGGGTCGCCGAGATAGGTGTGGCCGCGGTTGCCGGCGTAGAAATTATCCTCCCATTGCACCACCATGCCGAGGTGCTGGTTGTTCAGGATGATGGCCTTGGCGGCAATTTTTTCGACGTGCGCAGTGGCGAGTTCCTGGATGTTCATCAGGAACGAGCCGTCGCCGTCAATGTCAATGACCTGCTTGTCCGGCAGCGCGACCTTCATCCCGAGCGCGGCGGGATAGCCGTAGCCCATGGAGCCGAGGCCGCCGCTGGTCACAAACTGGCGCGGGTATTTGTATTTATACCACTGGCCCGCCCACATCTGATGCTGGCCCACTCCGGTCGTGATATAAGCCTCGCCCTTGGTCATTTCGTAGAGCATTTCAATGACCATTTGTTGCAGGATGACTTCGTTCTCCTTGCCCTGCATATGGTCCACCATGTGGTCGCTGTTGGCGATTTCCGGCGTGATGCGGTAGGCGAACGGCGCCTTCTTCTGCCACTCGGCAATCTGCGCGAGCCAGGCGGTGTGTTTCTTTTGAATCGGGCGTTTCTCCACCAATTTATTCAAGCGCGTCAATGCGTCTTTGATGTCGCCGACCACCGGCAAATTCGCCTTGCGGTTCTTGTTCAACTCGGACGCATCAATGTCAATATGCACAATCGTGCCGGTCTTGCAAAATTCCTCGAATTTGCCGGTCACGCGGTCGTCGAAGCGCACGCCGAACGCGAGCAGCAAATCCGCGCCGTTTTTCAACTTCACCATCGGATCGGTGAAACTCTTGCGCAGCTCGAACTCGCCGTTGACGGCCCAGTTGGCCGCGGCGGAACCGTGCATGCCGAGCCAGCGCATGGAAAGCGGATGCGTCTCGGGAAAACCGCCAATGCCCATGATCGTGGTGGTCACGGGAATGTTCGTGGCCTCGGCGAATTTTTTGAGTTCTGCCGCCGCGCCGCTGGAGATGATGCCGCCGCCGCAATAAAGCACCGGGCGCTCGGCTTTTTCAATGAGGCCGATGATTTCGTTCAGCGCGATGTCGTCCGCCTTCAAATCCGGCTGGGTGTAGCCGCGCAGGCCTTTTTTGATTTCTTCGAGCGTGGGCCACACGGGCTGGGTTTTGGCCTGCTGGAGGTTTTTTGGAAAATCAATCACTACCGGTCCGGGGCGGCCGGTTTGCGCGATGTAAAACGCCTCTTTCACGATGCGCGGAATGTCGTTGATGTCCGTGATGAGATAGCTGTGCTTCACGATGGGCAGCGTCACGCCGATCATGTCCGTCTCTTGGAACGCGCCGCGGCCAATCATGGCCTGGGTGACCTGGCCGGTGATGGCGATGAGCGGGCAGGAATCCATGTAGGCGTCGGCGATGGCGGTGACGAGGTTGGTGGCGCCGGGGCCGCTGGTGCCCATGCACACGCCGGCCCTGCCGGTGACGCGCGCGTAGCCCTCGGCGGCGAAGGAGCCGCCCTGCTCATGACGCGGGAGAATGGTGCGAATCTTGGACTTGGTGAGCGATTGGTGGATTTCCATGCTCGCGCCGCCGGGATAGGCAAAAATGACCTCGACGCCCTCGCGTTCGAGGGCCTCGACGAAGATGTCGCGTCCGAACATGGCGGGGCCGACCTCGGCGCGCTGGGGGGCGGCGGCGGGTTTGGACTTTGATTTGGCGGCGGATGCAGTTGTTGTTTTGCTCATATCATCATTATGGTTGTGGCGGCGCAGCCGAGGGTAACAAAAAACCCACAGCCGTTGCCAGCCGTGGGTTTTGTTAAATTATTACGTTCAACAAGCGCCTACGGCGTCGTCAGCTACGACGACTACCAGTGTGACAGCTTGGGTGACGTTTTTCAACATTGCGGTGGCAGTTTAGCGGAAAAGGCCTGTCCGTCAAGCGGAAATGACGAATGGCGGGGCAGGTGACGAGTGACGGGTGAACGAATCACAATTCTTGACGACTGCCGTGAACGGTTTCACGGATTGCATATCACTTTTATGGTTTGATCCGGTTTGATTGAGACTGAATTTTAACCACGGATGAACACTAAGGCTGCTTTTCGAAGCATTCCGTTAATTTGATTCTGGAAATCGCCGGCAACAACCCGACGTTTTTTGCCACGATTGGCCACGATTGGCCACGATTGGCCTGGATTTTTGCGAATTCACAGGGGTTTTTAATCAAGGATGAATTATGAATTATGAATGACTAAAAAGCACCAAATGTCCCTCGCGCCTGGTCCTCGCAGCGAGACGCTGCGGGAACTCGCAGCCGGGACGGCTGCGGTACAAGGCAACGGCCAGTTGCCCGTGCCACCCATTGCGATTTTTTTACCCGGATTAACTCGGATTAACTTGGAGCGAACGTTAAAGCTGGGTCGTGATGCGTGAGGGAAAGGGCGATTCTTGCCGCCTCTCGTCTCCGACGCCTGATTTTCAAAGATCATGACTGTCACTGTCATGGGACGATATTATCACACAGTAATATTTTGTCAATATATTTCGAATGCTGGTGGGCAATCATCTGCTGTCGAATGGCTGGGTGTGAGGGGAAGGACGGAAGGGACACAAGGGACGCAAGGGACGTGAGTTTGTGCTGGTTGGCAGCGCGATGCGCGCGGAGCGACGCGCCTACCTGTCGCAATTTGTGATGCTGTAGATTCGATGTAGCAGTCTTGTGCCGCCCCTTCAGGGGCTTGGAAAATGCGGTGGACTGTAACCCAGGGCGTTGCCCTGGGCTGTCATATTTTGGGCCTTCAGCCCGCCGCACTGGCTCATGGCATGGGAGGAGATTATGCAGGTTATTTCTGACTCAGGAGACTAGCGGCGCTGTGCTTGCGCCGGAGGGAGCTTGGAATTATTTCAGAAAACGCCGGCGGTCACAGACCGCCGCTACAACGGAAGCCCCGTTCGCAGAGGTTTCCGTTGGGCAAATTCTGTTTTGGGTGGTGAACCCGCGTAGCCGGGTTTTACGGGGATTTGGGGCAATTTTGAGGGCACACGGGGGGATGATACGCGGATGCGCCGGCGATGTTGAAATTTTATATGCGGTAAGATTTGACAGAAGGGCTGCAAAGCACTATTTGTATCCCAACCCCGAAACACTATGAAACTCATGAAAACCCGCTCTGGCTTTACCCTCATTGAATTGCTGGTGGTCATTGCCATCATTGCCATCCTCGCGGCGATGCTGTTGCCGGCGTTGGCCAAGGCCAAACAAAAGACGCAGGGGATAAAATGCATGAGCAACTGCAAACAGTTGGTCACCGCCTCGCTCTCTTACACCCTCGACTTCACGGATCACTTTATGTACGCCTTGCACGGAGGCGGCGCAAGAGGCGGCGCGGGTTACTTCATTCCCGGCACCGGACAAGTGACTGGTTGGGTGGAAGGCTGGCTTGACTGGACCACCTCCAACGACAACATCAACACAGCGTTCCTCACCGACGATAAATACGCTCTGATCGCCCGATACTTAAGCCATTCGGCGGGTGTTCTTAAATGCCCGGCCGACGGTTTTTTAAGTACTCCCCAACGGGCCTTGAACTGGACGGCCCGCGTCCGTAGCCTCTCCGGAAACATCTACCTCGGCGATGGCAACCTCACCGATGGCCCTGCGAATGTTGCCTTTTACGCCAAATGCACAAAAGTTACGCAGTTGACCATACCGGGGCCGACAGAAACCTGGTACTTTGTTGACGAGCATCCGGACAGCATCAATGACGCCGGTTTTTTCCCTCCCCAACATTACAATCTGCTTACCGACACACCGGCGACCTATCACAATAAAGCGTGCGGCTTTGCCTTTTGCGACGGCCACGCGGCCATCAACAAGTGGAGAGGCTGCCTGTCGAGCGGGCGTGCCTTGCAGGTGCATGCCGTGGACGGCGATTATCTGAACAACATCATCACCGCGGGGCCGAACGATCCGGATATTTATTATCTGGCTTATCATTCACCCCGGGTTGCCGGCCCCGCCGGCAATCCCAGCAATCCCTGGTAAAAGCGATCAGAACCCGAATGCGATCTGTCTTGAGGACAACATTTCTTGCGCTGGTGGCCGCCTTGCCGGTCCTGGCGCTTTTTTCCGGATGTGGAAAATCCAGCCAGCCCCCGCCGGAAGCGCCGGCTCCGCAAGCCATCAACGCCACTGAATTTCGCCCTGCTTTCGCTTCCGCCAGCCCCGAAATCAAGGCGTCGGCGGACAAGGTGATGATGGATATTCAGGGGTCGTATTACAAGGATGCGGTAAAGGAACTGGACAAGCTGGCGGCGAACCCAGCCCTCAATGAAAACCAGAAGAAGGTGGCGAATGATCTTAACAGCCAGGTGAAACGCAAAATGGACGCCATTGCTGGTCCGCCTAAATAACGGGCGCGATAAAAATGGCAGCCTGGCCGGATGCGCAAACGTCCGTTACGCTTTTTTAATTCCCCGCTGCCACAAATCGAGATAATAGAGCGCGACAACCACGAGGCTGTGGCCAATTTTCTCGTCCGCAACCCGCTTCGGAACTTCTTCGAGCGGCACGAGCCGTGTTTCGAGGTCCTCGCCGTGATCAAATTCCACGCCGTGATGCAGGCGGCAGTTTTCAATCAGAACGGTGTAGGTGAAATTGGCGAATATGGCGGGGTTGGAGTGGACACGGCCAAGCAGCCGGGCATTTTCACCCAGGTAACCGGTTTCCTCGTGCAGTTCCCGCACGGCGGTGGCGACGGGGTCGGTTTCGTGGGGGTCCATCATGCCACCGGGGACTTCAAGCTCGATGGTATTTGAACCGTGGCGGTATTGCTCGACCATGACGAGCTTTTGGTCCGGTGTGATGGCGATGACATTGACCCAGTGGACGCTTTCAAAGATGAGGAAATCGTGTTCCTTGCCGGTGCGCGGGCTGACCCGGGTGTCCGAGCGGATTTTGAAAATGCGAAAATCGCCGACGGGCGCCGAGCGGATGGTTTTCCAGGGCTGAATCATATTCTCATTTACGATTTACGACATGCGATTTACGAGCTGTATACATTATGGCGTGTTTTCAAAATGCAGACGGAGCGCGGCTATGTCGAAGACCAGCCGCAGCACGCCACATTGTTCAACAGTTTTCCAAGCCATTCATACACTGCGGCTGGTCCTGCGGACACAGCCGCGCTCCGAAATAGGATTTTGAAAATACGCCCTAATGCTCGTCAATCGTCAATCGTAAATCGCAAATTCAAAACCCTTTTTTCCCTGGCGGACCAGCCCTGGCGCATGAGGGTCAGGAGATGCTTCAGGGCTTCGTCGTAACTGCGGCCTTTTTCGGTGGCGAGCTGGCGGGCGCGTTTGTCCAATTGCGTGGCCATTTCGGAGGATTTCTCCGCCGGGCAGCCGAGCGCGACCAGAACTTTGGCAAGTTCGGAAATTTCCATGGTCAGGCTAAATTGATTGGGCGAGATTCTCAAGGTAAGGCGCGTCGCTCCCAGTGCACGTTCGCGGTGCGCCCTACCAATCCCGCTTTTCAATCCAGATTTGCCGCCGCCTTGGGCACAATCTTCACGCTGATGAGCGATTGCTTGGTCACGGGGCGGTCGCCGGGATGCGTGGGCGTGGTGGCGATTTTTTCCAGCACGTCGTCGCCCTTGATCAGTTTGCCGAACGCGGTGTATTGGCCGTCCAAAAAGCGCGGCTCGCCGTGGCAGATGAAAAATTGCGACCCGGCGGAATTGGGATCATTCGACCGCGCCATCGAGAGCACGCCGCGCACGTGGGGCCGGTCATTGAACTCGGCCTTGATCTGGTGGCCCGGTCCGCCGGTGCCCCAGAGGCGTTGCTTGGAATCGTCCTTGGTGTTTGGGTCGCCGCCCTGGATCATGAAATCCTTGATGACGCGGTGAAAGCAGGTGCCGTCGTAAAAGCCCTGTTTGGCCAGCTTTTTGAAATTCTCAACATGGCCCGGCGCGACGTCCGGCCAGAATTCGAGGATCATTTCGCCGGCGGTCGTGGTAAGAATGGCAACTTCGCTCATAATAAATTATTTCCTGGTGTCGTCGGGCTTCGCGCTTTCGGCCGGCACGATGCCCGCGGATTTGATGTAATCGAGGTTTGGGAAATCCTTTTTCAGGTAGGCATTGCCTTCCATCTGGATTTGGCCCTGGCCGGGTCCCATGCCGCCGGGAGCACCCTCGCCGTATTCGCCGTTGATGCTGTCCACGACATTCATTCCCTCGACCACTTTGCCGAAGGGCGAGAAACCCATGCCGTCGAGATTGACGTTATTCCCAAAGTTGATGAACAACTGGGTGGTGCGGGTGTTGGGACCGGCGGTCGCAAAGGTGATGGTGCCGCGTGTATTGCTGCCTTTGACCGGATCATCGGCAATGTTTGCCTCGCGCCACTTGGCGGAAATGGCCGGGTCGCCATGGATGCCGAACTGGCACATGAAACCGGGAATGACGCGGAAGAAGGCGATGTCCTTGAAGTAGCCGGAACGCACCAGGTTATAAAAGCGGTCGGCGCCGTTGGGCGCGAGCGAGCGGGTGACTTCGATGACGATTTTGCCCTTGGTGGTGTTGAACTGGGCCTTGAAGGTATCCGGCGCTTTCTCGGTGAGCTTGCCGGGGTCGGTAAAGTCGGGCGCAGCCATGGGTTTGGCCGGTTCCGGCGTGGCCGCTGCCGGTTTGGTTGCGTCGGGCTTGGTATCTTCGGCTTTGGCCGCGAACACGGCGGCAAACAGGCTGAACGCGCAGAGCAAATGGATTGTTTTCATGGCCGCGAAATCTTCCACAACCGCGGGCAAAAGTCACGCGCGGAATGCAATCATTTTCGCGGCGGCAGGCGGGGGTCGTCCTGCATGGAACTGGTGATGAGGCTGCCCCTGGGCTGCCGTCCGCGCGTCATCAGCCAGACGACGACCAGGGCGGCCACGGCCAGCGACCCGCCACCGATGATCCATGGCAAAAGAGAACCGGCGTCCGAAGACGAGTTGTCAACCGCCGGGGCTGCGCTGTTCGAAGGCGTGGCGGTGGGCGGGGCGGCAGGCGTCACCGCAGGTGCTGTGGCCACCACCGAAGTTTCCGGCGCGGAAGTCTTTTGGGGCGCAGGAATGGGGGCCGGCGCGGTCCGGGCAGGCTGTGCGGGTGGTTGCGAATTCACGACTGACGGCGGCGGATTTGGCGGCGGTGTGGCGACTTGCGGCGTGACAACAACTTTTGGCGGCGGCGCGGTTGCAACGGGAGCCGCCGGGGTGGTTGCCACTTCACTTGTGACCGCCGGCGTGGACGCGGGAGGCAACAAGGCCGAGGCATTCGTGCTGACGTTGGTGCCCACGATGATGATCGCGGGAACCGGCGAAACAATTGGACCCGTCACCGGGGCGGTGACTGGCGGCGGGGCAGAGGCAGATTTGGCGGCCGGGGGCGGTTCCGGTTTCGGCGGCGGGGGAAATTTCGGGAAATTCAACGGACTTGACCGGTTCACGGAACAGCCGAGATATTCGCCATGGAACGAACGCAGAACGAGGACGAAGAAGGAATCCATGCCCTTGAGGCGCGTTGCGGCGTTGGTGATGATCTCGTTTACGCCGTCGTCATAGGGAGTGCCGGACAAACGGCCCTGGCTGTCGCAAAAAATCAAAACGGTGAGCCGGTCGGAACTTTTTGCGACGCGGTTCAGCAGGGGCTGCAAGGGGGCCAGGCTCGCGCGCTTGGAAAATTTCTGGCGCCCGAGAAAATCACCAAGCTCCTGGGCGTAGGTTTCCGCATCTTCCGCGGCCCAGCTTGACAGCGGAAATGTGCCGGTGTGCAATTCCTGGTCCACGGTCCACACGGCCACATCATCGCCCGACCGCATTTGCCCCTGCAAATTGCTGGAAAATAATGAGGCCATGGTCTCCCGCATCTGGGGGAGATCTTTTTTCAGGGCGGGCGAGGTTTCAAAAACCAGCAGAAAACGGCCCGCCTGGGGCTCGTCCGCGGCCCGGATGCCGCCGGCCAAAACCATGGCGGCGAACAACACC
>Ga0207083_1170_pt1 | contig 9528 bp, 9 predicted proteins | sample Alteio_BWMinHeat_57_FD_153516 | JGI IMG/M metagenome (GOLD analysis project Ga0207083, IMG submission 153516) | Enriched cells from forest soil in Barre Woods Harvard Forest LTER site, Petersham, Massachusetts, United States -... | ecosystem: Environmental > Terrestrial > Soil > Temperate forest >... | reverse complement strand
GGAAGATTTGTGATCGTGCCGTGAAGCTGATCAGAAACCAGGAGTTTCGGTAAACTCAGTGCCACGCTTTCCCACGCGTCGAAGACTTTAGGGAGGCGTTTCAGAGGATCGTGAAGGGGAAGAAAGCCGCGTTCGTGACTAATCTCGAATGCGGCGATAGAGGTCGACATTCATGGCGTTCCTTTATCCCGCTTGGTGGCCGGGCGCTTTCAAAAAGCGCCAGACTCTTGGGTAATTCCAGAATAAGCGATTTATGGAAGGCGGGCAATACGGGTGAGGGTGGAGGTGCCGTGCCAAGCAATAATTTCAGCCGATAGTAGGCGCAGATCAGGGATAAGCGAACACGGAAAAGAGCGCTGCTAAGGATCAGAGAAGTTTGGCAGATGTGCCGTAGAAAAATCTCATTGACGCCCCGGCAGGCGCGGAGTAAAGGTACGCCTGCGTCTTGTTAGCCTGCGCGTTGTCAGAAAGGAGCGCCCAATGGTCGACGACGGCGTGATCCGTCATAAATTGTCCCGAAGTTCGGCGCTGGCAGCCGTGTCACTTTGTGCTCTGGCGATCATCGGCTGTGCCCGAAGTCGCGTAATTGTCGTCGATGACGCTGCGCTTAAGGCAGCAGACGCGGACGCCGCAAATTGGATCACCTACGGCCACACATACTCCGAACAACGTTTCAGTTCGCTCAAACAGGTCGACGAGCAGAGCGTAGGCCGCCTGGGGCTCTCCTGGTCTTTCGATCTTGGAACTCTGCGCGGGCTCGAAGCGACGCCTCTGGTAAGCGATGGCGTCCTTTACACGACGAGTGCGTGGAGCCTGGTATACGCGCTTGATGCGCGAACAGGTCACCTGTTATGGCAATACGATCCGCACGTTCCGAAGGACCACGCGAAGTTCGTATGCTGTGATGTAGTCAACCGCGGGGTCGCACTTTATCGTGGACGCGTCTATGTCGGCACACTCGATGGCCGTCTCATAGCGCTCGACGCAAAAACAGGTGCCCCGGTGTGGGACGTTCAGACGACGCCCAAGGATGGCCCCTACGCCATTACCGGTGCGCCTCGGATCGCCAAAGGGCGTGTGATCATTGGGAACGCTGGCGCTGAGTACGCCGTCCGTGGGTTCGTCTCCGCCTATGACGCGGAGACCGGCAACCTAGTCTGGAAGACCTACACGGTGCCGGGCGACCCTTCAAAGCCGTTCGAATCCGAGGCCATGCGACGCGCCGCAGCGACGTGGTCCGGCGAATGGTGGAAGGCCGGAGGTGGTGGCACCGCCTGGGACCCAATTGTGTACGATCCGGATACGGACTTCGTGTTCTTCGGCACCGGCAATGGCTCGCCGTGGTACGACCGGCTGCGCAGTAAGGGCGACAACCTCTACATTGCTTCCATCGTGGCAGTCCGTGCCGAGACAGGCGAACAGGTCTGGGCTTATCAGACCACGCCGGGAGATAACTGGGATTACGACGCCACACAGCCGTTGATGCTGGCCACGCTAAATATTGACGGACAGCAACGCCGCGTTTTGATGCAAGCCAACAAGAATGGATTTTTCTATGAACTCGATCCGGCAACCGGCAAGCTGATTTCGGCAAAGCCCTTTGCGGAGATCAATTGGGCTACGGGCATTGACGCCAATGGGCGGCCCATTGAGAACGCTGCGGTCCGCGCCCTCAAGGATGCCACGATCGTAAAGCCCTCGAGTGCAGGCGCGCACAATTGGCATCCGTTGTCTTTTAATCCCAGCACGGGCCTTGTGTATATGGCTGTGCTCGACGCCACCTCTCTTCAGGCCGTGACCGCCGACTGGAAGATTAATATGCACGACCAAACCACCGGGCTCGACAGGGGCTACGTGGGCCCGGTGCGCAAGCAGTGGCTTGGTCTCAAGCCCAGCGGGAAGCTCGTTGCCTGGGATCCGGTGGCGCAGCGCGAAGCGTGGCACGTTGATCTTCCTGATCCGGGTAGCGGCGGAACTCTTTCGACCGCGGGCAACCTCGTTTTCCAAGGAAGGGCTGACGGAAAGCTGCTGGCGTATCGGGCGACCGATGGGAAACAGCTTTGGGAATTCGGTACCGGAATCGGAATCATGGCGCCACCCATGACGTACCAGGTCGACGGAACGCAGTACATCGCGGTGCTAGCCGGATGGGGCGGACCTGAAGTGCTAGGCAATCGGGCCACCGGCAAGGGAAAAGTTGCGCCAGGAAAGCTGTTGTCATTCGCGCTTGACGGTAAGGCCACGCTACCTCCATACGAACGAGTGGTTCAGCCGGTTCCCATGCCGACTTTCCAGTTGGCGGCTTCCGCTGCCGCGATTGATAAAGGCCGTGTGCTATTCGCCACGTTTTGCGCGCGCTGCCATGGCGCTGAAGTAGTGAGCAGCGGGCTGACGCCGGATTTGCGTTATTCGGCAACAGGAATCCACGAGAAATTCGAAGAGATCGTGCGCGGGGGCGCCCTGCGGGAAGTCGGAATGCCTGCGTTCTCGGAGGACCTGACATCCCCGCAGGTTCGGCTCATTCACGCTTACGTTCTCGACCGTGCGCGCCAGTCAGCGCGTTTAGAGACTTCATCTCGTTAGCATCGGTCACGTTTTCTGAATTCGATCAAGCGGGAGGACACAAATGGATAGAAATCCGAAATTCAAGTGGGGCCGGCTCGCGTTCGCAGCAAGCTTCCTGACGGTTGCATTCGGCGTTGCTATTGCCGTTTGGTCGCAATCGCCTAACTTCGAAATTACGCTGGCGGGACAATCGATGATTCGTTCGGATTTTCGTCGAACAACGCCCAGCGAACTTGCGACTCTATCTCCGTTGCTGAAGGGCGACGTGATCTTTACAAATTTCGAAGCGACGGTGATCGAAAATGAATCGACTCACGACGGCAGATTCCTCTCCCCGCCCGGAGCGCTGGACGCGCTGCAGGCGCTAGGCTTCAACCTGCTGGCTCTATCTGATAATCATTCCTTCGATCTGAAGGTCGCGGGCGTTCAAAACACATTGCGCGAGGTAAAAAGCCGCAACATCGTTCATGCCGGGATCGGAAACAATTCGGAGGAAGCCACGGCGCCGGGCTATCTGAAGACGCCCAAAGGTACGGTTGCTCTCGTGGCTATGGCATCGGGCCTCATTGCGGAGGGAGGATCGGCGACGGAGAATCGGCCGGGCGTGAATGAGCTGCGTATCGAAGCCGGTGGCAAGCCGAACGAATCTACGAGTGAACTCCCGGCTCAACCGGGAAACGAGCCCAATGCGGAAGACAAACAGCGCATTCTGCAGAGCATCCGCGACGCTCACCAACACGCCGATCTCGTCGTCGTGTATGAACACAACCACGTTTTTCTGAATAGGCCGTTTGGGGCGCTGTTCAGTGAAGAGCTGCCGGAACGGTTAGCTCCAGCGGATTGGCTCAAGAAATGGACCCACGAAGAGGTCGATGCAGGCGCGGACATCATCGTGATGCATGGCGCGCCGCTGCTGCATGGCGTGGAAATCTATAAGGGGCGGCCGATCTTTTACGATCTGGGAAACTTTATTTTTAACGTGCCACCCACGAACATACAGCTCGACGAACCGATCAACTGGGAAAGCGCTGTCGCGCATGTCACGTTCCAGGGAAAAAACCTTCAATCGATCACGTTTCAGCCGATCGTTATGAATAAGATTGGCCAAGGCGAACCAGACCTCCGCGACGAGCACACCAATAATCTCTTCCTCCAAACTCGCGGTTTGCCAAAACTTGCAAGTGGGGATCAAGCTCGTTACATCCTGCAGCGGCTCGCCGATGCGTCGCGCCCCTTCGGGACGAAAGTATCGGTGAAAGGCGATACCGCAGAGGTCAATCTAAAAAGCGGAAGTTAAATCTAAACCGACAGCGTCGCGTACGAGTACTTCAACGGATTAAGGATTACCCTACGACCTTGTTCTTGGTTTTGTCCCGCTGGGTTTGTTCTCCGCCCAGCGCTCCATTGCCTTTTTTCTGCCATGGAGCTGGAGTTGCTTTTCAACGCTCTTTGCCTCCATACGTTTGTGCATTGGGGCAGCTGATCGGTCCGATTTGGATTGCCGCGGCATTTCCGCGCCGGGGCCTTGTGGCAGAGGCGATCGAAAATGAAGCGGGTCTCTGAGGTTTTGTAATTCGCGGTAATAGTAGAGCGGAGTGGGCCGTTTTCCGTTGAACCTCAGTCTCTTCAGGAACGTAATTTCCTCCTCGGTAGCATCACCGCTCAGAGCGCGGTCCCGAAGGAACCGCTTGAACCCAGGCTCTTCTTCCGACCATTCGGCCTCCCTTTCGACAAACTCGAATTTCCTAGGGTGGCCCGGAGCGAGTCTTCTGTTTAAGACGACTTTCATAGCAAAGGTTGCGAGGTCGATGTCCCAGGATTCGATCAGCGGGTCGAGAAAAGAGTCGCAGTCTTGCACGGACACGTTAAACACATCCGTGTCCAGGAACTCCAGTACGATGACCCGCATGTGTTCATAGCTCCGTCCGACCAGCTGCGCCACTAACCGAAGCCAATTTTCGCTCTCTAGTTCTTCCTTGGCGATGCTCTTTACGACGTCCAAAAGCTTTTGCACGACCAGGCGTTCGAGTTCACCGAAAGGCTGCTTCTCAAAAATCGGCCGCACCTGTATCTCTTTTTCCGGCGCACATTTGCGAAGGATTAATTCTCGCACCTCTTTCAGCAAGGGCGTTGGCGGCCCTCCGAGGTTTTTCTTCAGTTCCTCCTTGCGTTCATGGTCCGCCAGCTTCGATATCCTGCCACTCGGAAGTTTTAGGAACTTCTCTATCCGAACATAGATATCCGTGCGGTCAGACGCGGGGGGCAATTTCTTCCGCGTCAGCAATTGGGAAATATAAGATTCCGTAACCTTAGCGGCTCCCGCCAGATCTCTCTGCTCGAGATGTAACTCTTCCAGGCGCTGCCTGATCAGCAAACAAACGTCCACAATAACCTCCGGTGATTAACTACATTTAATTAATACATATATGAAGAGTCTCAGATAGGGCTTGACACCGTCAAGTTAATTCACCTATGGTGGTTAAGTACTGAGGGAGCCTTCAGGTCATCCTGACCGAAAGCGGTTATCTGAAATCCCCTTGGGCATAAGAACCAAGGAGAGTGAACCATGTTTGCACGCCGAGTGTACATGCATCTAAAACCGAATACTGTTGCCGATTTTACGCAGAAGCTGGAGAGGGAAATCATTCCCCTTCTTCGAAAACAAAAGGGCTTCCAGGACGAGATCTCGTTCATCGGCCACGGTGGGACCGAAGCGTTCGGAATCAGTTTGTGGGATAAAGCCGAGAACGCGGAGGCTTACAACCGCGGAGCTTACCCAGAAGTGACCAAGGTCCTTGCCACGGTGGTTGAGGGACCTGCCCAAGTGGAAACCTTTGAAGTTGCCAACTCCACCTTCCACAAGATCGCCGCTGCAGTGACGGCCTGAAGTTTGACTGTCCTCGCGTTCATTTGGGGCGGCGCAAACCGCCCCCGCGAGAACGTGAGGGATTTCCAATGAGATGACGTCGGCGACGTCACAAGCCGCTTCTGCCAGAGCTAGTCGCTAGCGCGGATGCCGCTACCTAGTGCCGACCAGACGCAAACTTGGTTCTAAGCGTGGCAGTCCGGGAGCGCCCCATGAAAAAGCAAGGAGAAGCGCCATGTTAGAGAGAACCAAAACCAATAGCATTCTTTTGGAATTAGACAAAGCTTTTCAGTATGCAGTGACTCTCGCCTGGGAAGACTTGATGACGCCCATCGAGCCACGCGCAATACGGGTTGAATACTTATGTGAACCTGGAAGCCCGTTGGATCACCTAAGCGTGTGGTCGGTTCGGGCCGGAGGTTACCAGGACCTGGTGTGCGACTTCTGGGCATCTGCTTCTCTGGCTCATCCAAGCGGGGCACGCTTCGGGAATAGACACTCCTCTGACAAGTTAGCTGCAACCCTGGATTTTGTCCTGAAGAACGCAGGCCAGTTCACGCGTCCCGCCGATGCTGGCCGTCATGGCTTGGTTCTCCTTTACCCACCCGATGCAAATGATCGTGCCGAAGCCGCCACCTGGATGAAGCGGGCCCAGGCTCTGAGAGTTGAAGCGAGCCCGGAAGGAGCTCATCTCCACGAGCGCAACGCGACCGTATCCGATGAACCAGTCGAAGCACCGGCAAAAACCTACGCGGAGAATTATTTTGAATTGCGCTATGCCTGGCCCGAGTGAAGGTATGCGAAGGCTGTGGTCCGAATCTGTCAGTGTCGGCGCAGAGGAAAGCTAAGTGCTAAACGCATTTGAAGCTGGAAGAATCTTCGTCAGGGAGGGCACAGCGCTGCCGAAAACCCTGCAAGTCGAAAGCGAGCTCTACATGCCCGGCTGGAGAGCTGTCAAGAATCTTGACGGATACGGATTGGATCGAAAAATCCACGACGCGGGATGGAGCTTCTTCTGCCTGGCTTATGAAACGAAAGCTACTGTCTTTGGTATTGACGCAGAAAAGATGGTGCGCCGTGCGATCGAGCGGATCTTAGTAAACCGGGAGGCGGAGGCAGAGAAATTCAATTCCTTGGAAATTACGCGAGTGGGCTGGTGGGCCTCGAGGTACTTCTTGGAGATCCGCCATGTAACTGTCTCAGCCCAATCGCGGCATATCCAGGAGAGCCCGGTTATCTTCCAGGTCAAAGACAAAGACTTTGAAGTGCCGGCTCAAAGTGGAATTGGGTTGCGCCTTGACCAAAGCGTTGGGTTGTCACCAAGCGAGAAAGTACCTTTGGGCGATATCAAAAAGCCAAATCGTGAATCCGTACGCGTTTGAAGGAGCTTTTCGATGAAAACAATGATGCGCAATCTAGTGGTTTCCTTCTTCGTGATCGTCGTGATCGTGCTTTCAATTCATCATGTTCACGCGCAGGATCTCTCCAAGTATCGGAACTTTTCGTTCGGAATGACCGTGGCCGATGTTTCCAAGCAGATTGATCAAAAGCCAGCCAATGCCGCGGTGCTGCACGAACATCCAGGGCTGATCCAAGAACTCACGTGGTGGCCGCCACAACCTTATAGCTCTTTGCGCCCTGCGGAGCCGGTTGATCAGATTCTCTTTTCCTTCTACAACGGGGCGCTCTACAGAATGCTGTTGACCTACGAGAATTCGGCCACTAAAGGGCTAAACGACGAAGATATGATACGCGCCGTTTCCGCAAAGTACGGCGTTGCGACGAGGCCCCTCACAACCGTGGTCAGTTTTCCCACGAACTCGTCCTACCACGCGACCGAAAAGGTGATCGCACGGTGGGAAGATTCCCAATATTCGCTCAGCCTTTTTCGATCTTCCGGGGATACCTTTGCAGTTGTTATGTTTACAAAAGAATTGGATGCTCAAGCGGGGATCTCCATTGCCGAATCCGTGAAGCTGGAACAAGAAGAGGCTCCCCAGAAGGAAGCCGCACGCGCCAAGAAAGATGCATTGGATCTAGAACTAGAGCGAGAGAAAAACATCAAGACGCTTCGCCCCTAAGATCCGCGCGTCGCAGGCGCGTCATTCCCCCGCAGAATGCACACGAGGAAGGACATGAAAAAAAGAGAAACGAATCGAGAATTTGGAGTGGGCGCGCACGTCATCGTCAACAAAAAACCTCTCGGCGCATACAACGGGCGGATTGGAACGGTCGTGGAGATTGTCTTTGATTCGCGCTACGGCGTCAGGTTCGATAACTCAAAGGAACCAATGGTCTATTTGGATTCTGCATGCCTTAGCAATTATTCGGCGGCGGTTCAAGGGCGCATCGAAGGTAGAGGGAAAATCGACCGCCAAACTGACTGAAACCACAACGCTAAAATGGTGGAGGCGGGGGGAGTCGAACCCCCGTCCGAAAAGCGCTACGGCTCGAAGACTACATGCTTATCGCATTCGATTTGGTTCGCCAGCCGCGCTTGGAACGCGCAAGACGCGCTGCCGGCTAGTCCGATTAATCTCGCCGGAAAACCACGGACCGAGGTCCGCCGGCCAGCCTACAGTGTGACGCCTCGATCCCAGCCCGCAGGCGAAGCTGGGGGAAACGGGCTACGCTAGGTTTTTCTAGGCAGCCAGAGCCAACTCATTGTTGGCAGTTCTGTTTTTCCACCCGATTGCGGGCAGGTGGCGCCCGGCATGCCTTCGAGTCGCCACAGCTTCCGTCGAAACCGTGTCGCCCCCGTTGGATTCTTTAATTATACCACCTGGGTATCAAGGCTTCGGGCCGGACAAAGCCTTTGATTCGCCTATGCCAAGCCAATCCGAGTAGCGCCTACCTCGATACGTCCTCCCGCTCTCGCTGTTGACAACGGTTTTCCAGCCTCACAATAATGCACTTATGGAAGTATGCCGACGAGGGCAGCTGTGACCCGGGGTTCCCAGGACGTTGAAAAAGCCGTTTCCCGAACCCTGCGCGAAATGCTGAATACGCTTCAGCGGACCGCCGAGGACCTGAACCAAGCCCTCAACGACCTGGTTGCGGCCTGCGGTAGTACGCGTTCGACCAACGCGCTCCCCCCCATCTTACGGGCTCACACCGCCGCTGCATCGTTGGCCGCATCCCTGGACGTGCTTTCCCGATTCGTGGCTTCTTCTGCAAGCAACAACACGGCCGTCGGCGGGTTATCGGAAGAGGACGAGGCCTCAGCCACCCCTGCTGGTGCTTCTTCTCGGCAGGAAATACCGGCAGCTCGTGCCAAGCGTGGCCGCACGGCGGCGCCGCCGCTGTCTGCAGCGCCCGACGCAGATGACGTCGACATAGTGGCGGATATGGGCGAAGAGCTATCGCCGGTTCAGGAACCTGCGGTTGAAGATTTGGCTACCGCTGAAGTCGAACCGCAGATAGACTCCACTTCGGCGCAAACGTTCGGACGGGGCCGTGCATCTGACTTGGCGGAGCAGCACTCGGCCTCGTTCAGGGAGTTTTCTCAGGAAATTTCGGCTGGACCGGCCGGGCAATCGGCGATCAATCCCATTGAGGAATTGCCGGCCGCGTCAGCGTCTTTTGATATTTCGACGTTGCAACCGGAGGAACAGGACCTCCACCGCCGGGCGAACCGCGTCGCCAAAGTTTCGATGCAAGATATTAAAATGCTCCGTCCCAACGAAGTCCGTTTGGGGCGCGAACATAAAGACATTTGCCTGCGTTTGCGAGATGATATTGAGAAAGCGCATAAAGAATATGACCGGCGTTTTCAGTCGATCCTGGTCCATCCCGTCGATTACTTCTATGACTGGATGGTTGAAATCCTGGGCGAAGGCGACCCAGCCGCACTCGGCGAATATCCATATCCCTCTCCAGTGCTGCGGCGCTAATTCGCTGATCTCCGACACGCGTAGTAGAAATATGTTTGTCTCTCTGCCCCCGCTGGAAATATTCCGTGACTTTTTCGTGCTGCGGATCCTTTTGTCCAGCGCGCTGTTTTTCTGCTTCTCAAGTGTGAGCATCGCCAAGCCGCGCGCGCAGCAAGCGGCGCCCCAGAAACGCACGGCTGCCAGGAAGAAGAAGCCGTCGGCAAT
>Ga0207083_1132_pt1 | contig 9605 bp, 7 predicted proteins | sample Alteio_BWMinHeat_57_FD_153516 | JGI IMG/M metagenome (GOLD analysis project Ga0207083, IMG submission 153516) | Enriched cells from forest soil in Barre Woods Harvard Forest LTER site, Petersham, Massachusetts, United States -... | ecosystem: Environmental > Terrestrial > Soil > Temperate forest >... | reverse complement strand
GCCGATGCCTTAAGAGAGTTGCGACGCGCAGAGAAAAAAATCAGGATTGAAGATTCATTCTTGGGCGAGTTGGGAGTTTCGGTTGTCGCGCTGACGGGCCAGACCCTCATTCAAATGGGTCAATCATTCAATGCCAAAATTTATCTAGAGCCGGTCTTGCTGGAGCCCGACCTGCCTCATGAACAAAAAATTATTTTATATTATACGATGGGCTTGATTGAACAGTCTCTTGGAGAACGAAAGCCAGCACGTGGCTGGTTTCAGAAAGTACTGGAGTCCGATCCCGATTTCAGAGATACCCAACAGCGAATGCGGCTAATGACCAAGGCGCCATGAAAAAAAAGAAACTCAAAATCGCGTTTGGGATTTTTTTTGGGTTAGTGACCCTGAGTCTGGTCAGCGGAGTGCTGTTCTTAGAAAGTGCATATTTCGGAAACCTGGTAAAAAAAATCATTCTGGAACGAGCACCGAAGACCTTGGGTGTGGTGGGAGATTTTAGTAACCTAAAGTTATATCTCTTTCCGCCGGGTATCGGTTTTGCCAATCCGAGGGTACAAATCCAAAAAGACAATGTCACCAAGCTTCCCATTGAAGCTTCGATTGAAGCTAACGAACTACGCATGCATTTCGAACCGATCCAAATGCTGTCTGGAACTTTGCAAGTGTCGAATATTGTCGTGAAAGAAGGTTCAGTGATCGCGAGTCTCGGAGCCGACGTGTTTCGGCCGAAACAAACCAAGAAAAAGTCGAATCCGCTGAGTTGGGACGAGTTGTTTGGATTACAAATCAATGGGGTTGAATTCCAAAACACATTTTTAAGTATCGAGGCTGAGCTACCCGAGAACCCCGGAAAGAAAGTCCAGACCGAGTTTGTGGTCAAGCATCTCGTTGCCTACAAAGAGATACTCGAAAAAAAGGTGATCTTGAGGTCGGCCGGTCTGGTCAACGCGGTTAAACTCGATGTTCCTAAAGATCTGGCGGACATCCCGGTTCATACCGTGTCCGAATTGGAATGGAATCTCGATCTCACCGATGAGGCGATCAACCTCAATCCATTGCGACTTCAGTTGTTTGGTCTAGAGTTGACCACACAGGGAAAAATTCTTGGCAATGTCCTTGATCCGAAGTCACCACTGAACTTTACTCTCAATGCGAAATTGAAATCAGATCTCGAGGAGTTTTTTTCGGCTAACGAAATTAGTGATGATGCCACGGGTGATGTCGACGCCACTTTGAATGTTCAAGGTGATTTCAAAAATGTCAAAAAAACGCTCAAGGGTCAGTATCAGCTCAGCGGAAAAAATTTGAAATGGAAAGATGCCTCCGCAGCGTCCTTGGACGGAAATGGACACCTGGACCTGGCAATTAATGAAGTTCAAATTAAAAAAATCAGTATTTTCGAAAATGAAAACCATGAAACAGGTGGGGAAATTCAGGTCAGTGACACCAATTTGTCTTTAACTTCACCGCTAGATAACTTGGCGGCCAAGGTGGTGATCAAGAATGCGCCGATGCATTGGGCCGGTGGTGTGGTATTGAAGGGAGTTTATCCTCTACAGGGTCTGATCAGTGGCACGGTCGACGTCAACTCCACTCATTCAAGGATGGAAATCTTACCTAACCTAGAAGTAAAGAATTTCGCTCTTGATAATCAGAATATGAAAAAGGCAAAGCCCCTTCATTATATTTTGAAACCAAAAGAAATAGTTCACGTAAAAGGTTTGCTCCTGTCCCAGGCAGGTAAAATGGATTTTCAAAAAGTACTGGTGGATCTTAAGAAAACAAAACTTGAAGTGAATGGAAGCATCAGTGGCAAAGATGGATTTGATCTCCATGCAAAAGGGGCACTTGACCTCGAAGACTTCAACGAGATCGCTGAGAGTCCGATACGGGGTACCGGTTCGCTCAGTGCCTGGGTCCACGGTAATGCGGATGATGGAGTGATTATCGACTTTGACCCCGAACTCGATAATGCCGAATACATCAACCTGAAGTTGGGGCAGGTGAAGGGGCGACTCACTTACGACGAGGGAGCAGATGAGTTACGATTCGCCGGAATTCACGCAAAGTCTGAAAAAACTTTTTATTCGGTGGCAGAGGGGCTGATTGATCTGGGCGATGCCTCGGAAATCCGTCTACCGTTTGTGATTCACTCTGGACGGGTGGAGGATTTGATTCAAATTCTTTCCCCGATCATCAAAAAGGTTTCCTGGTTCCCTTCAGCGCTCAAGGGCGAAGTTCACGGAACGGTGAATTTGCACGGCAAAACGAATTTCACAAATATGATCATCGACTCCAATTTGGAGGGTGTGGATTGGAGTTTACTCGGTGAGCGAGCAAGAAAAATTAAAATGAATCTCGGTTACGATCAGGGAACCTACTTTGCACGCGACGTAGTTTTGTCCAAGACCAGCGGGAGTCTCCGCGGGATGATTGAGTTTAATTCGACGAAAGATAGTCTTAACTGGAGTTTTGCAACGGATGGCTTTTCTTTAAATGACATCGACTTTTTTGAGCGACTTGAAATTCCGGCACGCTCAAAAATTGATTTTAAAAGTACTGGGACCGGTCAAATCGATCATCTGGTTTCCAACACAAGCGGCCGCTTTTTTCAAACCCAGATCAAAGGTGAACAGCTTGATCCTTCGGCATTCAATTTGGATGTGAGCGAGAGCACCTTGAGGGCAGGGCTTGACGTCTTTGGCAAACGTTTGCACGCACAACTGCGATATGCCTTGATTCCAAAACAGCCATCGAGTTTGAGCGTGGAAGCGAACAACTTTGATTTCTCTCCTGCCATTCTGATCTTGAATCCGAAGCTGCTCGATGACCCCAATTTATTGGGATTGATTGACGGAAGAGTGCAGTTCGATTTTTTGAGCACGCAATCCGAATTGGCCCGCGGTGAAATTCAGTTAAAAAAATACCTTTTGAAGAAATCGGGGTTTTCACTGCAGCTATCTGATCCGATTCAAACGGCGGTGCAACTCGGATACTTCAATATGGTTCCTGCAAAGTTTAAATTCAATGACAGTCAGGTCATTCTTTCCGGAGAGGGCAAAAGAGGGGATGTCGATTTGGAGCTGAAAGGGACTATTGACCTGGCGATCGCGGAACTCTTGAGTGCATCGATTCAAAAAGTAAATGGGAAGGCAGACACAGAGCTGCACATTACGGGACCGCTCAAAGATTTGAAACTGAACGGTGACATTAGTTTTTCCAATGCCTACGTATTGATGCGATGGCTGCAAACGCCGTTTGAGGAAATGGATGGATCACTCCGGATTCGGCAAAACATCATTTATGTCGAGGATTTTGATTCCTTCTTAGGAGACGAAGTATTTTCACTTTCGGGCCAAATTGAGACCCACGCGCAGCAGTTTCCTAGATTGGATCTCCGGGCCCAGTTTGATGACAATAAGATCAAGATGCAACCGCTGGAGTTTGCGCAAGTGCGTGGCACTACGCTGATCAAGGGTGATAATCCTCCTTATCAAATCTCCGGTAATTTGGATGTCCTTCAAGCGCTCTGGACGAAAAGTTTCAGTCAGTCTGGACCGGTGGTTTCAAAAGCGGATCGATTTGCACCGAGCGATACCGATAAACAGATCTCAAACAACCTGTTCAACCTCGATTTGCAAATCAACGCGCCTCAGGGCTTCTTCGTTCGGAATGAAGTGATGGACGCAGAGTTTCGCGGAAAAGTAAGGATGATTGGTCCGCCGGATAATCCAAAACTTCTTGGTGATGGGCAGTTGGTTCAGGGAAAAGTTCTTTTCAGGGATCGGCCATTTTTCTTAGAAAGTGTCAAAATCAGTTTTGATGACCCGTATAGTATGAATCCGAAATTTAATGCCGCTGCAATTTCAGACCTCAATCAGTACAAGATTCGTGTGCTCGCCTACGGACGCTCTAGCTCATGGAAGGCGGAATTCAGCAGCACCCCATATCTTCCTGAAGGGGAAATTTTTTCTCTTTTGGCATCAGGTTCGACAAACTCCAATATCAGCAGATTCCAAAGTAGGGATCGAAGTTATGTGAATCAAGGCGAGGCGGCGTCCCTCGTGCTCCACTCTCTCGATTTCGGAAAAGACATCCAAAGTAAAACGGGGCTTCAGTTTGATGTAGAGGAAGCGGTGGACACCCAGTCGGCAAATAGTATTTTTAGTCCGCAAAACTTGGCGGCCAACGTCGCGGCACCGAAGCTGGTTCTGAAGCGGCAATTTGGAGACAATTGGGTGCTTTCGTATGGGAACACGGTCGGGGTGGGTAACAACGTTCAAAGGGAAGGAACCGTCGGCTATAAGTTTAACAGGTCCAATTTCTCCATTTTGGGAGTTTACAATAATACGGAAGATCCAGACACCCGAGAAAACATCACTTCTTTCGGCCTGGATTTTAAATTTAACCAAAGGTTTAAATGAGGCTGATTCTAGCGGGTCTTTTATTCATTGCGATTTCGGCTAGGGCGGCACCGATAGACGAGATTCGCGTTGAAGGTGAAGGCATGAACTCGGAGCAAGTGCAGATGCTCAAGAATATATCTGGTTTTTTGCCCGGCGATGAATATGAAAAAACCAAGAATGAGCGAGCGATTGGTAAGTTTCAGGACTACTTTCAGGGAAAAGGATATGTCAACGTTCACATCTCGGATATTTTTGAAAAAAATGCAAAGACGTCGAAATCGGTTTTGCTTTATCGTTTCGCTTTAGGTGAGCCGCTGAGAATTTCTCAGGTGGAAGTCATCTCCAAGACAGAAACATTGACCTCGGAGTTAAAGATGAAACTCCTGCAATCGGTTGAGTTAAAACCGAATGAGCTACTTGATCGGGATCGTCTCAAGGAGATGAAGAGATCAATCGAAGTTGCATTACTCGCCCAAAACTTTATTGACTCGAAAGTGGTTGATTTGCAAACGGAGTCTTTGGGCAACAATGCGTTCAGGGTCATTTTCTCTGTTGAACTAGGACAACGAGTGGTGTTTTCCGTTTCAGGAAACGAATATTTCACGCGCAGTGAGCTCGCTACACTCATCGAAGATCAACGTAAGGTGGGTTTGGGAAGGGACTACATCTCGGTTCTGATTAACAGGTTGGTCGATTATTATGTTGAATACGGATTTCGTTCGGTTCAGATCACCCCCTATACCTTCGAATCGAATCGAGGTGAGCCGAGGCGAGTAGTCTTTGAGATCAAGGAAGGTGCCAGAGTTCACATTCGACAAATCATTTTTGATGGCCAAGAATTTTTTTCTTCCGCTGAACTGGAGAAGATATTTTTTCAAAATGCTTCTGACCGAATTCAGTCAAAGATTTACAATGAAAAAATGGTGGAGTCCGCCGCGCAGGCAATGGTAGAAGTCTTGAAAAAAAGGGGTTTTTTGTCGGCAAAGTTAATTGCGATTAAAACTGAGGCTGAGCATTTATCCGATGTGAATGTGCGGATCTTCATCAATGAGGGCATTCAGACCAAAGTGCAGTCCATCGACTTTATCGGGAATCATGTATTGAGTGCAGAGGCCTTGAGGCAGTTTACCGGTTTGAAAGAGGATCAGCCCTTGAGTCTTTCGAAGTTGGAAGACGGTTTGGAGTTAATTAAGAAAGAGTACAAAAATCTCGGCTACCTCGATGTGAAAATTGTGAATGAAAACTCTGGCCAACTTGTTACCTACTCGGAGCGCAACCAGTTTGCATACATCAGCATCGAAATCGATGAGGGCACTCAATGGCTTTATTCAGGCCTGGTTATTTTTGGTACGGAAAAGACAAGAAATGTAGTGATTGAACGTGAAGTTTTACTGAAGCTGGATGAACCGATTTCAGAAAAGAAGCTCATGGAAACAGAAGATCGATTGAGACGTCTCGGGGTTTTCGGTCAAGTGGTGTTGGAGCTGATTCCAGGTGAGGATCCGAAAAAGTACAAACAGCTAAAAGTGTCGGTGTCTGAATCGGTTCCAGGTAATAGAAGTGTTGGTCTCGGTTATCGAAACGATCTTGGGATTCGTGCATTTGGCGAAATTTCATATTCCAATCTATGGGGACTCAACCACTCGTGGGTAGCAAGTCTCAGCGCGAACGCTCGCTTGAGTAATTATCAATTTGTAGAATATAAGGCCCAAACTGGCTACATTTGGCCGTGGTTCACGATGGGTGAAACTACACTTCGTCCTAATCTTTCCGTAGAAAAAAGACAATATATCCAATTTGACGCTCAAACGTTCGCATTGTCAGTAAGCTTGGAGAGGTTGTTGCTTAAGTCTGTGAAGCTTTTTGGCTCGATGACTTACACGATCGAGCAGATTACTCAATTCAATGCAGCCAATCCCATTAACGATCAGGGAATTCGGATTGGATCGATTACCCCACTATTGAAGATCGATTTACGGGACAATTCGGTCACGCCCAAACATGGATTTTTCGCCATGACCTCTTTCGAATATGCGAATGCATTTTTGGGATCTCAAATTAACCCCATGCCCGTCAATTATGGCCGATTTCAGGCCAGGGCTGACGCGTATCTTGATTTTATCCCGCACGTGGTTTGGTACACGAGTATGCGTGGCGGTTGGTTGAAGAACTTTGCCAACGTATACGGTTCAAACTTCTCTATTCCCTTGATTAAGCAGTTTGCCTTAGGAGGGATTAACTCGATGAGGGGATACCTGGAGCAGGAAATCAACGTTCAGGAGTATGACATTAATCGTCGGGTTCAGAACTCCATGACCTATGTTAACTATCGGACACAATTCGACTATTACACGTCCCAGAACCTCAGTTTGGGACCCTTTTTGGATGCTGGAAACCTGAATGTGGACAATTTTACTTTGGGGGCCCTCCAGTACGGTGCCGGGGTGGGTCTGCGGTATATGACGCCGGTCGGACCCGTGAATTTTGACTGGGGATTCAAGCTTTTCCCGCGGGCACTCGCAGAAACCAACGTTTTCTACTTTTCGCTGGGCGTAAACTGAATTTAGAATTTGACTCATCAGTCGGGGTCGGGTATTTCTTTCAGGCTATGTTTCAACAAAAATCTTATTTAGCTAAAAAAGTGGGCGCGCATTTCTATGAAATCAAAGGCCCAAATGCCCCAAAATGGTTCATCATCGATGCGAAGGATCAGGTAGTCGGACGTCTTGCTTCAATGATTGCAAAAATCATTATCGGCAAACACAAAACTACTTACACTCCTCACGTAGATACCGGTGATTTTGTGATCGTGATCAACGCTGAAAAAGTGGTGTTCACTCGTAACAAACTCGATGGAAAAATCTATCGTGATTATTCCGGTTATATCAGCGGATTGAAAGAGCGTACTGCTCGTCAGATGCTTCAAGATAAGCCAGAAGATGTGATCACTCGTGCAGTGTACGGGATGACTAACAAATCTACTCTGGCTAATCACCAGATGAAGAAGTTGAAAGTGTATGCAGGAACAGAACATCCACATGCTTCTCAACTACCAACGGAAATTTCAGTTGCTGCAAAGTATCGCTCAGTATTCGATACTGTGACTAAAAAACAAGCAACATTCAAAAAAGCTTAACTCATAGGAATTTGATCAATGGCTCAAACAATGGAAAAAGAATTAAATAACGTAGGAAAACGTAAAACAGCAATTGCTCGTATCTATCTTCGCGCTCGTAAGGGTGAAATGGGAATGATCAATGTGAACGGACGTTCACTAGAAGCTTACTTCCCACGTCCAGCGCTCCAAAAGATTGCTATGCAGTCTTTGGACCTCACCAGCACGAACGGCCAATACGACATTTATGTGAACGTAAAAGGTGGCGGAATTTCTGCCCAAGCTTCTGCGATTCGCCAAGGTGTTGCTAAAATTTTGAACGAGATGGATCAAGCAATGAGACCAGCTTTGAAAAAAGCTGGCTTCTTGACCCGCGATTCTCGTAAGGTAGAGCGTAAGAAATACGGTCTTGCCGGCGCACGTAAGAGATTCCAATTCTCTAAACGTTAAGCGACTTCCGGTGATTTTCGCCAAAGTATTGGCGACGATCATTCTAAAAAACTTGAAAACGACCCAAGGTACTACTTTGGGTCGTTTTTTTATTAATGCAACTCGCCGGATTCATGGCATAATTTTTACATAAGGAATAAAAATCTCTATGAAAAAAATGACTCTGAATTTGATCGCGCTATCAGCATTAGTTCTAACATTTTATTCAGTCGCTCAAGCCGGCACTGTAGCTACCGTAAACGGTAAAGTAATCACCGATGAAGATCTTCAAGCACTGATTGCGAACCTTCCCGAAGTGCAAAAGGATAATCTCCTAAAAGACCCTGCCACTCGCAAGCAACTCGTTGATAACCTGGTTGATCAAGAGTTGATGTATCAGGATGCAATGGCGAAAAAAGTGGAAACTTCAAAAGAATATACGACTGCGATGAATGCCTTCAAAAAGCAGGCATTGGTGAACATTTTGGTTCAAAAACAATTGGCGCCTAAAGTGACCGCGGAAGCCGTGAAAGCTTACTACACCAAGAACAAGGTTAAGTACTCTACTGATCAGGTACACGCCCAGCACATTCTGGTTCCAACTGAAAAGGAAGCCCAAGAGATCCTGGCTGAAGTGAAAAAGCCGGGCGTGGATTTCCAAAAGATTGCTGAAACCCGCTCTAAGGATCCTTCTGCAAAAAATAACCGTGGAGATGTGGGCTACTTTGGTCGTGATATGTTCGACCCAGCCTTTATCGAAGCCGCATTCACCTCTAAAGTGGGTGAAATCGTCGGGCCAGTGAAATCTGCTTTCGGTTACCACGTGATCAAAATCGTGGATCGCAAAGTGGGTAAGAATCCTGAGTTTGCCGAAGTGGAGCAAAAAGTTCGCACCGACGTTCAGCGTGAGACGCTTCAGAGTTATGTGGCTGCACTCAAGCAAAAAGCGAAGATTAAAGAATAAGGTATCCGATAACTTGGTGATGCCCAGTGCATCAAAGATAGGAAAAGCCCGGGAGAATCTCCTGGGCTTTTTTATTGGTGAATACCTGATTTGACCCCATAATTTGATTAATGCTCTTCAACTCCTTCGAGTTTCTGCTTTTCTTCCCTACCGTGTGCGCTGTGTACTTTTCACTTAAAAAAAGACGTTCACGCTTATGGCTCCTTTTGTTGGCGAGTTGTTTTTTCTACGGATTTTTCATCCCGGCGTATTTGTTGATTTTGTTTTTGGTGATCGGAATCGATTTTTACGCAGCTTCAAAAATTGAAAAAACTGAATCGCCGGAAAAAAGAAAAATTTACCTTTTGTGGAGTCTTGCAGCGAATATTTCCATTCTTTGTTTCTTTAAGTATTCCAACTTCATGATTAACAATTGGAATTCAGTGGCCGCATTTTTCCATTGGAACTATTCGATCCATCTTTTAAAGATTGTACTCCCGATCGGTCTCTCTTTTCATACCTTTCAGTCGATGGCCTATGTGTTTGAAGTGTACAAGAGAAGATTTGTTGCTGAAAGAGATCTGCTCACATACTCCGTATATGTCTTGTATTTTCCACAATTGGTTGCCGGACCAATTGAAAGACCTCAAAACATTCTTCCTCAACTTCATCAAGATCATCCTTTTGATGCAAAAAAAGTCACGAGTGGATT
>Ga0207083_1169_pt1 | contig 9749 bp, 7 predicted proteins | sample Alteio_BWMinHeat_57_FD_153516 | JGI IMG/M metagenome (GOLD analysis project Ga0207083, IMG submission 153516) | Enriched cells from forest soil in Barre Woods Harvard Forest LTER site, Petersham, Massachusetts, United States -... | ecosystem: Environmental > Terrestrial > Soil > Temperate forest >... | reverse complement strand
ATGATTTCTTGAGTGCATCTTCGGCACCCACATAATCACCGCCCAGAACAAGTCGTGCACCAACCCAAAGATATCCGCAGGAAATCGGGCAGTACATCGCTATCCCGGAGCGGATTGCATTCAATCCATCTGAAAATCCGAAACAGACACAGTTTTACAGAGAAGAGATGCTGGTCGAAAAAAATAAAAACACCTTGGGACTCAGTCTACCGGATAAGATCTTTGGCTTGCTATCGACGAGCTACTCTTGGGGAATTCCATTTTACCGGGTGTGCGATGCGATTTGGAACGAAGACATGCTTTCCTTTGAACAGCATTATAAGAGGTTAGATCGCGGGATCAGACGTCTTCGTGATGAAGGAATTGATGTTGAATGGAAAGAAATGCACCTTTTGCTGAATCAGAACGCTCAGTCGAAAAAAACTCAGGTTCAAGTCACGCTAACTCCGACGCGACCAGGAGATTTATTTTTCAAAAACTTGGAAAAAGAAAAGAAAACTAACTTTAAGAGAGAAGATGTTGAGCTATTTTTCGACCTATCTAAAAGTGCTGCAGTAAAGCTTTGTGCCGCCTGGACTGAACAAGGGTGGATCGAGGTCGAAAAATCCGGACGTTCAAGTTTTTATAAAACGATGGAAATTTAGTTATTTGCTTCGCAGTAATTGTCGAAGTCGTCGGACATTCCGGCTGTGCAGAGATCACTGGCAAGACATCCAGCGTCGCTGGTACATACAACGATAATGCATCTCGTGCCCGTCGCGTTTCCACACCCGATCGATTCGCCCTGACTGAGTCTGATGTTTTTTCCGCCACCACGTTCACCACTGTTGCCTGCAAATGATGACAGCGGCAAGGCCGCGAACAAGGCAAAGGTAATGATCGTTAAAAAGTTAAGTGAGCGACGAGTTTTCATGTAGCGGATAATACTGCGAAACAAGCGTTTTTGTCAATTATTATATATTTTGTGTGTAATAATTCGCAAGATAGCGGGTCAAATTAAATTGATTTTGTTGAAAGTGTTTTGTGGGTCGCGCGAACCGTTCGTGGGCGCAGTTTTATACGCGATGTCTGTTCAGACACAGTTGTAAGTCAAGATCGGCGGCCTAATACTATAACTATACTTCACGATCGTTTTCGTGAAATAAAGGGGAAAGTATGAAAACAAAATATCTAGTATTCGCTGTAGTGGTTTCGTTGTCATCTGGCTGGAGTGCTTTTGCCAACACCGACTCCTATCTGCCAACTGGTGGTAGCGCGTGTTTGGCGGGTTATACAAAGGACGCTCATGGGTGGTGCGTTTATAATACAGTGAGCGCACCCGGAGCACCGAGCGGGTATTCAACTCCAACTCCAACGCCTAAATCTCATTAGTCTCAATTTAGTTTGGGCTTTCCTTAATCATTTCAAACTTGCCCTTCACGACCTTCACGAGCGCCAGCTTGCGTGAACAGCGATGGTCCTGAATTGAAAACTCTCCGGTGGCACCTTGCACGCCGGACGTGTTCTCCAGGATCACTCGAAGTTCATCTCGGTTGGAAGGCGCATTTTTGAGACCTTTTAAAATCAAAGAAGCTGCATCAAACGCGAGTGCATCGAGCTCACCCGGAGTAGTGTTGTAAGTCGAGGTGTAGAGATCATAAAAAGCTTTGGTGTCGTTGGTTGCTTCGATGGTATTGAACGCGACTGGAAAAATCGCATCGTCCACCTGGTCTTGCGCGCGTTGAACCAACTGTGACGAATTCCAAGAAGTGATGCCGATGTATTTCAGATTTTTTGCATCACGGTAGGTGAAGGTGGGAATGATTTGTCCTGCGGTTTTTGCTTCATCGGCGATGAACACAGCGTCGAAATCCACAATCGGCGGGAGATTGAAGTATTGAGCGGTTCTAGTGGTTTTGCGCGTGATGTTGAGTTCTTTTCTTTTTGCAGCCAGTTCTTTTTGTTCTTCCACCCGTTTTTCCGGATGGGAAAGACTAAGCACCTTATCGACGGCGCCACGGAAGTCGGTGATGTTCGGATCGTAGTACTCGAGATGAACCACTTCACCGTTTTTCGAGATCACCTCATCTTTAAAAGTCTGAGCCATCTCTTCTCCGGGTTTGTTCGAAGGCGCGACGACCGCAAATTTGGTGTACCCCTTGTTCGTCATTGCATAGTGAACGGTTTGAGACACCTGATCTTTGGTGGAGACCGAGCAAAAGAACAAGTGTGAAGCGAGTGGACCTTGTACTTGGGCGAGCGAAATGAGTGGGACTTGATAAAAAGCAGATTTAGTGGCGAGTTCCTGGATACCCTTGCTGATGACTGGCCCGATGATGGCCACCACTTGGTCTGTTTCGACGAGTTTTTGCAGGGCTTGCATTTGGGTTGCGGCCGTTTCGCCACCGTCTTCGGCTACGAGCTCATATTCTTTTGCCTGAGGGTCGTTTGAATGCTGAAAGGCGAGTTCAACCGCATGCTGCACTTTTTTCCCGAAGGCTTCGTATTTTCCGGTCAAAGGAATCAGAAGACCGATTTTTTTACGATTGGTGGGACCTTGATAAGGAATGGCAGGCGAGGTGATCATCACCGGGCCAACGCCAGCTCTGGTCGCGTCTGGCGAACCGTTGATGGTAGTAGTGACGGTGCCTTTCTTTTTTGCGACCGTCATCGCTAAAGAGGCCTTCTCTTTCAGCGCGAGAACTTTTCGTTGTTGATTTGCATCGATGGAGCCGAGGTCGATCGCGGATAAAATATCAAAACTTTCTTGATTCTTCGATGAGTTGAAAAAAGCAGTCGCTAAGTTGTATTGATAATAGCCGCGGTATTCAGGAGTTTGATTTTCTTCAATCGCATGATGAAAATATTGAACGGCTAGATCAGGATGTTTGCCTGCTAGCTCGACGAGTCCTTTGAGGTTCCAGTATTCAGATCGTTCTTTCACATCCACAGTCGAGATCGAAACAGAATCCAAGGTTGCGAGTGCCGCTCTAAAATTCCCTTTTTGATAATATGCCTGTGCTTGGCTGACGACGCTGCTTTGGGCCGGTGAGGCATCGGATTGAGCGTCGGTGTGAGTCTTACGAACTGGTTCAGTACCGCAAGCGGAGAGCAAAAGACAAAGAGGCAGGATACGGATGAGCATAGGACTGATTATGCCAAACCATCGGAATAATTAAAGAAAATAGTCGTGATGGATTGAATTGATATTATTAAACAAATTTAGTATAATGCAGCGCATGAACCTATCGAGAAGATGGACTTTTTTAGCGCTATTGGCTGTTCTAGCGCTTGCCGAGACGACACTTGCTCAGGCGCAGTCCATCATGAATGTTCCTCCTGGTCCTCTTCCAGACCACTATTTCACCAAGCAAATGCTGAATGACGAAGAATGGAATGACTCGAAACTTTTTCCATCGATCAATCCGAAGTCGCGTGCGGAGACCGATCCCACCTATGTGGAGGAGGATTATCTCCGACTCCCTTGGTATCAGCGAAAACTTCAAGTGGTTCAATTGATCACCGGCTTTTTTCAGTATAGTGTATTGGGCTTTTTTCATCATCAACCGAAGTATTACGAAAGAACCTATCGAAAATGGTCTGAGAGAATGCCGGGAAAATTCAATTATCTGAAGATCCACGAAAATCGCTACCAACCGAAAATTGAAGACAGTCTCACTTTCATCAATTCTCTCCACGAGTATCGAGGCATCAGCGACAAGGCGATCGGCTATTGCTATGGTGTTTCTGATGTTTTCAAGAAGTTCACCCAGCTCGCATTTTTTAGCGAGAGTGTCGCACCCGAAGATCAAGTCCCGGAAAAGGGGACCGACGAATGGTTTGATTACTATCTTGATCGATTGAACGATGTGGTGAACGGCGATGCCGCGTTTTTTCCGGGCTTTAAAAACCTCCGCGAATTGACCATGGTTCCGGAATTTGAGTTTTATTTGAAAATCCAGGTCACTCGGCAATGGAAGAGATTGGCGAGTTTGAAAAGTACCTTGTCGTCCTATTGGCACAACACGGAAGAAATGGATGCTGACGAAGTGGCCGAACTCGTTACGAATTTGAAGGGGCGGTTGAGCCGCGGCGAGTTTCCTAAAATTTCCTTCGCCTCTGCCATTTCAAAAACCTTTCTCACCGGTGGAGCCCGCACGCATGTGGTGCTCGCGACGAAAGTAGAAGAGCTTCCCGAACAAAAAATCACCCGGATTCATATTTGGGACATTGATTTTTATGCCGAAGATCTCGTGAAGCGTCCATATTTTCTGGAAATCAAAACCAATGACGATGACACACCCACCATTCGTTATCAGGAGTGGGCAAATCCATCGCATGACACCAAGAGGTCTTTATTGCGCACGGAAATACCGGGTGATCGAATCGGGAAGGTTCTGGTTTCCGGCGAGAATAATGAGGAAGTGGTAGACACGATTAATTCCATCGAGGAGTTTTGTGCAAATCCTCCAGCAGGACATCCGGAAATCAAGGCGGAATGCGCGCGCGCTCAATCGTCAAAAGAACTTTAAATGTCCTTTAGCCAATCCCATTTTGCCTCATGAATTCCGTTCTCGTTGATAAAAGGGGTTTAAAGATCCGGCATAGAATCTGCTACTACCGCGCCAAGGAGATTCTAAAAAATGAAAATATTAAGTGTAACGATAGCATGTCTTTTTAGTATGAACATCGCTTCAGCTCAGACGATGAGTGATGGCGAAATCGCAGGTGTGATTCAAGCAGTCAATAATGCAGAAATCAGACTTGGTAATTTGGCTTTGACGAATACCACAACAGCGGGCGTGCGCTCATTTGCACAGACGCTCGTTACAGATCAGCAAGCCAATAGCACTCAACTCAGTGCCTTATTTAATGGTAAGGGAAATGAAATTTTAGAGTCGGATGAATCAGATGCCATTGATACAAAATCAGATTCGGATGCCGCATCAATGTCTTCGATGAAAGACAAAACCTTTGATGACTCTTTCCTGAATAATGAAATCGCCAGTGATCAGTCTCTCTTAAGTGATTTGGACACTTACATTTCTGAAACCAGTCGTAGTGATTTTCAACTGTTTTTGACCAACACAAAAGCCACTGTGACCAATCACTTGAATGCAGCAATGGCCCTTGAAAATCCAGCTCCTCCAGCACCGACACCTGCGCCACCTGCACCAACTCCTGCACCATCACCGATGCCATCGCCTTCGCCAATGCCCTCTCCGGCACCAATGCCTTCGCCGATGCCATCGCCTTCACCGGTGCACAATTAAGTTTTGCTGGGTACTTTAATCAAATCTAGAGGTGGAAACATTTTCCATCTCTAGATTTTTTTCTGTTTAGTCAAAAATGCGTTTCACACGCTCGAAAAAACCGTGATGCAAGGGATGGGATTTTCCATCCTTTTCCAGTGATTCAAACTGGCGCAATACCGCAGCTTGTTCAGCAGAAAGTTTGGAAGGAATTTCTACGAGCACACGAACCAACTGATCACCACGACCATGGCGTCCTAAGTGAGGGAGTCCTTTTGATTTCAGACGAAATACTTTGTGGGACTGTGTTCCCGAAGGAATTTTCATCTCCACTTTTCCGTCCAGAGTAGGCACATTGATCTCGGCACCGAGTGCTGCTTGCACGAAGGTGATCGGAACATCACAAATCACTTCGGCACCATCACGACGGAAGAAATCATGTTCAAGTACATTGACCACAATATAAAGATCGCCTGGGTGTCCACCTTGTTCGCCGGCTTCGCCTTCATTGGTGAGTTTCAAGCGTTGGCCCGTATCGATTCCAGCAGGGATTGTCACCGATAATTGAGAATTCTTTTTTACCTTACCAGCACCACGACAAGTACCACATGGATTGGCGATCACTTGGCCAGTTCCATGGCAGTGTGTGCATGGACGAGATACAGCAAAAAAGCCCTGTTGAAAGGTGACTTCTCCTCGACCGGCACAAACCTTACAGGTTTCAGGACTAGTTCCTGCTTTTGCTCCAGTACCATGACAGGTGTCGCAGTCGGCGCGCTTGTTAATGTTAATGACTTTTTCTACGCCTTTGTAGGCTTCCTCAAACGTGATGTCGACTTGAGTTTCTAAATCTGCGCCGGTGCGAGCTCGTCTGCCACCTCTGCGTCCGCCTCTGCCACCACCACCGAAAATATCGCCGAAGATGTCTCCGAAAATATCGTTCATGTTGGCGCCTTCGAAACCGCCGCCACCAAAACCACCGAATGGACCTTGTCCGCCACCACCCATGTTCGAAGCAGCGTGTCCGAACTGATCGTACATTTTTTTCTTTTTGTCGTCGGAAAGAGTTTCGTAAGCTTCGTTTACTTCTTTGAATTTTTCTTCAGATTTTTTATCGCCAGGATTTTTGTCTGGATGATATTGAATGGCTGCCTTACGGAAAGCTTTTTTAATTTCTTCCGCGCTTGCACCTTTTTGAAGTCCTAAGAGTTCGTAGTAGTCTCTTTTGTCAGCCATTTTTCATGTTTCTCTCAAAAAGAAAATAGGTATCCGACACTCTTATTGATGTTGTGTGCTGCCGTTTATGGTGCACCTAGCATCAAGAAGGTGTCGGATACCTATTTTTTATACTTGTTTGAAGTCCGCGTCGATCACGTCTTCATCTTTTTTGCCAGCAGTTGCTCCGGCGCCCGCATCGTGAGCATGGCCATCAGGACCTGCTGCACCCATGTCTGGACCAGCTCCACCTGCACCGGCAGCCTTGTACAGAGTTTCAGCCATCTTGTGCGAAGCCGCAGTCAGATCTTGAGTTGCTTTTTCGATCGCCGCGAGATCATCGCTGGTCACGAATTTACGTGCTTCCACCAGAGCCGCTTCTACTTTTTCTTTTTCAGCTGCCTCTACTTTATCGGCACTTTCTTTCAAAGTTTTCTCGATTTGGTAGATCATGCCGTCAAGTGAGTTGCGTGCATTGACGAGTTGCTTGCGCTTTTCGTCTTCTGCTTTGTGCTCTTCCGCTTCCTGCTGCATTTTTTTGATCTCAGCTTCAGTCAAACCACCGGAAGCGGTGATCTTGATCGATTGCTCTTTGCCGGTTCCAAGATCCTTCGCGCCTACGTGAACGAGACCGTTCGCATCGATGTCGAAAGTCACTTCGATTTGTGGCATTCCGCGGGGAGCATTTGGAATCCCGACGAGGTCAAAACGTCCGAGAGACTTGTTGTGTTCCGCGAAATCACGCTCACCTTGAAGAACGTGGATCGTTACTGCGGTTTGATTGTCCGCAGCCGTAGAGAAGGTTTGAGACTTCTTGCTCGGAATGGTGGTGTTCTTCTCGATTAATTTTGTGAACACTCCGCCCATGGTTTCAATACCAAGAGAAAGAGGAGTCACGTCTAACAAGAGAACGTCTTTCACTTCACCTTTCAGAACTCCACCCTGGATCGCTGCACCCACTGCAACCACTTCGTCCGGGTTCACGCCTTTGCTTGCTTCCTTACCAAAGATTTCTTTCACTTTGGCTTGGACGCGAGGCATGCGGGTCATCCCGCCGACCAGAATCACTTCGTCGATTTTGTCTTTCGTGAGTCCTGCATCTTTCAATGCCATTTCACATGGACCAGCAAGGGATTGAATCAATGGATCCACTAACTGCTCGAGTTTAGCGCGAGAGAGTTTAATGTTCATGTGCTTCGGACCAGAGGCATCCGCAGTGATGAATGGAAGATTAATGTCGGTTTCAGTTTGAGCTGAAAGTTCATGCTTCGCTTTTTCAGCAGCTTCTTTCAAACGTTGAAGAGCCATTTTGTCAGAGCGAAGATCAATGCCGGATTCTTTTTTGAATTCGTCGCACATCCAATCAATGATCTTTTGGTCGAAGTTACCACCGCCGAGGAATGTATCCCCGTTGGTTGCTTTCACTTCGAATACGCCATCGCCGAGTTCGAGAACAGACACGTCAAACGTACCGCCCCCTAAGTCGAATACTGCAACGGTCATGTTCTTGCCTTTTTTATCCAGACCATAAGCGAGTGCAGCAGCAGTTGGCTCGTTGATAATCCGTTTTACATCCAAGCCCGCGATGCGGCCCGCATCTTTGGTTGCTTGTCTTTGAGCATCGTTAAAATATGCGGGAACAGTCACGACTGCTTCCGTTACTGGCTCACCAAGATAGTCTTCGGCAGTTTTTTTCATTTTGCCCAAAACCATCGCCGCGATTTCTTGTGGAGTGTAATCGCGATCGCCCACCTTAATGACGGCGTCGCCATTTTTACCATCAGTCACTTTGAAAGGTGCAAGCTTTGCAAACTCGGCAGTTTCTTTAGAACCGAATTTACGGCCGATCAGCCGTTTCGCTTCGAACACTGTTTTTTCAGGGTTCGTGACCGCTTGGCGTTTCGCCGCTTGTCCGACCACTTTTTCACCGCTCGCGAGAAAACCCACGATGGACGGCGTCGTGTTCGCGCCTTCAGAATTGGCGATCACTTTTGGTTCGCCACCTTCTAATACCGACACGCATGAATTTGTTGTTCCTAAGTCGATTCCGATAATTTTACCCATACTCTATTTTCTCCTTCTTATTTTTCAACTCTTTGCCGCCTTTCGGCAGCGTTTTTATTAAACTTTCGCGATTGAATTATTCACAACCGCTTCATTGTTACTTATGGTTACTGGTTTTTGTTTGTCAAATTTTGGGGCCTATAATTTTACGTCGCAGACCCTGTACTCACCATTACGCGGCTGGCGCGTAATAGGCGACCATGGATAGTAAAGCCTTTTTGGACCTCTTGAACGATTGTGCCCGTAGGCTTTTCACTCGCCATTTGTCCGACGGCTTCATGTAATTCTGGATTGAATGCCTGGTCGATCGTCTTGATTTCCGCAACGCCCTGTTTTTCGAGAGCGGCTTTAAACTGCTGAGCCACCATTTTCAGGCCACTCATTAAATTAGGGTCTGTATCTGCTTTTGCATATTGAAGTGCGCGATCGAGATTGTCCAAAACTGGAAGCAATTCAGTCGCGGTGTTTTCAGACGCAAACTTCGCCATGTCTTGGCGTTCTTTGATCGCCCGCTTTTTATAGTTTTCAAAATCCGCGTACAAATACTTGTAGCGCTCATCCGCATGGGCGAGCTTTTCGCTGAGGACAGCCTCAGGCGATTTTTCGGCAGTCTTTTCAGTGGCAGCTGCGGACGCAGCTTCAATATCCACTTTTTCAGTGTTTTCAACGTTTTGTGTGTTTTCAGCCATACGCGATAACATATGGTGACGGTTTCAGACTTGGCAAGTCTTAGAGTGAAAAATAGGTGAAAATAGTTGAGGACTGGCCATGAATGCGGCGTTCCACGGGGTTTCACTCGCTCGGCGCCTTGATCTTACGATGTTGATTCGGCGGTTCTCCTGCCATGATTTGCCTGATCGCTTCGAACACTCCTGAAAAATTCGCGTCGTACTTTTTTTCGAGCTGATCGAATTTCTGCCAGACTACCTGATTTGCGGACTCAAATGATTTCATTTTGACGAATGCTCGCATGATTTCAATATTCACCATCACCGCGGTTTCACTGCGGAGAACGCTGGAGAGCATGGCGATGCCTTGTTCGGTGAAGGCGTGAGTGATGTATCGTTTTCCTCCATGCAAACTTGAGATGCCAATTTGGCATCTCAAGTTTTCTTCTTCAATTTCATTGAGTTGAAACATAAAATCGTTTGGAAAACGGTTTAGATTTCGTCTTACAGATCGATTTAGAGCACCTGTTTCTACGCTATAAAGGCCTGCCAAATCCGAATCGAGCATCAC
>Ga0207083_1168_pt1 | contig 9755 bp, 8 predicted proteins | sample Alteio_BWMinHeat_57_FD_153516 | JGI IMG/M metagenome (GOLD analysis project Ga0207083, IMG submission 153516) | Enriched cells from forest soil in Barre Woods Harvard Forest LTER site, Petersham, Massachusetts, United States -... | ecosystem: Environmental > Terrestrial > Soil > Temperate forest >... | reverse complement strand
GCCGATAAACCTTTTTCTATATAGTTTAAATAATAAGGTATTCCACCCAGCGCCATATAAATTTCTAATATGTGTTGTTTATTGTATGTTATTCCTTTACTTATTAGATATTCGTTTGTTTCTTCCAAGCTAAATGGATCAAGCTTCATTTCGCATGTACAACGATTATGTAAGCCACCTTTATTATAAATAATATTTTTAATTAACCAGGAAGCACTTGATCCGCAGACCACTAAAATAATATTTGATTTTGTGGACCAATGATGATTCCAATAATAGTCCAATGTTTCTAAAAATCCTGATTTTCTCGTTGCCATCCATGGCACTTCATCCATAAAAAGAACTATTTTTTGATTCTCTTTGATTTCCTCTATCAATTGACTTAGTATTTTAAAACAATCATCCCAAGAAGCCGGAGACTTTATTGGAATTCCTCGAGTAAACGTTTGAGACAGCGCATCAGTAAAATGACCCAATTGTTTTTTCAGCGTACCATTTTGTAATCCTGTGGATTGAAAAAAGAAAACCTTTTGCTGCTTAAAGAACTCTCTGATTAAAAATGTTTTGCCAATACGTCTTCTTCCATATAGGACGATAAACTCTGCCTTTAAGGATTTTAAAAATTTTTTGAGGGTTAAAACTTCTTTTTTTCTGCCAATCAGCATGTTTTTACTCCGGACACTTATAACATTATTATAAGTGTCCGATATAACTTTAACAATTACTTCGGACAGTTATAACGTTATTATAAGTGTCCGATATAAACCGATTTTAGACCTTGCTCCTCAAAAATATTTTTTTATAATAGCTTGGGTTTGTTTACAATTTTGTTTTTTATGAATAAAAAGTAGTAGAATTAGCCAAAAATGATGTATTACCTTGGGTAGATTATATCCCTATAGTTCACGAATACTCCAATTTATTTAATAAAATATTAAACTCAGGATCATTTTGCAGTTTTTCACTCCATGGATCCATTTCCATTTTTTGAGCAGGCAATGATATTTTTGTTTCGCCCATTCTTTTAAAATTTCCTGTTACTGATTGGTTTGTGTGAAACTTTGTCATAAAATCTTTAGAAAAAGGGACTTCTAAAAAACCACTCAAATAAGAGATAGATTCACCAGGATGTGAAACCATATCTTCATATTTAATTATTTTACAACCTTCAAAATCATTTAAAAATCTATCATACCCTTCTAAAAATATATCAGGGCTTAGAACATCTTTAAGTATGCCATGAGAGCGCAAACTGTTGTATTGATGCAAAGGGTGTCTTATGAGTATTGTTTGTTTAACAGGAAAAGCATTTGCAAGTGATTTAATAAGATTAGAATAAAGAGGCGGCCGATCCAAAAAGGGAATACCGAAATAATCAATATAATTATAATCTCTTATTATTAAATAATGATTCTTTTCATCCAAAATTGATTTGACTAGAGTGATAAAATGTCGGAAATGATCAGCTGATTGCAAATCTTCAGCGCTAAATTTATCTTTTACAGCAGCAAATACATCAGGATACCATTTTTGTATTTGCACATATGGATTTAAATTATAATCAAAAAGAGTGGCTGACAAAGGATTGCATTCACTTAATAGCACTACATTTTGCAAAACCCCTATACATTGTGCCAGCAAAGTGCCGCCACAGCCGCCTAAAGAGTGTATTAATCCCACTGTAGAAGATTTTTGTTGAATTATTTTCATTGAGTATATCTCATTAACTGATTTTTTATTTTTAACTTTATTTTGTGAAACCATGCTGTTTTAATACTTAATTTCTTAATCATTGCTAAACGTTCATCACAGATTTGTTGTAATTTATCAATCAAAATCTGTCTTTCATCACAGACATCTTGTAATTCCGCAAATTTCATTATAGCTGTACTAATGAAATATTTTTCTTTTTGTTCAACGTAATTAAATAAAATATGCTTAGATTGTTCATACATGTGATCAGATATAAATATTAAATTACCCCACTGTTTATCAACAAAAGAATCATTATCCAGAGCAACAGATTCAACAATGCCAATTCTTCTTATTGAAAGACAATGATTAAACCCTAATTTTTTTGCTTGTTGGATTAAACCATCTGGATGACCTTGTTGCCAACCTTTATATATTTTTGGCATAAAAAATTCGCACATGAGTATGTCTGTTTGAATATCATCCATTCCTTTAAGAACATTTAAATCATTACCTTCAGTATCAATTTTAATGATGCCGATGGAACGAGTAATTAAACCTTCGTTTATTAGACTATTAATACTTCTACATTGAACGGAACTCGTTTTTTTATGATTAATGCGAGCATCATTTATTAAAGGATGTAATGAAGAAAAATGCATAGCATCTTTATTATTTTTATCAAAAGCTTGGTAAAAATCTGCAAGGTGGTCATGATCATCAATTGCATATGGGAAAAAAAGACATTTCGTTTTCCTAGCTAATTCGGACAATTCTTTTTTATAATCCGAAAGCGGCTCAAAAAAGGCACCATTTAACTCATGTTGGAAAAAAAAACGTGTAAATTCACCCTTTGCTGCACCGATATCCAAAAAATAGTTGGACGTTAAATAAGGAAGTAAAAGTTCAATGACTTCTAAATCTGTATTTTGTTGAAACAAATTTTTATTTGATACCGCCATCAAGCCTCTCCTCTTAACCATTTTTGAACAAAAAACGATTGCTCGCTGTTTAGGGCCTTTTAATAGTATTTTTTATGATCAACTAATATCGTAATATTCCCATCTTATATAGATTATGATAAATCAGATGCTTCAATCGATAACGACGTGTATTAGCAGAAACTTCATAATGCGAAACTTTTCTATCTTGGCAACGAGTCCTTAATCGTTCAATCTCTTTTATTCCATTTTTAGACATTTCAGCGGATGTTTTTTGATGTACATGTACTCTAAAGGCACCTAAAAAACGGGGAAGACGAACAAACTTTGCACCAGCATCTCTAAAACGCAGAATCATATCCCAATCCATTGCAAATTGAAAACTTTCATCTAATCGTTCACCGATTTTTTTCCAAATGCGCCGGCGCCAAAATAAGGTTTCTTGGGGGATGTAATCTGCCCAAGATAATACATCATTATCATGGGGTGGCAATACCCAACGTCCAATTTCATGATCAAATTCATCAATTAAAATACGATGGCCATAGACAACATCAACTTTGGGATTTTCTTCAAAATATTTTGCAACATATTCTAGTGTGCCCGGCAACAAAATATCATCTGAATTGAGATACCCCATAATCTCACCATGCGCATGCTGAAAACCCAAATTAATGGCATGTGCTTGACCATTATCACGCTGAGATTCCCAATGCTTCAATGAATCCTTATATCTTTGTATTATTTTAAATGTATCATCTGTAGATCCACCATCTTGAATAATGTACTCTAATGCAGGATAACGTTGATGCAAAACACTAGCCATGGTTCTTTCAATAAAATCACCCTGATTAAATGATGGAGTAACAATGGATATTAAAGGAGTTCGAGTGGGATAATATCTTCTGTATTTTGCGGGAATTTTCATTTTTTTTGGATGATGTTGATAAAGAACACCTATTTTTGGCTTTACAAAAGAAGGGATTAATTTTTTGAAAACCTTTTTAGGTGTTTTCAGTTCAAATCTCTTTTCTAAAGTCGCGATTTGAGCACAAACATCTTCATATTGCTTAGTCATTGTCGTTTTATAATTCTCAAATTGCTCAGTTAGATATAGGACATTCGCCAAATGTTGGCTATAAATAAGGAAATCAATGGCATTCTTAATGTCAAAAACAGAATGCTGCTTGCTTAACATCTTATTTTCATCTACTGAATTTCTATCGAGAAAATCTTCAGTAGACTCGTTATCCTTTATCTCAATAATTTGTTTTAATTCAGAAAAATTCCCCTGCATTACTTTAAGATGCTCCCCTGTTGGTGTACTAACTTCCATATTGGTTCCTTAACAATAAATAATCATCCTAATTTCGGCAGTAAAAACCAGCTAAAACGAAAAAAAGCAGAAGATAACGATTTTTTGACAATTTTTCTTGATGCCGCCCTCAGTTGTGCGGTGAGAAAAAAAATGTCAAAAAAAGTTAGATTCACAGCATGTTTTCGTTTTAGGCAGTTTCTACTGCTAAATTTAGGATTATTGTTCATAACCTGCGTTATTATGCATAACTCACCTAAATGTTGCAATCTTTACTGTAACCTTTTACAACTTGAGTATCTTTTTGATAAAGAACCAAAACCATTTGACACTTTGTTTATTTTTCTCCAAATAATTAATGAGTTCTAAGCGATCTTTTGCTGCTTTGTCGAGCTCCTCAATGACAACTAATCTTTCATCACATATTTTTTGCAATTTTGATACTTGATCTTCCAATAATTTTATACGCGCTAATAATTCAGCCTGCGGTGTCTTGGAAACAATAGCAGCAGATGACTGTTCATTATTATTGATGCTTTTCATGTGATCTGAACAATAATAATTTACAAAATAATTAATAACATGAGTGACTACCGTGGCTAAAACATGACGATTATCTTGTTCAAAAGAATCAATAAAATATTCCATAACAAATTCATAACTAGGAAAGTAAAATAGATTTTGATTCAATTTCTGAGAATGAGCACGTAAAAACTCATCTAACGCAGCACGTAAAATCGCCTTCGAAGCATTATTAGCAGTAAAAGCAGAAACCGTTCGAAACGTTGCGCTAAATCTAACAGGTGACAAGGTAAAAATAATTTTCATATGAGGCATATATTGGTCACGTAATCTTTCTATGGTATTGAGCCAATGTAGCGTTTGTTCCATACTTTCTACTTTAAATACATGCTGTTCTGGATTAAATTGATCTGATGTAATCGCTCGCCACATGGGTTCCCCTGATTGACGGTCATACCATACTTCGGACAATCCCAGCGTTATTAACAATACGTCAGTATTGAGTAGAGTGTCTTTTACCAATTGACGTCTTTCTTCTGTGGCTTCAAAAAATGTTTTATTTTTATCTATCCACGAAAGAGATATTTCATCCAACTCTCCAAATGCCCAACGAAATTGTTGCGCGATAACGGCTACGTTTTCAAACTCTGAACCAAAACGCAATAATGCATTATAGGGTGATTGCTGTATTTTAGTATTAAATCCATGATCCGCTAACCATAAAATAAAATATCCTGCAAAACAGCTACCGACCGCAACCACACGTGAATCGGGGAAAATAATGGGCTGACTTGGCATCCAACCTTGACCAACCGCATCCATTTGCAACATATCTACCTGAGTTTTATTAGGTAAGCGATTACTCACTTGCCCTTTATGCCATCGAGTCAAAGGATTCTTTGAAGACATTCCATTTAGATCTTGACGCCAATCAATAAGGGATTGTCTTGCAGGGTCACTCATTACAGAATTATCAAGCATCATGTACTTCCTTATTTTGGCTCTGATTGCAAAAACTAAAATGGAAAAATAATAGAACGGCCAAGGAAACGAAAATTTTTGTTGTCCAGCATGAGAATAAGACAGCAGATATATCAACGAACATCATAATTGTTCCCAAAGATCATCATCAGAATGAAACTTTGTTTTTTTATTCGTAACAGTTGGCTTTCCAGAGCAAGATGAAAATATAGTTTCAATAGCTGCCTTTACCTGCATAATGTGTTCTTTCTCCAGCATTAATGCGCTGGGTAGATTAATTCCCCGTCGAGCAATATCATATGATTGATTATTTCTTTTCTTCGAAAACAGTGCTATTGGCATTTTTTCATATGCTGTTAAGGACGACAATGGATCAAAGAATGGACGCGTATGAATTCCTTGATCTTTTAACGTACGGATAACATCATGTTTATGTAACGGAAATGCTTTATCAAAAAGAAGAGTGCTCATCCAATAGCTATTATATACATCCACATCATCGGGATTGAGTGTTATTCCTTCGACCTCTTTGAAGGCTTCTTGATACCAAGAAAAAATTTGTCTTTTTTTATTGACCAATTCCTCTATTCTTTCAAGTTGAGCCAAACCTAATGCTGCTTGTACATTTGACATTTTATATTTATACCCCACCTGAATATTACGAAATAATGTATCTCCAGGAAGACGGCCATGATCCCGTAAAATAGCACATTGATTATAAATATCTTCATTATCAGTGACAAGCATGCCACCTTCACCAGTAGAAAGCGTTTTTGAGCCATGAAAGCTAAAACAACTCGTGATACCAAAACATCCTGATAATATATTCTTATATTTTGAACCCATTGATTCTGCTGCATCTTCAATAATAGGAATATGGTGAGTTTGACTCAATTCAATTATTTCATTCCAATTAGGTAAATGCCCATACAGATTAACAACTAAAATAGCTTTTGTTTTTTCAGAGAGACAGGCTTTGATGGTATCAGCAGATAAACACCATGTCGTTGGGTCAATATCTGCAAATACTGGAGTTGCTCCAACATAGGAAATAGGTGCAGCGGAAGCTATCCAGGTGACATCAGGAACAATCACTTCATCACCCGGACCGATACCTAATGCTAAAAGACTTAAATGTATTGCAGAAGTACAGGAAGGTAGGCTAAAAGCATATTTTCTTCCTAAATAAGCGGCAAAGCTTTTTTCAAACTCATTGATGTAATGATTCGCTCCGTTATACCAACCATTTGTTACCGCATCAGTAACATAGTCAATTTCTTTCTTAGTTATCCATGGCCCTGCGACTGGAATGTGATTTAATGTAGACATTTTAAATACCCATCCGGAGCAGATGTAATTAGTAATTTATTTTCAATCATATGATCTATTTCAAATCGCGTATTTTCTTTTAAAAATGTATGCACCGCTGTTTTAGGATTATTTCCTTTTCCCCAAGGTCGATCAGGAAAAAAAGTAACAGGCATATCTTCAATGACGGTATCCATGACAATCAAATAACAGTTCTTCGTGACGAAAGGGGCATATAAATGCAATTCTTCTAGAACATGATCATGGGTATGATTAGAATCCAATATTACCATGACTTTATCGGATGTTGTTATTATAGTTTTCAGTTGTTTAATAACAGAATACTCGATGGATGAACCTTCTATCATTTTGATTCGAGAAGATAAGGGATGACTCTCAATTAATTTACGATTATGAGGCCTAATATCGACATCAATTCCTATCACTTTCCCATTTCTATTGAGTAAATGCAAAATCGAAGCCATGAAAATAAGCGATCCACCGCGAGCAATGCCGGTCTCGATAATGATATCCGGTTTCGTTTTCCAAATAATTTCTTGAATAGCTAAAATATCTTGCGGAAATTGCAGAATAGGAAGACCTAACCAATCAAAATTATATGAATATTTGCATGACTGAGTATCACGGATAAAATTCAATCCTTGTTCTTTTAATGCAATATCTGAAGCAAGGCTTTTTATGGATTGCATCCGTTCTTCTTGGAATATGAATAAATCATCCATTTCTGTAATCCTTTTAATAAAGTCAATAATCTCGTCTTCGAGATAAATTTTTTAAAAAAATTTGATAAGATGGGTTTTATACCCGTAGCGTCTGGGTTCTAGGTGTTGCAGCGTTCAACCGAGGCAAAGTATATCTTATTTTTATAAACTAATCGCAATTTTTTCATTTGCCATATATTTTACTATTTGATTAAGCGTAAGCGTCTTTGCATGAACACCTTGATAATAATCTTGATACCAAGAAACTACTGATGCAATCGTTTTATTGATATCTAACCGCGGCTTCCAACCCAATTTCGACTGTGCTTTTGAACAGTTCAACGTTAAATAACGTGTTTCATGCATAGGAACTAACTCACTGACTGGCCGTTGATATGTTATCCCCCAGCCTGTTAAAATTTTTCTTGCTATCCATTCCACCGATTTTTCATCCCGTTCATTAGGTCCAAAATTCCATGCTTCAGCATAATCGTGTGGTTTTTCGTATAAATGTTTTGCCAAACATAAATAACCTGAAAGACATTCTAAAACATGCTGCCAAGGACGTACTGATTCCGGATAACGAATATCTAATTTTTTTCCTTCTACACAGGTAGCAATTAAATCTGTTATTAACCTATCCTTAGCCCAGTCTCCTCCACCTATCACATTTCCTGCTCTGGCACTCGCCAAAGCAACAGAATTAAATTGAAAATAAGATTGACGATAGGCATTGGTGATTAATTCTGAACAAGCCTTACTACTACTGTAAGGATCGCTTCCGCCTAAAGGATCTATTTCTGAATATCCTGATATTTTTTCTTGGTTTGCATAACACTTATCAGTCGTGACATTTATAATGACTCGCAATGTTGCACAATGTCTAGCAGCTTCTAATAAATGAACTGTTCCCATTACATTGGTAGAATACGTATCAATAGGATAAGCATAAGAATGACGAACTAATGCTTGCGCGGCTAAATGAAAAATAATATCAGGTTGATATTCTCTTAAAACGGAATAAAGTGTATTGTAATCACGAATATCGCCTCTTATATCAATCATTCCTTCTGCAACGTTTGCCTCTGTAAAAAGATTACGTTCAGTCGGCGGCTCCAAAGAAAATCCTATGACATCCGCTTTTAAATACTGTAACCAGAGAGACAACCAACTTCCTTTAAAACCAGTATGTCCCGTAATAAAAACTCTTTTGCCTTTCCAAAAATTTACCAAATTTTCCATGGTGCTTGTCCACTGTCCCATAATGCTTCTAATTGAATTTTATCTCGCGCCGTATCCATAGGTAACCAAAAATCGTCATGCAAATAAGCTGATAAATGTCCTTCATTTGCTAATCGTTCTAGAGGTTCTTTTTCCCAAATAGTAGAATCATCTTGAATATAATCTAATACGTTAGGTGACAAAACAAAAAAACCTCCATTGACCCAACCTCCTTCGCCATCGGGTTTTTCTTGGAAACCTGTAATTTTATTTTCAGAAAGAGTTAATGCGCCGAACCGTGCTGCAGGCCGTATAGCCGTCATAGTAGCAAGTCGCCCTTGTTGGCAATGGAAATCAATTAGTTTATGGACATTCACATTAGAAACGCCATCTCCATAAGTAAAGCAAAAATCATCATCTATATATTTTGCAACACGCTTTAAACGGCCTCCTGTCATCGTTCTTTCACCGGTTTCTACTAATGTAACCGTCCAAGGTTCAGCACTGTTTTGATGTACTTCAATCGAATTTTTTGCAATATTTAACGTAACATCGGACATATGTAGAAAATAATTAGCAAAATATTCTTTAATAATATACCCTTTGTAGCCTAAACAGATAATAAAATCATTAATTCCAAAGCTAGAATAAATCTTCATAATATGCCAAAGAATGGGCATCCCCCCTATCTCAACCATGGGTTTAGGACGTATTACTGTTTCTTCACTTAATCGAGACCCTAAGCCTCCTGCTAAAATAACTGCTTTCATATTCCCTACCTATTTTTTGTATTAAAGCCTAGTTATACTTGATGCGGGCCTATTTTGAGCCGTCCAAAACACTGACATAGGAATAACGATGCGCATGTTTCGAACGACTTCATTGGGATTGCCTCTAAGCGCTAAAAACCTCAAAATAGGCCCGCATTAAGTATATGCTGTAGGCTCGTTGATTCTATCACAAAAGTATTTCAGGAAAACATAATGAAAATAGTAACGGATTATTTTTTAGCTAAAAGCTTAATCCAGAAAAAGGAACCCTGCTTTTTTGCCC
>Ga0207083_1159_pt2 | contig 9865 bp, 10 predicted proteins | sample Alteio_BWMinHeat_57_FD_153516 | JGI IMG/M metagenome (GOLD analysis project Ga0207083, IMG submission 153516) | Enriched cells from forest soil in Barre Woods Harvard Forest LTER site, Petersham, Massachusetts, United States -... | ecosystem: Environmental > Terrestrial > Soil > Temperate forest >... | reverse complement strand
TTTCCAGTGTAAAAGGGGTGACAATTGGCACAAACTTCTATGTTCAAATCATTGCCTAACGTTGAACGCGTTTCAAACGTATGACCACAGCTGCAGGTCACTTTAATAATTTTATACTCAGGATGGATTGACGCTTTCATAGTACCACTCTCTTTAATCATATGACAAACATCGCCACCAAGTCACCGCCTGGCACCATGTTTTCTCTTAATAAAACCCAAAACGACGCAGAACAATAGCAGAAAAAGTACGTTAAATCAAATTTGAATAACAACATTGGGTTTGATTATTCTACTTAGCTATTGCTAATGTCGCTCGAACGGGTGCGTGATCAGAAGGTCGTTCCGAACGTCTAGGCTCTATATCGATATAACAAGCCAAACACTGCTTTAGAAGAGGCTCACTCAGTAAAATATGATCGATTCTTAATCCACGATTACGTCGAAACCCTCCAGCACGATAATCCCACCAGCTATAGATTTGATCTTGAGTAAACTGATGAAAAGGGTCTTGCAAACCCAGATCAATCCATTTAAAAAACGCTTCGCGCTCAAGAGGACTGACCAAAACACACCCTTTCCATTCTTCAGGATCATGCACATCCTGATCTTCGGGTGCAATATTAAAATCACCAACCACGGCTACTTTCGGGTATAAGTTTAATTGTTGTTGAATGTAATACGTCACTTTTTCTAACCACATTAATTTATATTCGTATTTATCTGTTCCAACAGAAGCGCCATTGGGCACATAAAGATTGATGAGCCGAATGCCTGCGATCGTTGCTACTAAGATCCGTCTCTGAGGATCAATCAACTCAGGAATATCTGTGGTCACCTCTTCAATAGGATACCGACTCACAATGGCCACACCATTGTATGATTTTTGCCCTGAAAAAACCACATGGTATCCCTGCTCTTGGAAAATGTTTACGGGGAATTTATCATCGGTTAGCTTTGTCTCTTGCAATGCCAACACATCAGTCTTCGTGGATGCGAGCCATTCGAGGGCTTGGTCCAATCGTACGGTTAATGAATTCACATTCCAACTGGCAATATGAAGCACCTTATTTTCGTTCATGCGGATATTCCTTGTAATGAATCAGTAACGGCGCATGATCCGAAAATCGTTCTTGGCGATAAATATCGGTATGCACGATTAAATCGGCCAACCCTTGGGTAATGACTTGATAGTCAATTCGCCAACCTACATTTTTTTCCCAAGCTTGCCCTCGGTTGGACCACCACGTGTATTCTTCTTTTTCAGGATTATGCTTTCGAAATGCATCAATAAACCCCAAGGATCCAAACAACTGATCCATCCAAGCGCGCTCTTCGGGTAAAAACCCTGAGTTTTTTTGGTTACCCCGCCAATTTTTGAGATCTATTTTTTGATGGGCAATATTGAAATCACCACAGAGAATGAGCTCCCGCCCCGTTGATTGGAGCTGGATCAAATGATCAGCAAACCGTTGTAAAAAATCAAATTTAACCATTTGTCGTCCTTCACCGCTGGTTCCTGAAGGTAAATAGAGCGAGACCATGCTTAAATTTGGGTAATCAAATTGGATATACCGACCTTCATCGTCACACGATCCAAAACCAAGCCCTTTTATCACTCGATCTGGCTTATGACGCGCATAAATTGCAACACCACTGTAACCTTTCTTGCAAGCATCAAAATAATCACAATGATATTCCTCTGGGAAATATAGGGGATCTGATTTCAATTGGTCCACGTGTGCTTTGGTTTCTTGAATACATACAAAATCAGGCGATTGTTGATGTAACCACGCGTAAAACCCCTTGCGCGCGGCCGATCGAATTCCATTGGCATTTAAACTAATCACTTTCATTCAAACTCACCGTCTAAGGTTTTTTTGATCATGTAAACACTTTGCAACACGCGCCACACGCTCTCCCAAATGCTTTGCCAACGTCAGTTCATCTTGGCTCAAAGGATTATCATTGTTCACTCCAGCCACATGGGTAACGCCATAAGGTGTGCCCCCTCCTTGTGTGGAAAGTAATGCGGGTTCAGTATACGGTGATCCGAGAATGATCATGCCATGATGCATCAAAGGTAACATCATGCTGATTAGCGTGGTTTCTTGACCACCATGCAGGGAAGACGAAGATGAAAAAACACACGCCGGTTTATCAACTAAATCACCCGTTAACCATAATGCTGAGGTCCCATCCAAAAAATACTTCAAAGGCGCTGCCATATTGCCGAAACGGGTAGGGCTACCCAACGCTAAACCCGCACAATCACGTAAATCCTCCAACGTAGCAAAAGGCGCGCCTTCATCAGGAACAGGATTATCAACCGCTTCACAGGTCGTAGACACCGGCGGAACGGTTCGTATCTTTGACTCAATTCCCTCCACATGCTCCACACCTCTAGCAATGTATTGCGCAAGCTGTTTGACTGAGCCACTGCGCGAATAATAAAGGATCAAGACGTAAGGTTTAGCCATGTTGCAAACTCCATAAATCTGACTGACATGAATATTAAACGATTAGCATTCGTGTTTGCAAAGATTGTTTTCATCCATAATTTCTAGCCATTTCTCATTTAATTATGCGATAGTAGTTAATCACACTTTCAAGCACGGTGGCATTTATTCCATGACATTGATGCAAACGTTGTTGAAAAAATTTAAAGAAGTTAAACACTTTATTTATTTTGTTATTCGCCATTTTATCGAGGACGATTGCCCTTACCGAGCATCAGCTCTGGCGTTTACGACGTTGCTCTCCATCGTCCCGTTAATGTCGATTGGTTTTACTGTTTTCTCGAGCTTCCCAATCTTTCAATCCTATACAGATCCAGTGCAAGATTTTATTTTTGCAAATTTCGTACCAGCAACAGGTAAAATTGTCCAAAATTATTTACATACCTTTGCAGCGCAAGTGACCAAACTATCTGCGATTAGCATTGGTTTTTTATTTATCATGGCTTTATTGGTGATGTATACCGTCGAAAGCTCCATGAATAAAATTTGGCGTATTCATACCTCGCGGCATAGCATTTATGCTTTTTTTCTTTATTGGGCCATTATTTCTTTAACACCCGTGATGTTAGGATTAAGCCTTGCTGTCAGTTCTTACCTATTTTCTATGCCGTTTTTTATCGATCATGAAATATCCAGAGTCTTGATTGCTTTTCCATTTTTCCTTTCATTGTCTGGTTTTACTTTTCTCTACATGGTCTTTCCCAACTGTTCTGTCCGCCTTACCCATGGATTGATTGGTGGTGCTGTTGCCGCAATCCTTTTTGAATCCGCTAAATTCGAATTTGCTTATTATTTATCACACCGCAATATCTACCAATTACTTTATGGCGCATTTGCTACGCTTCCGATTTTTTTTGCTTGGATTTATTGGGTCTGGCTTATTACCCTGCTTGGTGCAGAAATTTGTTATGCCTTATCAGTGCCCTATCAAAGACGTACCGGCTATCCCTTGGATGGATTTAACCATGCATTAATCTGGCTTTATAAACTCAGATTGGCAGAACTCAAAGGCAATGGATTAACGCTGGATCAGTTGATCAACGCCAGTAAGCAACCCTATGCAGTAGACGCAGAGGAAATGGCCCAAATCCTCTCATTGCTAAGATTAATAAACGTCACAACTAATCAAGGTTATTTATTAAGTTGTGATTTAAATGAGCTCACTTTATTCGAGCTCACGAAAAAACTTCCCTATCGCCTACCCAACTTAACAGACTTAACTCATAGTAAAGAACCATTGGACAAAATATGGAAACCTTACATTGAAAAAGCGGATGGCTGTCTTGAACAAACATTAAATATTAGTTTAGAACAATTGTTTAGTGAGGTTAAACACAAAAAAAGCAATTGAATCTCGTATTTCGAGATCCCTAAAGAATATACCTTGCTAAATCTTCATCCATCACTAATTTTCCGAGATGCGTTTGCACATAAGTGGCATCAACATGAACTATTTCGCCGGTTTTATCCGTTGCTTCAAACGACACTACTTCTAACAATCGCTCCATAACGGTGTACAAACGACGTGCGCCAATGTTTTCGGTGCGTTCATTGACTTGCCAAGCCACCTCTGCGATACGACGAATCCCTGTCTCTTCATAAGTGAGTGTTACCCCTTCCGTAGCCATTAAGGCAATGTATTGTTCGGTCAAAGAAGCGCTGGGTTCTGTCAAAATACGCACGAAATCATCGACTGTTAATGCAGATAATTCTACACGAATGGGTAAACGCCCTTGCAATTCGGCAATCAAATCGGATGGTTTTGCTACATGGAATGCACCTGAAGCAATAAATAAAATATGATCTGATTTAATCATACCGTGCTTGGTAGAAACGGTTGTCCCTTCAACCAAAGGCAGTAAATCACGCTGCACGCCCTCTCGAGAAACATCTCCACCTTGCTCCGATCGTTTAGCCACTTTATCAATTTCATCAATGAAAACGATACCATTTTGCTCAACGCTTTCTATGGCACGTAGTTTTATTTCTTCTTCATTGATAAGTTTTAAAGCTTCCTCTTCACAAAGCAATTTCATTGCCTTAACTATGGGCAATTTACGCTTCTTAGTACGACTGGTTCCCACTTGTTGAAACATGGCCTGCAATTGGTTCGTCATTTCTTCCATTCCAGGAGGCGCCATGATTTCAACCCCGACGGGGGAAGCCAGAAGCTCTATCTCAATTTCATTCTCATCCAGTGTCCCTTCACGTAATTGTTTACGAAACATTTGACGTGTAGAGCTTTCTTTTTCTGCGGGCGTCACACTCCCGCGCGCGGGTGCGAGCAAAACATCCAATACCCGTTCCTCCGCTGCCTCTTCGGCCGGTTGCTTAACCTTTTTCATGGCTAATTCACGTTCTTGCTTAATCGCAATATCGGCCAGATCACGAATGATGGAATCAACATCCCGTCCAACATAGCCAATTTCAGTGAATTTTGTGGCTTCAACTTTAATAAACGGTGCACCGGCTAATTTAGCTAATCGCCTGGCAATTTCGGTTTTCCCCACCCCTGTTGGCCCAATCATGAGTATGTTTTTGGGCATGATTTCATTGCGCAAGGTAGGGTCTATGATTTGCATGCGCCGCCAACGATTACGCAATGCAATTGCCACGGCACGTTTTGCACTTTCTTGACCAATGATGTGCTTATCAAGTTCTTCTACAATTTCTCTGGGGGTCATGACTACTATTGTATTATTCACTATCGCTATCCAATTCTTCTATTGTTAAATTATGATTTGTATAAATGCAGATATCACCAGCAATGATCAAACCTTTACGAACAATGTCTACTGCTGACAATTTTGTATTTTCAAGTAAGGCGCGGGCCGCCGCTTGTGCGTAAGGGCCACCAGAACCTATCGCCATCAACCCTTCTTCCGGTTCAATCACATCGCCATTGCCGGTAATAATCAAGGATGCTTTACTGTCAGCAACAGCCAGCAATGCTTCTAATCGACGTAAAATTTTATCCGTGCGCCAATCTTTTGCTAATTCAACAGCCGCACGAACCAAATGCCCTTGATGCATTTCCAATTTACTTTCAAAACGTTCAAACAAGGTAAAGGCGTCAGCCGTTCCTCCTGCAAAACCTGCGATGACTTTATCTTTATATAAACGTCTTACTTTTCGAGCATTGCCTTTCATCACTGTACTACCCAAGGTGACTTGACCATCACCTCCAATGGCAACTTTCTTACCTCGCCTAACCGACAAGATTGTCGTACCGCGAAATTGTTCCATACCATGGACCTCTTAACCGTCGAACATTGTTAGTTGGGGGTGAAAATTAAAATATCAATGGTGGAATGATAAGAAATATTTATTTAGGTACAAAGCTGCCAATTGCTCGATTTGTCAATGTAAAAAAACGAGAGGATCGAGTATTAAGAATAATTGTACTAAACGTTCAGCAGGTTTTTGCTCAAGATAATGGTTACCTCGAGGTACCTGACTAATTATTTCAGCTGGTAAATCAAGGAGCTGAGCTAAATGATCAATATTAGTTTTACTAAACTGCAGGCATTGCAGTTCTCTTTGCGTGAGTAATGTTGAATGAGGTGAATAATAATTAATAATTTGCCACCCAACAGACTTTCATCAGATTTTCTAATGGGTGACCCTACTGTGTTCACTTTGATTGTTAATTCTATTACATAAAATAATAGTTATGTGCCTCAAATCTCACATCTGGCTCGTAGAAATCCATCTGATCATAATGATCTTGTGGAGGAGTATTTCTTCTACGCTCATTATTAATATGGGATCTTAAACTTTTATTTAAAAATCGAACTATTCCAACAAAAGTCCCCTTTGGGTTAATATCACCTGAGCTAGTCCCTTGTACAACATATTCATTTAAGCTTGAGAGCTCATTCAGATAATCAAGAAAAAGTAACGCATCCTGTTCTTTTTTTGGTAATTTACTGTACTTTTCGGATAAAGATATATCTTTTGTTTTCTGTTTCATAATGTCGATATGTAACCGCGCTCTTTGTAAGTTATTCGAATGCCTCTTGGGATGTAGCAGCCATCTTAGCCCCCCAGGTGCACAATAGTCTTCTAATATTTTTTTACCCACCTCGGGTTCACTTGAAGTACTTCGCCAGGTTCCTAGGTAAGAATCTCGCGGTTTTAACAAAGGTGTAGTTCGGTTGGTAAGAAAATCTATAATATCTTGCCTATTACCCTCTTTTTTTAAAAGATCCATACACGTGTAGGGAGTTGTTTTACAATAATCAGCAAGTAAACGCACAACAGGTAACTTAGCGCTTAAACAAGCAAACTGAAAGAGAGATAATTCTTGCCCCTTAAATAAATACTTTCCATCAAGATCCGCCCCTTCGGCTATAAGAAGCAACATGATCTGACAATATTGCTTCAACATTGTAGGATCTTGAGTCATATATGCACCGTTGTAAGCTAACTCAAACGAAGAATTTCCCTCGGAATTTTTTTCATCAATGTCTACAGCGTATGGATCTCTCTTGAGATCATGCGTATGACGGGTTTGAGCAACATGACGCGTTAAATAAATTGCTACGTTTTTAACATCCCCTTCTTTAACCCACGTAAACCACTTTTTTGGTAAATTCATTCTATCTCCTCAATTAGCATGGATAAGAGTGATTAATTTTATATCAAGATAGTTAAAAAAATACCGTATTAATTACGGTATTTTCAAGCTTGGCACAGATGTATAATAAAAAGCTCAACCAAACCAAGAGAAAACATGCCAAATAGTAAAGTGTTATATGACGCCAAAAATGAAAATGAGTTAGAAAGGCAAGCTACCTCAAACGCGGCTACATTTTTGAAGAATGTATTTGAAAAATTAATCTTCGGGAAATGCCAAACTAATTTGGTTATTCCACATTTGGCAGCTTTCAATCGTTTGCCTTGTAATGAAGCCAAAGAAATGTTGAAACAATGGTCTACTCATCCTGAAGTAAGGTCTGAGACAATACACCTACAAGTATATAGACCATTTCACTTATCACCAGAATATGTAAACCCAAACCTTTTTTTTAAAGGGCGTAACTTAACACCAGAAGAAACAATAGCTGTCATCGAAGAGTTTGAAGCACGAGCTAAAATTTGAAAACATGATAGGCTTCAATTATGGTTTTAATTTAATTTAAAAGAATTGAGATAAAATACCATAATAGCGTTTTACGCCTTAAACTCCGTACCGTGCCCCTTCTTGTAACCATCCTCTGGCTCTGCAAGAATAGCATTGTATGTGTTTTGTTTAGATACGATGGCTATTTTATTTAATCGAATTTCCTCCATTAAAAACGAGCTAACTTGATCGATGGTTTCTTGAGGAAGGGAGCATTCAGGGTTTATATGGATTTCATCCCCCAATTTATAGGTGCCTTGAGTAAATCCATCTGATCTTAATAATAGTTGTCGTTGTACACAAATTGCTGCAATAATACATTCCCGTGGTATCATTTCAGAGACTATTTCTTCCGCAAAAAAATTCAGGGCTTCATCCAGCGTAATATTTAGTATTTTCTGTGTTGATTGTATTCTCATGGCTTTTTCATCCACCCTCTCTTCAGTAAGGCTTGGATTGACTTTCGTGATGATTGCTTTTAGCTCTGCAAGTGAACTGGGCTTCGAATCTAGCATACTACTGACTATACCGTGCATATGGACATCAAAACCTTCTTCGACATATACCACGTAAAGATAGGATAATCTATTTTGTTCCAATCTAGAAAATTCATCATACTCCGGAAACATCAATGCTGATTTAAATCGTTTGGATGTCGATATCATATGATGGGATTGAAAAGGTCGGCTAATAATGCTTTCCGTCCCTTTTTTATAGTCCTGTAGCTCTTTTAGTGTTTTCATTATTATTAATCCGTCCTGGGCTTCTAAAGCACATATCTTTTCTACCCAGGCACCATAATCCAAACGAGAAAGGGTAGAAAATTCCTCTTTGATACCCTGAGTAGCATCTGTCTGAACAAGACTTTTCAATGCCTCCATTTCTTCTAAAAATGCTTTTGAATCAAAGAGTGAATCCGTTAAATGATTGGCATATATTTCTTTTATCTTATCAAATAATCTTTTTGTGACGCCTTCACGAACGTTAAACCCTTCATGAAATATTCTAGAGTAACTTCTTGAATCACCACGAAAACAAAGACGACCAATTTTGCTCATATGGATACTGGCTCGATCCAATGATCTTGTGGTAGGTATGGTCAGTGGGTGATGAATGATTTCTAACATTTTCTTCGTGCTTCCTTTTTCAGGCTTCATATCAACCCCAGAAAAAAGTTATTAACAACACTTATATTATTAAAAACTAATCTTTTAGGTTAATTATAGAACACTATAGAGGGGCAGTTAACCAATCGATAGAAAATGAACTAACGTCATTCTGAACGTACGTGAGGAATTTATTTATTGATTCTATTATATGTTTTAAAATAAATGTTTATGTTAATATTTAAATCATAATTTTGTTTATAAACTGAGAGTAACTATTCATGCCTAAAAGCCATGTAGATAAGCCTGATACTGCACCCGTCCAACAAGGGTTTTTTAGTCGTTTATATCAACGCTTGCAAGGTTTTTTTAGTCGTTTATATCACCGCTTGCGGAGAATAATTCGAGGAGAGGCTGATCAAATCAATGATAGAGGAGCTTCGGATGACATTAGTCAATTAATTATAGATTTGCCTGCCACATCATTTACACCTATAACATTAAATCTTACTTTGCCCCAAGAGATCCAGATTCCGACTCAGAATTTACTCCAAATCCAAGACCAAAATTTTGAAAATATACGAAGACTCATTGCTGATTCTGAGTCGAATCAACATTTCAGTATTTTGCACAATGACATACCTCCCCACCTTTTTATGCCTGGATCAACAGCATGGTATGAAGAGATCAGGCGTGCTCAATGGCAATGGGAACGAGAGCAAGCAGATGAAGCATACCGTTGGTGGCAAGAAACAAAAAGACAACAAAGTGCTTCCAGAGAGTTATCCGTCCCTGATAAAGAACGAAATGCAGAAAAACTGGATGGTTTACCTGAGTTAGAAATACCTGAAGAATTTAAATGTACGATCAGCCGTGAAATTATGACCAACCCTGTTTATGATCCCAGATGTCCTCAACAAAAATTTGATTTACTGGTGATTAGACGATGGTTAGAGAATCCCCCTCATGATCCCATGACTGATGACCCTTTACCTTCAAGCCATCCTGTGACTCGCGCCCCTCTAGTGATAGACCAATTGGTTTATGATGAAGCGTTGAAAGAAAGAATTGATACGTTTGTTGCTAGATCATTACAAGCCCCTGCCAGATCAGGAC
>Ga0207083_1165_pt1 | contig 9926 bp, 19 predicted proteins | sample Alteio_BWMinHeat_57_FD_153516 | JGI IMG/M metagenome (GOLD analysis project Ga0207083, IMG submission 153516) | Enriched cells from forest soil in Barre Woods Harvard Forest LTER site, Petersham, Massachusetts, United States -... | ecosystem: Environmental > Terrestrial > Soil > Temperate forest >... | reverse complement strand
CTGATTGGCGACTTCCGCATCGGCCGATGCGTAGCTCAAAAATACGGTCCGGGACCCCACACCCGCAGAGCCGCTTGGCGGCCCCGATGCCGCCTCCGAGGACTCGTCCACCCCCTTGTCCTCCCCCATCATTCGACTCCCTGCCGCAGCATGGCCAGTTTCATGGAAGCCCACTGGGGAAGCAAGGGTGGGCCGCCAACGGGATGAATTACGGTCGACCATGATCGCCCCTCGGCCCTCGCTTCACAGACATAGTACCCATGAGTAAATCGGCCCTTTCGGATGAACTATTTCTCCCATTTCCACGCCAATAATCCGCGAAGTCCGGTCTCTGGGTGCAAAAATGTGCGCGCGGTGCCGCTTTGCCCCATCTCTCGTGGCAAACCAGAGTCCTGAATGCGAGACTTTTGCCAGGGCCCCCGCTCGGGGTACACATGAACGCGACGTAGACTTATTACCTCGCGAGGAGCTATCGATTTCCTCCGAGTTCGCTTCCTGGCCCGATAGGAGCTATCAATGCAACCGATGAAGTATCCCGCCTCGCTACAACCAACCACGACCGAAACGATGACGCTTCCGTCGGGTCGATCTGTTTCATTCCCCAAAACCACGCCGACGTTTCCCCTATGGCGTGGCGATCCTGTCGAAGACAATTACGGAGGGAAAGACATCCTTGATTTCGACGGCCGTCCTGCCTTTGCGGAGTTGGCCATTCTTTGGACACTTCAGAACGACGGTTGGCAAGGAGTTTGGGTAGATTCGTTCTGCCGCGCATTTCGAACGGGCTATTGGAACAGCTTGCCACAAAAATCCCTTCCTCAAAAACCTAGCTCCTTGCCCGAGGAGATTTGGAATCTGGCGAAAACACCGTCCGGGGTATGGGACGTGTTTTGCTGGCAAGACGACAGGGTCCTATTTTCAGAATCCAAGAAATCAACAAAAGACAAAATCCAGCCAAGCCAGCTTCGTTTTGCTGAATCTGCTCTTAACGTTGGACTCCCGCTAGATTCGTTTTTATTTGTCGAATGGAAGACGGCTTAGGGGCGCTTTCAGGGTTTCGCAATAAATGATCGCCGTATATTCTCCGTGTGGCCGGGAGTTCTTCGGCTGGCCGAGCCATTCGCGCCGCGACGCTATCTCACTCCTGGCGAGGCGTTACCGCCGGCACCCTGACGTCGTCCCGCTGTGCCGGCGCTCTTTGAAGTCGCAAATTTCAGGCTGTGTCGTAATTATGTGCGGTCTTTTATAATTCGACGCTCATAAAGCCGCAGTTTTCAAGGGAGTTTCATGCCCTACATCACCGGTCAGCGCGAACAGACCCAGCTTTTCCCAGCCTGTATCGAGGAGTACATCGGCACCGAGGATCCGGTGCGAGCGTATGACGCCTTTGTCGATGCTCTGGACTTCGTTCAATTGGGTATCGAGGATGATCCGTATCGCGTGGGCGCCCCTCAGTTCGATCCACGGGCGATGCTGAAGCTGCTGGTCTACGGGTATTCGTATGGCATTCGCAGTTCTCGCAAGCTTGAGCGGGCGACCTATCACAACGTAAGTTTTATCTGGCTGATGGGAGGCCTGAAGCCCGATCACAAGACGATCGCACGCTTTCGGCGCGATCAGGCGGCAGCTTTGAAGAACGTTCTCAAGCAGTGCGCACGGGTCTGTCTGAGGCTCGGTCTGATTGAAGGTAACACGCTGTTTGTCGATGGAACCAAGGTGCGGGCCAACGCCTCGATGAAGCACACCTGGACGGCAGAACGCTGTCAGAAGTCGCTCGAGGAAATTGATCGACGCGTCGAGGCGATGCTTAAAGAATGCGAGAGACTCGATCAAAACGAAGAAGCGCATGGCTCCTCGGTGAGGATGCACCAGGCGTTGCAGGATCAGAAGGAATTAAAGGCGCAGATCGGCGGTGTTCTTGCGGAACTGCAGGAGCAAGACAAAACCGCCCTGAATACGACCGATCCGCAGTCTGCCCGTGTGCGCAACGGCGGGCAGATCGAAACCGGTTACAACTGCCAGGCCGTGGTTGACGAGCGGCACGGTTTGATTGTGCACAGCGATGTGTTCAATCAGAGCAATGACGTGGGGCTGTTTTCAGGGCAAATCGACGGTGCTCAGGACACCTTGGAAAAGGTCTGCCAGAGAGCGGTTGCCGATACCGGCTATTCGAGCCCTGAGGATCTGAAAAAGTCGCTCGATCAAGACATTGATGTGGTGGTTCCCATCCATCGCTGTTCGGATTTTCGCGATCACTTCAGCTACGACGCCGATCAAGACCGTTATCGTTGCCCGGAGGGGCATGTATTGCGCTATGCCGGCATCAATAGACGCAACAAAAGCCATATGTACTCGATTACCGATGCAGCGATCTGCCAACAGTGCCCTCGTTTCGGCACTTGCACACGTTCTCGAGCCGGCCGACGCGTGGAACGTCCATTCACCGAAGAGATACGCGAGCGACTTGAGGCGCGCTACCGCCTCCCGGATGCGCCGCTCCTGATGCGCCGGCGCAAGATGCGAGCCGAGCATCCCTTTGGTCACATCAAGCACAACTTAGGGATACGAGCGTTTCTGATGCGGGGTCTGAGCGGGGTGCGAGCTGAGATGGCGCTCGCAGCGACCGCTTTCAATGTCACAAGAATGCTCAAGCTGATTGGCATGGCGGCGCTGATCCAAAGACTCAACTCAAGTCTCGCCTAGACGCCGGCCCCTCAGTCATTTTCGCCGTCGGCGGAAGTTCATGCCGTGTCTACCATGCGGCCGACAACGAATTACGACACAGCCTGAAATTTGCGGCATCAAAGCCTCACTATAGAAAAGACAGATTCTCCTGACCAGCGAAGACCGGGACCTTTCTCTGTCGCTGATAAAGCCACAGCAGGACCGCCATCACCGAGCCCCCCGGCAGAACTAGCTCTATCAGCGCATAGGGCGCGACTGCCCGTAATTTGGCGACGACAGCCGCTGTATACGCCCTCAGCTTCGGCGCCACTGGCGCCCGCCGCGCGTTGACGGGCGACAGGGATTCGATTGCAGACATCATCATTGTTCATCTCGCTAAATTTATCGTTGCCTGCCTTAAAGACAAATGCGGGCCCTAAGAATCGACATGGCAGGCTAGCCCACCAGCATCGCAAACTGAATAACAAGAACCGAAGCGGTCGTGACGCCCACGGCAAACAGCGCCTGCGCGATCCGGACACCAAGAGTTTCGTTGTTCATGTGCATTCTCCGTTGATCTAATTGCTCGAACAGTGAATAGATTGCACCGTCCGCCAATACACAACAAACGCAATACCTGACTCTCGGTTAAGTAAACCTTAACGCTCCACCAGTCCCCCACAGGCTTACGACATTCCCCCACTTTCCCGCACTCAGCCCCTCAGCAGCGGTATGCTTTCCTGGTCGCGACGGCAAACGGAGTCACCGTTGAAGAATCGAACCTTGGTCTCTTGGATGACAGCCGCCACGGTGCGCCAGATCAGTTCGACTGAGGTTGCTGAAATATCGCTATGCTGAAGCGTCGACCTGCAGGAGGAGTACCTACTGGATCTATCGTGAGCTCCCCAGCTACCGGATTCCACCGAAACGGCGTGCCGTCAACTGGATGGTTCGCCCATTCCGGATGCTGTTTTAGAAACATTGGAATTTCTGACGATGCTATTCCCTGACAACTAACTGTCCGGCAGGTGCGTCAAAGCCGGCCATTAAAAAGTAGATGTTGTCGCCCGAGCTATAGTGATCTGCTGGGAGAGCCAACAAACCCTTCGCGCCCGCGCTCAAAGGTTCGTCATAAAAGTTAACAGCAAAGGAACCCAATACAATGGCGAGTGCCAGTATTACTATGCCACCCACCATCTTCAGCGACAATTTCACGATCGCTGCGATTCGAGAACGGCGAGGGTGTTGCACTAGCGCACCTTACGGGTCGGCCGCAAACAATGTCAATTGATTGCCAATCGACTGCATCATCATTCGGGCAAAGTTTAACGAACTAAGTGTCAGGTCGTGTCGAGAGCGCATCAACCATGGAGATGATGGCCGCCAGAACGGCGCCGCCCACCCGAAGTCGGCAGCCTTCAACTTCCTCACGGCTAAATGACCGCCCTACAGTTCTACCCTTGACGCCAATTTCAATTTTCGACCCGCTAGGGACAGGATCCGCAGGATCAATGTCAACAAACGTAATACTGCCGAAAAACCCATGAGTGACCAGCCGGCTCTTAATTTCATGTCTGATCTTGTTGAGGCCGGTATCGAACTCCTCTCTATTTTGCTTGTCTTCCATGCGGCACCCGGCAACGTTTTGGGATCACCCACCTTACGCCGATCCGCACACGCGGGTCCAGGCAAAGCTAAACCATCCACTTCTATCCTAGAATGGCTAGGAAGCGCCAAAGCCCACACAACGCCCGCCAAGCCTGTCACTCACGATGCGCTAGAATGGGGCAAATGACTCCACTCGATAAATCCTTAAAACGTGCACTGAACATCAATGGGCGCGACTACGTGATCACCCTCACCCCTGATGCGCTTAAAATCACCGAGAAAGGGCACCGCCTCGGGGTAGAACTCAAGTGGCCGGACCTAGTCAGCGGAGAAAGCGCTCTCGCGGTGGCGCTTCTCGCCTCCATCGGCAAATTTCAAGACGACCTTCCGTCAGTCGCCCATCCCCCAAAAGGCGTCGCTCGCCGACACGTGAAAGCAAGGGCGACCGCGACTATTGCCCGCCGCGTAACCGGCAAAGGCACTGCCCCAAAGCGCCCGCGTTGAGCGGTCCGATCGATAGGTCGCCAAACAAAATGAATCGCGCCGGACACCGTCTGCCCGGCGCACTCGCTTCCATGACCTGAACCGCTCACCTAAAAGAAGTAATCGCGGTCGGCGCCGTCGAATTCGCCGCTCAGCATGCAACAGCGCTTGAAATCTCCGCGCTTCTTCGATGGCCGGGCCATTCGGGCTCCTGCCCTCGCCCGGCACCGGCGAGTCAAAGGCGCGACTCCGACCGCGACGCTCCGGCAATCCTGCCTCGCTGCGGCCCCGCCTGCACCCCTGCGCTTCGCAATCCTGCTTCGCTAGCGGGCCTGCCCAGACATCGTGTCTGGGCGCTCGCCACAATGTTGCTCGCCCATGTGCAGGCGTTCGGTCGGTTCGACGAGATTCTTTATCTCGTCGAAAAACCACCCGCCCTCACCCTCACGGACTTCTTCCGTTACCGCCGCGTCGCTGCGCTTTCCTGCTTCGCTAGCGGACCGGCCACTACATCCTGCAGTGGCGTTCGCCGGCATGCGGCTCACCCTGTGGCTAACCCTGCCGCAGCATGGCCAGTTTCATAGATGCCCTCAAGGGAAGCAAGCGCGGGCCACCAAACGGGGTAGATTGCGGTCGTTTTGAGTATCTTGAATCCCGCCCCGACAGTCGCCCTCAGACGCTCAAGCTAATCTACCCAGGGCTGCTGCGTCCGGTGGTGGTTGGAGGCTTACCGAACAGACAGCGTGATGCGATACCTGTAGACATTGATTCCGCACTCTGCAGGAGCAGAACAATGAACTTCGACACTTCCCCGCGAGTTCCAATCTTTGCTGTACCGCATGTGTACTCCTCTGACAGCGCCATCGAGATTGCCAAGCGGAAGATGAGAGAGGCCAGCGTACGCTCCGTCGTACACCCGTGGCAGTCGTATCCAGCGCAAGATTGTCTGAACACGATGATCGAAACGCGCTGGTACAGAACTCTCTGATCCGGCTAGCATCGATTTTCCAAACTATCCGGGATCGATAGGCGGAGGGGCACTATCGACCCGTTGGAGTCCTTGGTGAGGGTCAGCTATCCGGAACCCAAACTCCGACCGAGCACGGCCTATTATCACGCGTTACAAATTTATTTCACCTTTCCCGCTTCGCTTAAAATTGCGCGGGAGAAGTTCATTGGCACCTGTGGGCATTCCACCCGTGCATGTCGCACTACCCGTTCAAACTCGTCACGCGGAGAGTCTTCGTCGCCAATCCGTTACCAAATGAGTATTTCGAATGCTCGATCTTTGTTTGTGACGGCGATCATCTTTGGCAATGTGGACCAGTGGCGGGCCTGCCTAAGCAGTTCGTCCCGCCTGTTTCCAGGCGGGGGAGGTGCTCTAGATCGCATCAAGATTGCGCCAGAAGGCGCGCTAGTTCAGCATCGTGGCGCGATCGTCGAGACAAATACCGGCGCGACCGGCTAATCTGGGTCAAAGGGAACTTACAAGTCGCGGATGGAGCGTTGGGATCGCGAAAAATGGGAGATTCGAACGGCATGTGGTTCAAGGGTGCGATTGGTATTGGTGTGCTCGCCGCTGGACTCGGCGTTGGTTTCTACTTCGGGATCTACCTGCCGAGCCGGGATCAAGCTCGGGGTGCGGCAGTTACTGAGTGCAAAAAGGCGGTTGACGATCAATACACCAAGGACTGGGAAGGCAGCTGTGAGCGATTGAAGCTTGGCAAGAATTGCAAGTTGCCTATGTTAATCGGTAACGCAGTTGACGATCGTCGTCGCCAGTCCGTAGACGAGTGCTATCGGCAGTAGTAGCGCGCAATCGCTCCCCGGCGAACCGCCAACCAGAAAGGCCACCAGAACCAACGAGAAGATCGGCGGAAGGCACTGCGCCGCCGTTGCCACTCTGCTAGCCCCTCCGCGTCGAACGTGTGCACGCGGAAAGTATTCCCCTCAAGCGCGATGACGGAACGTTTCTCTTACGCGCCGTCGTCAATGATCAAATTACTCTGAATTTCACACTTGAAAGCGGCGCCTCAGACGTCTCCATCCCGGCAGACGTCTTCTCGACGATCGTTCGCACTGGCACAATTACGAAGGACGACTATCTCGACACACAGGTATATGAGTTAGCGGATGGCTCCAAATCTCGCTCCCAGAGAGTTCGCCTCAGATCCCTGAAGGTTGGCAGCGTCGAGCTGCGGAACGTAATCGCGTCAGTAGCTCCTCAATCCGGCACCTTACTGCTGGGACAGAGTTTTCTTTCCCGACTGCAGTCGTGATCTATCGACAACCAGCGCCACTTGTTAGTGATGAATGAATCACCAGCTCGCGGGGCTGACGAGACGCCGACAGCATCCCAGCCAGCTCCTCAGACGGCGCCCGCCACGTCGCAGGGTGATCCGTTTCAGACGCCGACGGAGTGCGCAGCCGCGGAAGCGAAGTCTCCTGAAACGACTCGTCTGTACTCACTCGGGATCATCGGGGGCCATCCTACGTTCCCGCAGATATCGAATAATGCTTACGCCACGCCAGAAGACAGCGGAATGGCCATGATGTTCGTAAGGCGAATGCAAACCTGTTGGGCGCCATTGAACCTTCCGCCAGACCCAATGACGCAGCACATCAATAAGTTACTCACTGGGTTTGCGAATGGCATCTTCACATACGGAGATACTGCCCTGCTGATGCGGTCGCTCATCCAGAAAGAGCGCGCCAGAGCTGGCGCTCCTGCGTTGCAATGAATCGCCGGTTCACGCGGCACGGCACCTGGCGCTGACGTAGAGTCGCGGGGAGGTTCCTCACTACTGGGCGAGTTTCACGCTTGTGCGGGACAGTGGCTCTCCAATTTTGAACAACTTTAGTGTTCATAAAAAAATGAGCAAAACTCCTTCGCCTAATTCCGGTTACTCCTCAGTGCAACAAACGGAACCGCATCGGCTTAGTTCTATTCGAAATGTCCGCCGTAACAAGGCATTCGGGGCGTGAAAGGATGAAAGACCGCTATCCGGAAGCCAGATCGAGGCATGCGAGGACCGCTGTTGGCCGGCTCCGACCTCATGGTCCCACCTCCTGTCGTGTCCTCTCACGACGACGCGAAGCGTCGAACACTACCATGGCCGTCTAGCCAAGTTGGACGCCGAAGGGCCCGGCCGAGGTGGTCCCGAGCGCCATGTGAGGGACGAGGCGCAAAGCGCCGAGCAACCGCCCAAAGGAGCGACCCCGAGCCTCACGAGGGGTGAGGCTTGAAATGCCGAATAATCACTTCCCCCACCACCGCCATCGCAAACGCATAACCCTTAGGCCAGCCGCTTAACCGCGGACCCGCGACATTCAACACGCGGAGATCATGCTCCTCCACAAACCGAACAACCGCATCCGCGGCACGTAACTTTGTTGTCCGTTTTGCGTCTACCAAGATAAAAGGCCTCTTCTCCCGCACACACAAATTTCGGGTAAGGAGTGTCCCACCCGAGAGCGTCGCGCTGAACAAGATCACCGTCCCATCGCTATCTTGTACATTCTTGAGGGTCCGCGCCCGATAGTGCTTTCCGATCTGCCGGGCCGTTGGGCCCACGGCCGATCCGCTAGCAAATTCATTCGGCAACGGCGTGAGCGGATAGCGCTCAGGTATCTCACCGTCCTCAGCCTCGCGATTCGCGGGACACCAGCCACCGCAGGGAAAGTCTGCCACGAGCGCCGCATCGAGCGCCCCGCGATCCACGCCAGTCTGTCCACCCGATATGATTTTCGTGAGTGGCATCAGCAGCCTACCCCTACAGCCAGCCCTTTCATGAATCACCCCTCATACCTTGCCGGCACCATACTTCCCCACCAGCGACTTAGGTGCCACCAATCGCCATGCACGCTCAATGAGGTCCGGCAACGCACCAGCATCAACGGCGGAGAACCGCACCAGTATCCAGGGATTGTCCCGATAGTGATCCGTGATAAAGAAAACATTCGGATCGGACTGCATCAAAATCTCACGATCCAACAAATCCGCGCGAAGCACGAAACATTCCCCGCTCTGATGCAGACGCGCCAGCAGCTTGCCGCGCACTTTAAGCGCCGGAGTCCCGTATGAAGTGGAGCTCTCGACGCCCGGAAATGCTTGCGCCGCCAACCGCGCTTGCTCGAATGTAACCGCCACATGCTTTGTCACGCGTTTTGAGGCATTGGTCATCCTCGTTTCCTCTGAGACTCCCTTACGCCATTTTGATATGCCCGATTGTTAGGCAATTCGATGCGATTACCTCAATGCCGATTCAACATCAGCAAGACAGGCACCATGACCAGGCGTGCCACTGCAACAGAGACGAATATATCAGTGGCATGGCCGCCTCCTAATCGCCAGAAAAGAATTCCAAGAGTCCCAGCGAGCGATGCAACTCCACCCACCGTCGGGATAAACGACAGCGCCGCCCCAACGACAGCAGCAAGTACAACTTCCCATAGCTGATATGGTGTCTTGAATATTGCAAAGACCATGGCAATAACGACAGTCGCTACTACAGCGTATGTCAGCGCGACAACATAGGGGTTCAAGATGTCTCCTAGCTCCTAATGGTAATTTGGATGACGAGTGTCGCGCATGAATGGACCCTCCCTGTTGTCCCCCAATCCCTGCTCGTTAGGATTGTAACCAAGACCGTCGACCGGCGCGGCGACCCCTAAGGACGGCGGCCGTAAGCGCGCCGGGCACGTTTTGCCCAGCGCGCTCACTTTCATTGCCTAAGGGAACCGCTCACCTAAAAGTAGTAATCCCAGTCGGACCCATCGTATTCGCCGCTCAGCATGCAACAGCGCTTGAAATCTCCGTCCAGATCCGCACGGACAGGGATCATTGCGACCGAGTTTCTCCAAGAGTTCCTTTCGACCGCCCACGATCCGATCCCCGCGTTTGACATGAGTCTCGGACGGGAACCCCTTCCGACGTTTGCTACTGACCTCGAAAGCAGTCGAGTTCGAGGTGTTCGTTCTTGATTCGCATGACGCACCTCCAGCTTGGGCCTCCGAACAGAGGACGGCGCATTGTAATCGCACCGCGCAGGTTTCCCAAGCAGACATAACGCCGCCCAAGGTTTCACCGCAAATCTCGATAAATCGCCCAATTATTCTGCGCCCAATCTAGGCTGACCGCATGTACGCTTGCCGTCACCCCGCCCACTCAT
>Ga0207083_1164_pt1 | contig 9944 bp, 8 predicted proteins | sample Alteio_BWMinHeat_57_FD_153516 | JGI IMG/M metagenome (GOLD analysis project Ga0207083, IMG submission 153516) | Enriched cells from forest soil in Barre Woods Harvard Forest LTER site, Petersham, Massachusetts, United States -... | ecosystem: Environmental > Terrestrial > Soil > Temperate forest >... | reverse complement strand
TTGGTTTCACTCTATCCGAAAATTCTACGTGAAAAATGGAAGCTGCCGATTCAAAACGGAGTGGTGAGTCCGATCGAAGTGAACGGGAATCATATTTATTTCACGGCTGGTGACGGCAATCTTTATTCGGCATCTTTAGAAACAGGAAAAACACTCTGGTCTTACCCCCTTCGTAATCCGGTGAGCTCAAAACCGACGGTGAGTGGTAGTGATGTGTACGTCGTATCCAGTGACGACGCTCTGGTTTCACTCGAATCAGCTACCGGTAAATGGCAATGGAGTTATCGGCGCCGTAACGTTTCGGGACCAACCATTCACGGTGCTTCGAAGCCCCTGGTGATCGGTGATGCAGTTTGGGTTGGATTTGCGGACGGAGCGCTCGTCTCTCTTTCTCGCAAAGAAGGAAAAGTACTTTGGGAAAAACAGCTCAATACCGGTAAGCGTTTTGGAGCGGTGAATGCGGAATTCGTTCTCAGTGATGATCGGGTATTTGTTCCCGCTTATGACGGCCCACTTTACGTACTGGATGCAAAAACAGGTTCTACCATCTGGGTGAGAGACGGACTCGGCGGATCGAAAAAAGTCGTGCTCAGTGGTGACGTTGCCTATGCTTCCACTTCCACTGGTGATTTGTACGCACTCAATGCAAAAACGGGCGCCGACATTTGGAAGTTTGAAATGGATTCAGGAGTCCCATCGGACGTCTTGGTATTTGCCCATCATGTGGTGGTTGCATCGAGCAGTGAGTATTTGTATGCCTTGGATAAAGACACGGGCAAACTCGCGTATCGTTACCAAGTGGGTTACGGCTCGGGATTTTCCGGTGGAATGGCTCTCGATGCCGCTCGAAACTGGTTCTACGTTCTCAGTCGTGGAGGCAATCTCATGGCCTTCAATTATAATCGCTAAAACAAGTTAATCAGTGGATGATTTTTCCACGTTGGTATTTCCAATTCGGCTCAAAGTTCCGTAGGCCTTTTCGCAGGATCGAATCCGTTTGTTCGGAGGTTGATATGGCGGAAGGGTCGATGGGTCGATCTTATGGATATTGATGGATGGGATATTTTCACCGCTAAAATAAACCGTCTGCGAAGTTTCGTATCCGAATTGAGATGCCACAGCAGCTTGGAATATCTCGCTTGATTTCAGAGAGTAGTTCCCTTGGTCGTCGGTGTAAACAACGGTATAACCCCAGCTATTCGTATCGACGATCTTTACTGCCGCGTAGGAAACAGGCGAATTGTATGCATCGAGGATACGCCCCCGATAAGTGTAGGTCGTTCCGCTCGCTTCTTTTGAATGGGTGCGCTTTAACTGTGCAGTAAAATTGCCCTTGCTCCGAACCACTGGCGTGGGTTCAGTCGGAGTGCATTTGTTTGACGAAGTTTTGATGAAATCCACTGATTTTGAAAAAGTTGTTCCAGCAGGCCGGATGAAAAGATCGGTGGTGAATTTTTTTGAACCAGGTGACATCTGATTGTACCAGGTATAGAGCCCGAACGCGTCTTGATCGGTGCCCCAATGAACATCGGCGTACTGCCACCACCAAAGACCTTGATAGAGACAGGATTGAATGCCCGATACCACGTCGAGCAAAAATGTATTTTGATCGGCGTTGTTCCCGAGTCCATCCATTACGGTTTCGTTTCCGAGGGCAGTGGGCAATATGGTGGTGGCGAAAGTCCCGTCAGGATTGCGGACCTCAACCGGAAAACCAGTCTCGCCGATGATGATCGGTTTTTTTCCATTTCCACAAACCGTTGGTTCCACATAAAAGTATGGACTGTTGTTTTTAAAATTGTTGAGCACAAAAGCTTTGTCGCGCTGAGGGTTGAAGGTTCCGACACTACAGTAGCCATTGGAAAATACTTTTGCTCCGTCCGCTTCGCAAGTTCTGCCGGGACGAGCTGTGTAGAGCATATGATTTCCGCTGATGACCCCTTCGGTGTACTGAGGACCGTTGCCGACTAAACAGTTTGCGCCATCAAATTCACCCAAGAACGGACACGTGACAGGGCCACAGGCGCCGAGGGCCGAAGCATAGGCCTGCTGTCTTTCCCATCCGGATTGTTGGGCAAGCCATGGCCGTTGGCTTTTCTGCCATGCTGACGTCGGCAAAGATTCATTCCCCTGCACCACGAGTAGGGGCGAGCCGTATGGATAAGTGTGGTAGGCATTGAAATCAATCGGGAGCACATAAGGATCCCAATCAAAAATCGAAGCGGCGATCTCCCCGTTGCCCATCGTGATGAGGTGGTTTTGATCGACGGATCGAATGGGATCGACCCAAGATTGGGCCATTGCTTGAACCTGGTTTTTGGGGAGTCCCTCGGTTCCGACGTTCCAGGACGGTTCGTTAAACAGATCGTAGCCGATCAAATCCGTTTCAGTTTTGAGTTCGCCCGCGAGGTCCGAAGAAATTTTTCGAGCGAGTGCCGGATTTTGCTGTAGGAGCATTCCGTTTCCGCTCAGGAGAAACACGCTTCGAATTCCGTGTGCTCCGAGCAAACGAACTGCATCGTGGATCATCGAAAGATAAATTTGCTCCTCCGTGGGAATATCCAGACGGAGAGTCACGTTATTATTGTACGGCCATTGATCGCCTACGGTGCCGATCGACATGAAAAAGTATTTTTGTCCGGGTGAATAGGGATCGGTCGCCGGTGCGGTGGCGATCTGTATTTCCGGCAGCAGCAATCGAACGCTCGTGATGTTCAGTGCGTTCAAATTGGCGATGTGGGTTTTTTCGATTCTGCCAAGACACTCTTCGGCAGTCGCACAACACGTCGGCGAATGATATTGATCGCGGCAATAGGAGGTGTTGGTCACTTCATTGCTGGCATCTTGAACGAGCATGAATTCGGTGCTCTTCCCTTTAGCGGAATTGGTGACCAAGGCGCCAAAGCCCATGGCGAAATTCACGCCCTTCAGTTGAAATTGTTTGTCCTTATATTTGAAGGTGCCGGAATCCAGGTAAACGAATTCATCGCAGCGCTCATAATTTCCGCGAGATAGAAGGGAAGTGTAGGTCTTACCCTCTGTAGCACCAGTGTCGACGACGCGGTTTCGAATCGTGGCATTTTGGAACAAGATGAACGGTATGCCGAAGAGGAGACTGATGAAAATTGGAATTTTATTTTTATAAAAAAAACGCATTTGTTCTGATTTCCCCAAAGTTAAATTATAAATATTTAATCAAAAAGGGGCAAGATGTGTCACTGCAGACAGGCTAATACGCCCAGTACGGGCCAGTGCCCAGGCTTGAATTCGTGCCTTCAATCCCCACGATCACATTTTTGCCGTAAAAGAAGGGAAGGCCCCAATCCATGTAAGCACTCGTGTCCTTGCCGCTGGATCCAGCCATGGTGGGGAAAACGTTGTTGCCTGAATTATAAAGATTGATGGCGTTGTCGACGGAAAAGTTCACGGTGCTGGCAGGCGAAGCAGAGCCGTTTGAATTGTAATTGATCGATGATAAGTTTTGAATCGTAGCCGGGCAAAACAAGCCGGAATAATCTGAACCGCCGGAGCAGCCGCAGTCAGGGAGTGAACTCGCCGATGGGATAAATAAAATACTGGAACCGCTGTCGATGAAGGACGCCAGTTTTGTTGAACTGAATGCGCCGAACTTACTTTTGATCTGTGCACCGGCATCAGCGGTGAGAGTGCCCGAAGTCGCACCCGAGGACGCATTGTTGGCCTGAGTGTCGACTCCCAGAAACAAGGTTCCGTTCACACTGGCAGCTCCACCTTCCGGAACGGAGGGAATACTCAAAATCAAACCATTGTTATCGGTGGGGAGTGCTGAAATTGGATTGGTGACTTGCGCAAGCAGATCCGCGGATGCATCACAGGAGCAATTGCCATTTTGACAAGTGAAGTATTGGCCACTTCCGGGAGACGCGCACCCGGCGCCACAATCAGCAGCAAGTAATCCCACACCCAGGATTCCATTAAAATGTGTTTCGGAAGGACTGGTATCCGCAAGTGGAGTGTCGCAGGGAGTTCCAGTATTTGGAAAGCTTGGATCAGCGATCACCATGATGGGAACTTCAACCTTCGGTTCATTTCCCAATTTTACGTAGGCATATTTAACGGGACCAAACTCACTGCTTCCATCACCGAAAAGAACGCACTCGGCGAGAGTTTTTGTACCACCTGCTGTGGTGATCGGAGTGAGAGGAATAGTGATTGCCGAACTAAAAAGTCTGAGTCCATAGCTTCCGGTGTCGAGCAAAATATTACTGATGGTCTGGCAGGTGGTGGGTGTGGCCGTTGAACAAATAGTCACAGTCACGCAAGGCTGATTGGCGTATTGATCGTTGGAAGCACCACAGTTAGCACCATTTACAGTGACGCTCATGGTATTACCGGAGGAAGAACCAACTGGCGGAAGAGAAGTTCCAGTGAATGTATCAGCCGTGCATGAGCCCATTACCTTTTGCGAGGGACCGTTCACCCGTTGAGCTTTACCAGCGGGAACGGAAAACGCAGCGGTGACCGAGCAAGACCCGGTGCTATCAGCACTTGGAATTTTACTACAGCTGGAAGAAATCTCGACACTGATGAAGGCCACCATCGTGATCGCGAACCCTGAAGAGAAGGACTTTAATTTGTTGAAAATCATAGTTGTTCCTTCATAAAGTTAATACGCCCAATACGGGCCCGTGCCCAAACTGGAGTGGGTCGCTTCAATGCCCACGAATACATTTTTACCGAAGAAAAACGGAAGTCCCCAATCCATGTAGGCGCTGGTGTCAGATCCGCTCGATGCACCGAGTGTGGAAAAAACAAGATTGCCTGAATTATCGAGGGTAGTCCCATTCTCAATCGAAAAATTCACGGTGCTAGCGGGCGATGCCGTACCCGCAGAGTTATAGTTGATCGAGGATAGGTTTTGAGTCGAGGATGGACAAAAGAATCCAGAACCATCGACGCAATCCGGAAGGGCCGCGATCGATGGAATAAACAAAACGCTGGAGCCACTATCGATGAAAGATGCGAGTTTCGTTGAACTGAATGCCCCAAATTTACTTTTGATCTGTGCATAGCCATCCGCCGTGAGCGTGCCCGACGTCGCACCAGAAGACGCATTATTCGCTTGAGTGTCGACCCCCAAAAACATGGTTCCAGTGACGGTGCTCACTCCACCGGCTGCGACGGAAGGAAAGCTCAGAAGCAGGCCATTGTTATCGGTGGGAAGTGCGGAAATGGGATTCGTGACTTGTGCAAGAATATCAGCGGTGGCGCCACAGGTGCAGTTGCCACCCTGACAAGTGAAGTACTGTTCGTTTGCGGAATCGATGTTGCATCCGTTTCCGCAATCGGAGGCGAATAGTCCGACGCCCAGGATGCCGTTGAAATGGGTATGTGCGGGACTGGTGTCAGCAAGGGGGGTATCGCAGGGAGTGCCGGTATTCGGAAAATTCGGATCGGCGATCACCAGAATGGGGACTTCCACTTTTGGCTCATTTCCCAGTTTTACATAAGCGTATTTCACCGGACCAAACTCGGTACTTCCATCACCGAATTGAACGCATTCGGCGAGTGTTTGAGTTCCGCCTGCTGTGGTCACGGGAGTGAGTGGAACCGTGATCACTGAATTGAAAAGTCGGAGTCCGTAACTTCCGGTATCGAGTAAAATATTATTGATCGTCTGGCAGCTCGTCGGCGTCGCGGTCGAGCAGAGAGTGACGCTCACACAGGGTTGATTGGGGTATTGATCATTGGGCAGCTGACTACAATTTGCGCCATTTACGGTGACACTCATTGTATTACCGCTCGAGGATCCGATTGGGGGAAGAGAAGTTCCGGTGAAGGCACCGATGGAGCAAGCCTCAGCAGTTTTGCTCGCCGCTTTCGTGCAACTCGTGGAAACTCCAATGCTGATCAACGAGACAATCGTGATCGCGATGAGCGAACGGATTTTTAATTCATTGAATATCATTCAAACTCACTCCCGGAGGAAAAAGTTTTGGAAGATAAACCCGACCCTGTGAATTTCTCATGTGCCCGGATTTCTCGATGGTCACGTTTTCTCCGACCAGGGTGCTATTTGAAGTTCTCACCCTGATTTTAGTACTGGTGGTTCTCCGGTCTTTTTCATTGGCGAGAAGGTTCAGGTATTCATCATTGTAGGCGCCCAATAGGGGGGGCCAAGTCCGGATGGTTATTGCCCTTCCATTTGATGGCAAAAATTTTACCGGACGAATCGGTGAATTCACGGATCTTGCGTCCATCGTTGTTGAGTTCATGAACGGAAAAATTGGCATGTCTTTCAGGAGCAGACCTACGCGCGGAGTAGCGGGCACGATCCTTCTCAATCGAGGTGTCTTGCTCACCGAGCGAGGCAAACGCATTATTGAAATGGAACGGGGATAAGAGCTGTAAAACCAAGAGTGTGATGATCATTAGGCCTCCAAACGCGTCCTGCGCACCTACCTTAATTTTAACCCAAGAACCGGCTGGTGAGCATAAAAAACTGAAAATCAACGGGGGCCGTTTCAGGAGTGATGGGAGCGCCAAAAGAATGACCCCTCATCTTAAACTAAAGTGATTTAACGACGAAAAATGCTAATATGGAATCACGGTGAAGATCTATCAAGGGCCCGCGCTGAATGAGCGTGAGTATTATCAACAAGAGTTACTCGAACATGGGGTGCTGGTTTTTCGTGGCTATCCGGTTCATTCGGTGGCCGATTTTGAGGAATTTGCAAAGAAGCTGGATCCAAATATCGCTCATTATCATGGCCAAACCAATCGTGAGCAAATTTCCAATCATGTTTACGAAACCACGCCCTTGCCGAAATATTTTGCGGTTGCACCGCACTCCGAAACTTCTTACTCCAATTGTTTTCCTCAACGAGGTTTTTTTTATTGTGAGGAAGCGCCTCACTCGGGCGGAGAAACCAGTTTTGTAGACAATCGGATCATGTTGAAGAGTCTTGCTCCTGATTTGCTCGCGCGATTTCGTGAAAAAGGTGTGTATTATAGGCGTAATCTTCCTTCTCAACGTTCATTGCTATTGAGAGTGCTGAGGCTGTTGAAAGTGGGATTTGTAAAGGGCTGGGAAGAGATGTTTTTCACTGACGACGTGGCAAGACTCGAAAATTTTTGTCGGGAGAATCATATTCCCGTGAAATGGTTGGCGGGGGATTGGTTGTCACTGAATATTTGGCTGCCGGCAACCCGCATTCATCCCGTGACCAAAGATGAGGTTTGGTTCAATCAGGCCAGTACCTTTCGCATCACTAAACACACGCATGGGCTAGTGGGTTACTATCTCAACAGTCTCACCCAGTTTTTTTCGAAGTACACCCTCCTCGATGCATCGTGGGGCGATGGAAGCGCATTTCGAGACGACGAGATCCTCGCAATTAAGGAAGCCTATTCAAAAAATATGTTTCTTCATCAGTGGCAGAAGGGCGATGTGGTTTTTTTGGATAATCTTCTCATGTCGCATGGAAGAAAACCGACCCAGGACCGAAGGAAAGTCTATGCAATTTTTTCCTCGTACATCACCGGAGAAGAGTTTCGATGAAGATCAGTCTTCCGATCAAAACTGGGGTTTTTCTCGGAAAAATGCTTCAATATCCGGTCATCCAATGGAGGAAATTTTTCGGACTGCCACGTGAAGTTCAGGTGAAGCGCAGGACACTCCACTACCATCTTGATCTTCACGAGGGAATAGATTTTAGTATTTTTGTCACCGGAAAATATGAGCCGAAGATTCAAAAGGCTTTTGCGCAGATCACTAGCCCGGGTGATGTCGTGCTCGACATCGGTGCGAATATCGGTGCTCATGCCATGGTGCTTGGCGAGCTCGTGAAAGACGGCGGACAAGTCTATGCTTTTGAACCCACCCACTGGGCCTATCGAAAAATGCTTCGCAATCTCAGTCTCAATCCGGGTTTGAAAGTGAAAGCCTTGCACGCGGCACTGACGGATGAAAAGGGAGCCTTGATTCCTGCTACGGTCTCGTCTAGTTGGGATTTAACCCGCTCGTTAAGCGAAGCGAACGCATTGGACATGGGTTATGCACAGTCAACCGAAGGATGTGCCCAGTTCTCCATTGATCAGTGGGTGAAGACAGAAAATATTCAAAAAGTGAATGTGATCAAACTCGATGTGGATGGTTTTGAAACCAGAGTTCTCAGAGGTGCGGTGGAAACTTTGAAAAAATTTCATCCCATCATCATTTGCGAATGGGCGCCTCACCATTTTGTAGATCCTGAAGAACCGTTTCAGGAAATGATCCACATCCTGCGAAATTGCGGCTACGAGTTTTTTACTCTGGATGGGAAAAAGATCTCCGAATCGGCGGCTGAAATCGAGAGCGAGATTCCGTTTGGGGTATTGAGATATGTGCTGGCGAGACCCGGTGCAGGCCCAAAAAATGACCTAAAATGCACTTAAAATGGAGTTGACGACCTAATCCATACAAAAAAGTATTGATTAGAGTGCCTGCACGTGGGATGATGCAGCTTCATGAACGTATCAGCTTTAGAGGAATACGGACTTCGCTGTGCCGTGTCTCTCGCCTCACTCAAACCAGACGAAACCCTTTCAGCTCCTGAAATTGCTGAAAAGGAAGGCTTGTCGGTTGAGTACGTATCTAAATTCATGCTCTATCTGAAAAAAGCAGGACTCGTCACCACCATCCGCGGTGTGAACGGCGGCTTTGCACTTTCGAAACCGGCTGCGGAAATTTCTTTGAAAGAAGTGTTTGAAGCCTTTGGTGGCAAGCATCGAGTTTCGGACGAAGAATTTTGCAATGCCTTTGCCGGAAAAGCTGATAGTTGTGTTCACACTTCCGGATGTTCGATTCGTCCGTTCTGGAAAATTCTTTCTCTTTATATCGAAGCCTTCACGAGCGAAATGTCCCTTCAGGATTTGTTACGTCCCGAAGCGGAGACCCTCGCCAAAACAGAAATCATCGCACTGAAAAATATTCAGTCCATGAAGAATCAATTAGGAAAACCCTTGTCATGAGTACCAGTAAAGAAACACCTCTATTTGAAATCAAAGATCTTCACGTCTCCGTTGAAGGCAAAGATGTATTGAAGGGTGTGAATCTCGTCATTAACAAGGGCGAAGTGCATGCACTGATGGGAAGAAACGGAACGGGCAAGACCACCCTGTCCTACACGCTGATGGGCCATCCGAAATACACGATCCAGTCTGGAAAAATTTTACTCAATGGTGAAGACATTACCGCTTTACCGCCGGAAGAACGCGCGCGGAAACGTTTGTTTCTCGCCTTTCAATACCCGGTCGCGATTCCAGGCGTGAGTGTGGCGTCGTTCTTGCGGGCATCAATGAAATCGATCCGCAGTGATTTACCACCAGCTCAGTTTCGTGCAGTGATTAAAGATGAATTGAAAAAATTGCAGGTGCCGGAAAGTTTCATGACTCGTTCTTTGAATGAGGGTTTCAGTGGTGGGGAGAAAAAACGGCTGGAAATGTTACAGTTGCGTTTGCTCCAACCGAAGATGGCGATTCTGGACGAAACAGATTCGGGACTCGACATTGATGCCCTCCGGACGATTTCTGAAAATCTGGAAAATTATCGAAGCCCCGCGAATGGCGGCGGCGAACGCGGAATGCTCGTGATCACTCACTATCAGCGCATGCTCAATTATGTGAAACCGGACGTGGTGCATGTATTCGGCAGCGGAAAAATTTTACAAACGGGTGGGGCGGACCTCGCCCTGAAGCTGGAAGACCAAGGCTATGATTGGGTACCCGGCGCATGAAAATACCGGCACTCTTTAAGAATCAAGAATTTGCTGTAGCATCGAAGAAAGAATTTTCTTCTGAGATCGGTGCCCGCTCGTCTTTTTTCTATGAGTGGAATGATCTGGCGCCCGTGGAAGTGCTGTTTCACGCAAAAAAAAGATTCTCAAATGGAGTGCGTCTTTCTTCAAAATTTACCCATCACGGCG
>Ga0207083_1142_pt2 | contig 9950 bp, 11 predicted proteins | sample Alteio_BWMinHeat_57_FD_153516 | JGI IMG/M metagenome (GOLD analysis project Ga0207083, IMG submission 153516) | Enriched cells from forest soil in Barre Woods Harvard Forest LTER site, Petersham, Massachusetts, United States -... | ecosystem: Environmental > Terrestrial > Soil > Temperate forest >... | reverse complement strand
AAATCTTCTCGTCACCGGGAACAGCTTCTTCAAACCTGGCTTTGAATCTGGACAGCCCAGTATTTCAAAATCCGGCGCTCCGAATCGCCATTGAGGCTGCCCTTCCGCTAAAACTTTGGAGTGAGACTGTGTTTCTAAATTGGGTGGACTTGATTCACCCCGAAAATTCGGAAAAACGAACTGAAATTCTTTCAACTATTCCAATCCCCCCGCACCTCACTCTTCGTTATCTGACCACGTCGTCTAGAGAAGGCCAGCAGCTGGCATTTCTCACGAGAGAGGCTCTCGAAAAAATTGGAATCAATGTGGAGATTAGAATTTATGAGTCATCGCTATTTTATTCGAAAATTCGAAAAAGAGAATTTGACCTTTTTTCGGCTCGAACACTTCCCGGAACAAAAACAGTTTTAGACTTGCCAGACACCCAACTCATTCCACTCTTTACTTGGAAGCACGGGCTCATTCTAAGCTCACGATTAGTCGCCGCTCCGAACATCGAAGCCTTACTCGATGATTCTTTTCGCTTTTTGACTGATCTTCAATTACATTAAGGACATGAGACGCGCACTTTGCTCCCATCTTCCGACTAAAATCGGCGAGGCAGTTGAAATTCCTCAACTCGAATCTAATCATCTCATCTCTGTTCTCAGACTCAAGGCAGGCGATACGATTGAAATTCTCGATGGCAGCGGAAAATCAGCCCAAGCAAGTCTATTTCATCAAGGTAAATCGCTTTTCGCCAAACTCACGTCAGAGCCCGCAGGAAAACTAGAACTCCAGTCCAACCCTCTTCATCTTTCCATGGCAATCTTGAAGGGTGATGCAATGGAATGGGTAATCGAAAAGGCAGTGGAACTCGGTGTCCGGAGCCTTACGCCATTTGAATCAGAATTTTCGGTGGTGGATGTTCGAAAAAAGGGCGCAGAAGTATTTCAAGAACGCTGGCAGAAGATTGCAGATCAGGCCCTCAAACAATGTGGCCGTCTCAGCCGCATGACGATTGAATTACCCACCACCTTTGAAAATATCCTACTGAAGAAAACCCAGTTAATCTGGCTGGATGAATCCCTGGCCAGCACACCGGCTGTCTCTCATTGGAATGAAAACTATCTCTCCAATATCGCAGACCAGGTAATTGGAAAGATTTCTGAAGGATTGGAACCAGAATTGCTGATCGGTCCGGAAGGTGGATTTAGCCCTCAAGAAAAAAACCGCTTGCTGCAACCGTCCAAAAAAGAGATAAAAAGAGCACATGCAGGTGCTGCAATACTACGGGCGGAAACAGCGGCTATATTTGGGATATCGGTGTTCACATGCAAAATGAAAAAATAAAATTCAGTCCTCTTCATGATGGTGTCGGGTTTCATCCTTTCTCAGAAGGACTTCCCTACGCACCTCAGATAAAAACAGCTCTAAAAACAACACCAAAAGTAGAAAACAAACCGACGCACACGGCTCCAGCAATTTCGCCCAGCATGAATCGTGGTGCCGGGGCAGTGTCGGCAGGCGCTCCTACTTTTGCGATGCCGAAAACGACACGCCAACTTCAGCAACAAATCAATGCCCCTCTGGCGAACACTCAAACCTTTGCTTCACCAGATACTGTAAAATCTCTAGCTCCTACGGAATCGCTGTTACGAGCTCGCTTCTTCGCCTACTTACTGGATACAGTCATGCATCTAGGGTTTTGGATTACCATCAATCTCATTGCCACCTTCGGATTTCATTTTCAGCTCGATGGTTCATTGCTGGTAAAAAACTGGCTTGGCTTCACTCTTTTCTTTGCCTTCTCTCAATGGTTTTTCATCGCCATGCAAGAAGTGCTTTTTGAAACTACCATCGGTAAATCTTTTTTCGGACTCGAGTTCAAACGCACCAGAAAATCTTTTTTCGCCTCTTCTCTTTTCTTACGTTCGATCGTGTTCATGGCGGGAATGATCTTCATGGGCCTAGGGCTACTTTATCGTCCACAAGATCGTATTGCCGAGATCCAACTCCAACACTCATGATTCAAAAAAAAATTCTGACACTCCCAACCCTGCTCAAAACTTTGAAAAAAAACTCAAAGAAGAAAGTAGTGTTCACCAACGGGGTATTTGATATTTTACATGCAGGCCATGTCACCTATCTTGAAAAGGCCCGTAAATTAGGTGATATCCTGGTGGTTGCTCTCAATTCAGATGCGTCTACCCGCGGATTAAAAGGCCCCACCCGGCCCATCAATCCACTCGCGGATCGCGCAAAGGTGATTGCCGCACTTGAAAGCGTTTCTTATGTCACTTCTTTTAATGAGGGCACCCCAATCAAATTGATCCAAAAAATACTGCCGGATGTGCTCGTCAAAGGTGGCGATTATAAAATCAAAGAGATGGTCGGTTACGCGGAAGTGAGCAAAAACGGCGGAAAAGTAAAGACGATTCCTTTTCTCTCCGGACGCAGCACCAGTAACGTGATCAAAAAAGCTTCGAGCGGATAAATCATGGATAAGCAAATATTGGGATTGGTGTTGACCGGGGGTGGAGCAAAGGCAGCTTATCAGGCTGGCGCCATTGCCGCACTTGCTGAAATCATTCCACAACAAAACTCTCCCTTTCAAGTGATCTCCGGAACATCCGCGGGGGCCATCAATACTGCCTTTTTGGCCGCTTCTGCGGATGATTGGATGGACGGCGCTAAAAAGCTTCAAGAACGATGGGGCGAACTCACCCTCGAGCACGTTTACCGTACCGACAGTCGTTCCATTGTTAAAATTGCGTTGGGCTGGCTTTCGCGAACTATTTTCGGGGGTAAATTTTTAGCAAATAAAAAGGCTAACTATCTACTCGATACTCACCCCCTTCATGAAATGCTCAAGAAGGATGTCGACTTTGTTCGGATGAAGAAAAATATTGATTCGGGGATCTTACGTGCAGTTGGATTCACCACCACCCAGTACTTCTCTGCCACCAGTATTTCTTATTTTGATGCAATACCTGAAGTGGATGTCTGGGTCCGAAGTAATCGCTTTGGACTTCGCACAAAACTTGGCCCTGAACATGTGATGGCATCATCGGCGATTCCCGTTTTCTTCCCGCCGATTGAAATTGATTCAAAATTTTATGGTGATGGCTCCCTCCGACAAACCACTCCACTCAGCTCGGCCATCCATCTCGGCGCAAACAAAATTATCTCCATCGGGATTCGTCACGAGAGGAAGCCGGACGAGGCTGCCGTTAAAGCAGATAAACCTCAATTCATTCCACCATCACTGGCTCAGATCACCGGTGAGTTACTCAACTCTATTTTTTTGGATTCCATGGATTTTGATATCGAAAGACTCGCCAATGTGAACAAAAACATAGACATGATTGAAAAGACTTTCAATGGAACCGTTCCCACTCATTACAAAAAAGTGGAGCACCTACATCTGCGCCCAAGCATTGAATTGCAAACCCTGATTCCGTCTGCTCTTAAAAAATTTCCACCGATGATGCGTTTTCTTTTCAAAGGTATGGGCGCGTCGTCCCAGCAAGGAAACGACCTCATGGGCTACCTCTCCTTTTTACCGGAGTGTTCCACGCCTTTAATCAAATTGGGCTACGAAGACACGATGAAGAAAAAAGGTTTGATTCTGGCGTTTTTGGCGAAATAAAAAAGGTAGCGGATACCTTTTAATATTTCTTCTGCACACTCTTATCAAACCAGGCAATCGACATGAGAGAAAGTCCGTACGCTTGCCATGCAAAAAACATCACACCACGAGGAATTTCAGCTGCGTAGTAGTGACGATTCGCAGGCATAAAAAGACAGGTGATAAAAATCCAACCGAATGTTCCCCAAGTGAAGCCCATTCCGAAAAGTCCTTTTTTGATGTTCACGCCAGTGAAGTGCGCGTAAGCCATGCCCAAAAAAATCGCGAGAACATAAAATGAAATGAGTCCTACCACCAGGCCGATCGAGCCACCGATAGTCATTGCATTATTACCAAGAAATGGGAGTCCCATGATTCTCATCGGGATGGTGAAATCCAAACCCTTTGCCATACAAAAGATAGATCCGAAAATTTGCGCCATGGTTCCGGCAAAGATTCCGGCCTTCACGCCTGCAATCAAACGGGCAGAACGAACATCGTTCCACATCGCGACCACATTGAATTCGCCGGCAACAGTATCTGGATTAAAATTACGGTCTTTTGAGTTCATAGAATGTCCTTTGTACTTCAGAGGTTACCAAGGATCATTCAAAAAAGCAGGACTAATTTTTTGACGGAGCGCCAGTATTGGTCACTGGAACGTTCATTACTGGGGTAGTCCCGGCAGCTGGAACCACGGAAGCCGGCATTCTCGGCGCAGCGCTTACTTTTTGCACATTCGCCGCTGAGTCTTCCTTTTTCAAGCCTGGAGCAACATCCTCATGAGTGAGTTTGGACTCAGGAACATAGTAAAGGTAAAAGCCTGCGTAAATTTTGTTCGGATCTTTGATCAGCTGGCGATTGTTTTCCCAAAGTTTTTTCCACTTACGAATCGTTCCGTAAACATCGTTGGAAATCACTCCCAGAGTGTCGCCACGTTTAATTAGATAGCTATTGCCATTTTTTTCAATGGTCACCATTCCTGCGCCCGCTAAATTCAGCATGGTGCCTGGTGGAACATGGTTAGGATCTTGAATATTGGCGCGATTCGCCTTGTAAATTTCTTTCCAACGATAAAGATCACCATACTGCTCGAAGGCGATTTTCATCAAGGTATCGCCTTTTTTCACGCGATAATTTACTCCATCGCCGGATGGCACTGAAGACGCAGTTGATGCAACTTGAGTGTCTGAAGCGGGTGCCGGAGCAGAGGAAGCACTATCATTCCCTTGTACTGGCGGAGCTGCCGCCACTGCTGAATCGGTAATCGGCGCATCTCCTACTGGAGCATCTGCAACTGGTGCGTCCGCTACTGGAGTGCCCGGAACCACACTTGGCGCTTCTAGACTTGGGTCTGCACCTGGAACCGCACCTGGTGGCGGTACCGCTGCATCTGGAGAGGCTGCGAGAGCATCGGGAGTTTTCTTGTCCGCATCTGCTGGCGGAACCGCATCGGTTGCAGCTTCTGCAGCTTTATCCGGGCTTACATCACCCGCTGTTTCAACCGGTGACTTGCCCTCATCGACCTTTGAGGAAGAACAAGCGGCTGACATCGACGTCAGTCCTAAGACGATTAAACCCAGTTTAAATGATTGACTTAAATTTTTCATAGTTCAGTCTCCGATTAGCTCATCGGTCGAACCGTCAAAATTCTTTAGCGTCAAAATTTTTTATCTTTACTTGAGGAACAGATCCTGTTGATCCAGAGACTCAACTACTTTTTTGCATATCGCGTCAAAATCTTGCCTGTTTGCAACGAAATCCAGGTCATCGCTCTCGATCACCAGCTTTTTACCCAGGGAGTAGTTCTGAATCCATTCGTCGTAATAACCGTTTAGATTCAATAAGTAGTCTGAAGGCATGTCTTGCTCATAGTCCCGGCCGCGCTTCTTGATCTGCTCTTTTAGTCTCGGTAATGATTTTCTGAGGTAAATCATGAGATCTGGTGGCTGCAGTGACGCCGTCACTACATGGTAAACTTTCAGATAGTTTTGGTAATCCCGCTCTTCCATCAACTTTTGCTCAAATAAATTTCGCGCAAAAATATTAGCGTCTTCATAGATCGTACGATCCTGAATGGCGCTTGAAAGACCGTCCGTAATCACTTGATGCGAGTTGACTCTGTGGGTCATAAAATAGATTTGAAGCGGGAAGCTCCAACGCTTCATGTCATCGTAGAAATCAGTCAGATAGGGATTATCGCTCACTGATTCGAAATGAGGATCCCACTTAAAATGGTCTGCCAACATTTGAGTTAGGGTGGTTTTTCCCGTACCAATGTTACCAGCAACCGCTACAAATATTTTTTGGCTCCCCACGACCATTCAACGTTCATAACTGTGAGACACGGAAGCTGTCTAGATTAAACACACGACACCTCGCGCGTTCTTGGTTTTTTAAAAAAGAGTTGAGCTACGCAGTGCGCATGTATTGACATCCTCACCGAATACACTTAGAAACGTCATCCTTATGAACTTAAAAACTGTCTCCACCTTGAAAAAAGAGCTCATGGATAAAAAAGCATCCCTGAACTCTCTCCAATCTCAAACTCGTAAAAATGACAGCGAAACTGAAGCAGATCTCAAAGATGTGATCGATCGCTCAGATGCCGAAGAGGCATGGTTCACTAAGGAACGCATGAGCCAACACTGGAAACTCGAGCTCAACAGAATTGAACTCGCCCTCAACAGAATTGAAGCGGGCAGCTTCGGCATTTGTGAAGAGTGTGAAGACGAAATTCCATTGAAGCGCCTTCGTGTTCGCCCAGATGCTGCTCTTTGCCTGAACTGCCAGGAAACCAATGAACGTGAGACTGGCCGTGCTCAGACCAAGCCGTCTGGACTCAGCCTGTTTCATTAGTCTATTTAACTGCCGCTTGAGCCAAATACTCATCAAAGAGTGTCTTGGATTTTTCAGCTGAAATGATTCCAGAATAGAAATAGGAACATTCTTTTTCCTGTTTTTCCCGTTGTTCTTTCAGCTTTTTAAGATCGGAAAAAAGCTCTTTCAACTGAGCGATCTCTTTTTTTCGGTCGGCTTCTGCGAAACTTTTATTCTTGAGTCTCCATACACGAACACCAATCCATTCCGGGTGTTTTTGAATCAATTTGGAGAGCTGTGCCCATTCAACTGAATGCTCAATTCCTCGGTCCCCGGCATGCTTAGTGAGCTCAATTGCTTGAAGAAAAGCGAGCATTGCCACCTCAGATTTTTCAAATATCTTCTTATCCACGGTCCAAAGGGCCGACAAAACACGATATGCCTCTTTGGCGTCGTTTTTCGAGAGACTGATCCACGCGCTATAGACCTTCCACTCCGTATTCTCCGGATAAGTGCTCTCCGTAAGTTTGATCGCGTCGGTCATCAGATCGGTTTGGCCCAACACCAAACCCAGTTGAATTTCTCTCAGCGTGAGCAGGCGATGGCGACTCTCTTTTTGTAGTCCCGCTTCTGTTTTCTCTTTAGCTTCGGTCCAGCTTTCTTCTTGAATTAACTGAACCACATCTGAATAGAGTTCGGCCGTGTCTTGCAAAAAGAATTGAGTGGATGCGGTTTCAAACAATTCAGCCAAACGCGGGTCTTTTTTGTTGGCTGACTTCATCAAACGATTGAGCAAAAGCAATGCGTCTGCTCGTCTTTGTAAATAAAGAAAGCCCTTCACCAATTGAAGATCCTGTTCAAAATTTTGACCCTCTTTTTCCTGAAGTTCGACCACCTTTTTCGACCAATCCTGAATCGACTCTTGAGCCGATGACGAAAAAGGGAGCAAGCTTAAAACAGTTAAAAAAAGTGCAGTAACCCATTGCATACGTTATAATGATTCTAGCGTGAATTTGAACCGGTTACGATCTGCGATTTTGATCTTTGGTATTTTTTTCTTAGGTGCAGCGAACATAGCTGTTGCCGCAGACTCGTCTACACCACTCCCCGAGATTGACGCTCAACGCTTTGATGCCAAAGCCATTGAAAAAAGCAAAAGTGGCCGCATCTATCTATTTGAATCCAAGGTAGTGCTTCCTAAAACTGGAAGTCTGATCCTCGTGTACAATCATGACAAGCCTGCGATGGCTTTCCGAGTTCTCAAAAATGATTCACTCAAAAGACAATTCGTGGGCAAAAGAGTTCGCCGCTATGACGAAACCAGCGAACTCACCTTAGGTGACTCTTTCTCCGCGATTGAAAAACTAGCGGACGTCCTTCCTCCACCACCGAGTGTTGCTCCAACAGACACTGCTGCAAATGAAGATCTCGATGAAGGTGCTCCAAAACCGCTTGCAACTCCAGCCCCGACACCAGTCGCCACTCCGGCGCCCACGCCTGAGCCAACACCAGAAATGCCTCCGCCAGCTGCTGAAGATGCGGAGTTAGACTCATCCTCGGTTGCAGCGTTGAACAAGATTGATGAAAGCGATACTTCGACTGACGAGGAAGAGATGGGACCGCTTGAAGTGGAAGAAAGTACGCGGATCAATCCCTTTAATAATATTTTTTCCGTCGGTGCGGGATACTTTGGAAATTCGGCAAATTTCAGTTTTAGTCCAATTTTAGAAACGGGAATGTCCGTTTCTTACTATCACACGATTCTTCACGACGTATTCATTTCAAAAAAATCACCCCAAGATGCAATCGGTCTGGAGTTTGGAGCGATTTATTATCGGGTCGTGAATCGGGATGGCGGAAACGACATCTATACGATGTTGCCGTTCTATGCCACTTTGCTTTATCAACTCCACTTATCACCGACCTTCTCTTTTAATCTTTATGGCGGGCTCCAATACGACTATATGGTGAGCGCTGTAAATCCGGGCCCCAGTCTTCCCGTTCTCCAAGGACCACAAGCCGATATTGGCATCGGGTTTTTCTATGGTTTCGGACCACAATGGTTACTTCGGGCAGACATCGGCTGGGATAGAATCACTGCGGGAATATGTATCAAATGGTAAAATATTATTTGCTGGCTCTACTCCTCGTTGTCGGTGCAATCTCTTGCGGAGTAAAAAAAGCCCCGACTCCCTTGTATTCGATTCCGGATTCGGCTTTGACCACCAAAAAACAACCGACTCCGAGTCCAACACCTGAAAAATAACGAGCATGACTAAAACAATCATCCGAAAAAAAGCAGAAGTCCTTTACCGGTTTTTTGCAATCTGTCCTGGCGGACTCGACGAAGTTCTGAAAAATGAACTCGAAGTACTGGGGGCAAAAGTACTGGAAGTTTATTCAGGTGGGGTCGAGTTCGAAGGAAATCTCGAAATGGCTTACCGGACTTGTCTTTGTTTACGAAGCGCGTCCCGAGTGCTGTACATGATTCAAGAAGCAAAACAGATTTTTCAACCTGAAGAACTATACGACGCAGTTCGAAGCGTCGATTGGTTGAAAATCTTCGCGCCAACCGCCACCTTTGCCGTGTACTTTACTGAGACCAACAACAAAAGTCGTCGTGATCCAATCAACACCCAATTCTGGGCCTTGAAAGCCAAAGATGCGATTGCCGATTACTTCATGGATCGTTTTGGTGAGCGTCCGAATGTGGACCGACAAACACCCGATATCTCCATCAAGCTTCATCTTCACAATCATATCTTGAAAATTTATCTCGATCTTTCCGGTCGAAGCTTGCATGAGCGCGGCTATCGTTCTCAAACGCTGGATGCGCCTATCAAAGAAAATCTCGCCGCCGGACTTTTGTTACTCAGTGGATGGGATAAAAAATGTCGTGAAAAAGTTACCTTTCAGGATCCCTTCTGCGGCTCCGGAACGATTTTGATCGAAGCCGCCATGATCGCGACTAATACTCCTCCATCCCTATACAGAAAAGAATTCGGATTCTCAGCCTGGAGAGATCATCAATCCGGGTTATTTGATCGGGTGAAGGAAGCGCTAATATCGAAAATCGATAAAAATCCGGCGAACTTACCGCTCATGCTTGGTTCCGACCAAAGTGCCGATGCGATCAACATCACCCGCCAGAATCTGAAAAACTGCGGGTTACAAGATGTGGTAAAACTCCAAGTCTTACCGTTTGAATTCACAAAACCCGCGACTCCAATTGGACTGATGGTGACCAACCCTCCTTACGGTGTGCGAATGAACGAAGTGGAAGCACTGAAAGCGACCTACCAAAAAATTGGTAGTACCTTGAAGCACGAGTACAAAGGCTGGAGGTGCGGCGTCATCACCTCTGAAGAGACTCTATTTCATGCAATCGCACTCAAGCCGTCAAAAAAATGGAAGCTCCATAACGGCAGTCTTGAATCTGAGTTCCGAATTTTCGATATGTTTTAACGTCAATTGACGAATCACATAAAATAAAATCCATTTAAATATGCGTTATTTATAG
>Ga0207083_1163_pt1 | contig 9960 bp, 6 predicted proteins | sample Alteio_BWMinHeat_57_FD_153516 | JGI IMG/M metagenome (GOLD analysis project Ga0207083, IMG submission 153516) | Enriched cells from forest soil in Barre Woods Harvard Forest LTER site, Petersham, Massachusetts, United States -... | ecosystem: Environmental > Terrestrial > Soil > Temperate forest >... | reverse complement strand
GTCGGTGCAAACAACAAATTGACCGCCATGAATGTCTACGGCGGCGCCACCACGCCTTGGGACGGGGCCCAGGCGCACGGCTACGTGGGCGGGAACACCATTTCTTCGCCGACCATGTTTGTGGGTTTTGGCGCAGACTGGCGGGTGGCCATGCAAAATTTCGCCGCCGCAAACACAAACTTTGTTCCCCGGCTGGCCTGGACAAACGGCGTGCCTTTCGGTTGGAACAGCTTTGGCGTTATCCAGCAGTATATCAATTATGCGGACGCCATTGCCGTTTCGGATTATTTTTACACCAATCTGATGGGCAAAAATTTCACCAATCATGGCACGGTTTACATCAATCTTGATTCGTATTGGGATAATATGACCGCTGCGGAATTGCAAAACTTCGCCAGCCATTGCCATGCCCACGGTGAAAAGGCGGGGATTTATTGGGGGCCGTTCGTATTTTGGGGCACGGCGTCGCAGGGTTCAAACTGGCTCATGAGTGGCAGCAGCTACAATTTTAGCGACGCCTACCTGCGAAAAACCAACGGTAGTGAGCAGACAATTGATGGCGGCATAGCGCTGGACCCGACTCATCCCGGCACAAAACAGATAATCAACTATTACATCAATGAATTCACAAACTGGGGATTCGACTACGTCAAACTCGATTTCCTGTCGCACGCCGCCTTGGAAGGTGTGCACTACGACACGAATGTCACGACCGGAATGCAGGCCTACAATCAAGGAATGCAGTATTTGCTGAATCGAATCAATGGCCGCATGTTCATCAGCGAATCTATCGCGCCGCTTTTTCCCTATCAATACGGCCACAGCCGTCGAATTGCCTGTGACGCCGAAACGTCGCTCATTGGCAACACGGAATATACCATGAATTCCGTGTCCTACGGCTGGTGGCTGAATGGCGTCTATCAATTTAATGACCCGGACCTCATGGTGTTTGCCAATGGCGCGGATGCAAACGAAGCGCAAAGCCGGCTCATCAGCGCCGCGGTGACCGGCCTCATGCTCAATGGCGATGATTTGACCACCAACAATGTACAGAATGGGGCGCAACCGTTCCTGACCAATGCCGCCATAAACGACGTTGCCCGCGCCGGCCAAACTTTTACAAGCGTTGAGGGGAACAGCGGCAACACCGCCGCGAACATATTTGTTCGCAAGGACGGCGCGACGTGGTGCATCGCTGTGTTCAATTACACTTCCGGTGCCGCGAACGAAACCGTTGACTTGAACCGTGCCGGCCTGGCACCGGGAAATTATATTGCCACCAACCTGTGGGACGGAACCGCTTCAATCGTTACCAATTCCTTTAATGTCAATTTGAACGCCAAGCAGTCCAAGTTGTTCAGGCTGATCCCGCGGCTGCCGGCCAGTTTGCGCTGGAGCGCGAACACCAACAACGGGGTCTGGGACAACGGCAGTTCAGCCAATTGGATCAACCTCTCCAACAGCCAGCAAATTGTGTTCATCACCGGCGATCAGGTCTTGTTCGACGATACCGTTGGAGTCCCAACCACGGCATCGCTGAGCGGGGCGGTTTTGCCCGCGGCGGTCACTGTCAATTCCAGCACCAATAATTTTTACTTCAGCGGCCCGGGCAAAATCAGCGGCCTGGGCGACCTGGTAAAACAGGGTTCCAGCACACTTGCTTTGAACACGACCAATGATTTCAGCGGTTCAGTGATGATTGGCGGCGGCACGGTGCAGACCGGCGCCGGGGCGCTGGCTTCCGTTGCCTCGCTGACCGTGACCAATGGCGGCGCGCTGGATTTTCACGGCAACACATTGGCGGGAAACAAACATATTACTGTTTCCGGCAACGGCGTGACGGGCGGCGGCGCGCTCTATAACGGCGGCGGCGATTTCTACAACCAGGTGTTAAACATCACGCTGGCGGGAGACACGACCTTTGGCGGCAGCCATCGCTGGGACCTGGCCAATGGCTCCGCCGTCAGCGGCCCTTACAACGTGATTTTAAAATTGGCTGGCGGTTACGCGGAATGGGATGCCGTGACGCTGGCCGCGAATGTGGGAAATCTTGAGATCGCCCAAGGAGCCTTTGGCATCAAGGGCATGGGCGGCACGTTTGGCAATCCCGCCAGCACGCTGACCGTTGACACCGAGGTTGACTTTTGGAACAGCAATTTTGGCGCGAACAGCGGCTACGCCAAAAATATTCACGTGCTGACCAATGCAAGTTTCAAGGTCCTCACTTCACCCAATACATTTATCAATGCCAATGTGACATCTGAAGGCGGCGTCTTCTGGCAATTTGTTTTTGGCAGCGGCGCTCAAACGATGAATGGCACAATTACCTTGAATGGTCTTATTCAACTTCAAGCCGGAGACGCTCCGGTAATGTTCTCAAATGTGGTTGCCGGCGCGGGTGGGTTTGTGTCCTACATTTTTGACGCCACGCCTGAATTGTTGGTTTTCAGCGCGTCCAACACTTATAGTGGTCCGACTGTGATCGGAACCAACATGGCACTGGCATTGACCGGCAACGGTTCGATTTCACATAGCTCGCTGATTTTCTTCGGCGGCGCCAATTCCAGTTCGACACGCATGGACGCGGGCGGGCGGGCGGACCGGACGCTGACACTGGCCGGCGGTCAAACCCTGGCCGGCATCGGGCGCATCAACGGCAGTCTGGTTGTCTCGGCAGGAGCGACCCTGTCACCGGCGGGAACAAATATAACACTTGGAATCACCAGCGGAGCCAATGGCACTGGCACAATCTCGGCGACCAACGCCATCGTTCTCAACGGGACCACCATCATCAAACTGAATGGTCCGGGCACAAATGACGTTGTTCAATCCACCGGCGCTGGCATCACTTATGGGGGCACGTTGAATCTGGTCAATATCAATGGCGCGCCGCTTGCCGCCGGCAACAGCTTTCAGATTTTCAGTGCAACCAGTTACACCGGTGCGTTTGCCGCCATCGTGCCCGCCGGCCCCGGGGCCGGTCTGATTTGGGACACAACGCAGTTGAACAGCGGCAAACTGAAGGTGGCTTTGCAACCGACGGTGACCGGCGTCCGTATGTCGGGCGGCAATCTGATCTTGAGCGGCACAAACGGCATCGCCGGCGGCAGCTACATTGTTCTAGTCTCGACCAATGTGGCCATGCCATTGGCGAACTGGACTCCGCTGGTGACCAACACTTTTGACACGAATGGCGTTTTTCAAGCCACCAACACCATTTTCCCCGGCAACCCGCAGCAGTTCTATCGCCTCCAGTTGCCATAAGCTCATCAGAAACCCGTGGGACGAATGGGACGAATGGGATGAATGGGGCCAATAATTCGCCGGTTGACGGTTCCGCGTTTGAGGGCCGTTCGGCTGTTTTAAGCGGTTTAACAAGCCAAATACAAAAGTACATAATGTTGAAAAATCGGCAACATCGGCTTTGACCCCTATTCGGTGGTTGCGGGACCATACCGGTGTCCTTGCGACCCCGCCAAGCTGGCCCTCGCCGCGCGGTTGCGCCGGGCAACGACCCTGACGCTCCCGTGGATCGCGGCCCGGCACCACGCTGGCACCTGGAAGCGCCTAAATGCCAAGCTGCATCGTCGGAGGAAAACCAATGAATCCCGTAACAATGTGTCCAGACTATAGTTTGACCTCTATTCAGCAATTAATTTCAATGCAGCCGGAAGAAGACGGTGCCGGGCGGATTGGTGATGATGAGGCCGCTGATGGGAACTCCGTTGGTGACCGTCACCCAATTGATGGGCGGCGCCAGGTTGGTGGTCATTTGCAGGACAAAATTTGTGCCGGTGGCGGTGGGGAAAAACACCGCCGGCTGGCTGCCGTATGTGCTGATGCCCAGCGCGGGTGGAATGAAAATGACCGAGGTTGGAATACCATCAAATGTGGCTCCCCAGCCCGTGGCTCCCTGTAAATAATAGGCAATTGCACTGGAGTCCCCTGAAAAAACACTTGTGTCATTGGTTGGGGTTGGCGCGTTACCTTGGAAAAAGACCGATTGCAAGGCTACACAAGAACCGAACGTCCCCGATCCAATGTTGGTGACACCGGTGCCGATGGTTATGTTGGTGAGCCCGCTGTTGAAAAATGCTTCTGTTCCAATGCTGCCAACGCTGTTGGGAACAATGACATTCCTCAAAGCAGAGCAATAGTAGAACGCCCCCGATCCAATGTTGGTGACGCCTGTTCCGATAGTTACGCTGTTTAGCGGGCTGTTGACAAACGCATTTGCTCCAATGCTGGCAACGCTGTTGGGAATGATGACCGCCTGCAAATGGTTCGCATAAAACCCATAGTCAGCAATAGCGATGACACTGTTGGGAATGGTGTAAATTCCTCCGATACCGCCGGGAAACTCCAAGAGCGTGGTTTTATTTTGGTTAAATAAAATTCCATTGACGCTGCTGTAATTGGGATTACCAGCCGCCACCGTGATGTTGGTCAGGTTTCTGCAACCCTCAAACACAGGGTCTCCGATGCTTGTGACACTGTTCGGAATCGTCACGCTTGTCAGGCTTTGGCACAAATCAAACGCCCCGTTTCCGATGCCGGTGACGCCATTGCCGATGGTCAAGTTGGTCAGGTATCCACAATTCGCAAACGCATAGTATCCGATGTAGGTGACACTATTGGGAATCGTCACACTCGTCAGGCCGCAATATGAAAACGTGCCCACTCCGATGGATGTGACACTGTTTGGAATCGTCACGCTGGTCAGGCTGGAAAACGCAAACGCATAATCTCCGATGCTGATAATGCCGTAAGATATAGTTACGCTCGTTGTGTTGGTGTTGGAAACGAATGCATTATTTCCAATAGTGGTGACTGGCAGGCCGTTGATCGTGCTGGGGATGGCCACCGTAGTGTTGGTGCCGGTATAGCCCGTGATGGTGATCGCGCCGTTGTTGGTCACGTAAGTGAACGGCACTGGCGGTGTTGAACCCGGGGCGAAGGCCATGTATGCGGGAGCACTCACAACATAGGCAAAGACGGAGTTGGTTGATAGTATGCCAGCATTATTGGTGTATTCAACAATGGTGTTGGCAGCGGAATTCGCCACAAACAGATTGCCGGCGCTGTCAAAGACCAGTCCAACAGGATAAGACAATCCGCTGGCAACGGTGACGCGGTTGGTCAATAGCGTGACTCCATTATTGGTGAACTCAAAAACGTTGCCACTGCCATGAACATAGTCGCTGCCAATGGTCGCCACAAACAGATCGCCCTTGCTGTCAAAGGCGAGTCCTTCAGGAGCAGTCAAATTTGAGGCAAAAGTGACGAAGCTGGATGATAGCGTGCCCGCATTATTGGTGAATTCATTGATCTGATTGTTCTGGCTATCCGCCTCGAACAAATCGCCAGCACCGTCAAAGGCCAGCCCAGCAGGACCGTGCAACCCGGAGGAGGCAAAGGTGACGACATTGGTTGAGAGCGCGCCCGCATTATTGGTGAATTCAAGGATGGTGTTGACGCCAGTGGCCACAAACAGATCGCCCTTGCTGTCAAAGGCCATTCCTTGAGGATCAGTCGCGGAGGCAAAGGTGACGTAGTTGGATGATGGCGTGCCAGCATTGTTGGTGAATTCATAAATGAGGTTGTTCGGGAAGGAGCCCCCACCAGCAGACCCCACAAACAGGTCGCCCTTGTTGTCAAAGGCCAATGGAATGGGATTGATAATCGAAGCAAAAGTGAAGGCGTTGGATGATAGCACGCCCGCATTGTTGGTGTATTCATAGATGAAGCTGAAGCCGCCGCTGCCTGCACTTGCTACAAATAGATTCTGCGCCTGCGCGGTGGCTGGATGAATGCCCGCGAGCAATGCCAGCGTGAGGAACAGATTTTGGATATGGGTTTTCATGTGGTTATTTCGTTGGTGCTTCGTCATGAGATTCTACTGCAAGAGCATGATGCGATAAAAGGATTGTTTGTTGGTCATGGAATCGAATGCGGACACGGTGGCGTTGCTGGCGGTGACAGAACTGCCAAGATTGAGCCAGTTGGTCGAACTCAAATCGGTGTTGTATTGCAGTTGATATTTTGTTCCCGGCATGATGTTCCAAGCGAGTGACACGATGCCGTTGGTTTGGGTGATTGTTTGAAACACGGGCGGAACGGTGATGCGAAAGATTGTGCCATAGCCGCCGTCCGCCGTGAAATTCGGTCCGCCGTAAGATGTCGTTCCAAAAAAAAGAAAAAAGAAAAAAGGGTCAAACTATAGTCTGGAAAAAAGGGTCAAATATAGTCTGGACTATTTGCAAGGGATTCATTGATTTTCCTCCAACGATGCGGGCTTGGCATTGAGGCTCTTCCAAGTGCCGGCCTGGAGCCGGGCCGCGATCCACAGATGAATCAACCGGGCTCAAGCCGTGAGCAAATACTGCTTCGCGCTGGCCTCAAGCGCATCTTCAGGACATCCGACCCTGAAGCATTTGTCCGGCTGGCAAGTGACGGTGTTTTCACGCGGGAATTTTTCCCGGCTCGTGCCAAAAGCGCTCAAACCGTTGCCGCTACCTTTTCTTTCGTTACATTCATGGTAAGCTCTGTCCAGTAGTATGCTCTTTGACATTCTAAAACAGAGGGTGGCACCAGGGGGCCCGTCCTCCGTAGCCCGTCCTCCATAGCATTATTGCGGCGGGTGGACAGACTCGCCGCCAGAACGGGAAAGGTCTCCCTCTCACAGTCGGAGGCCACTTAACTATCAACCCTCAACTATCAACTGACTTACCCGCTTTCAATCCGTGCCAATCTGTGTGATTCGTGTCAAAGTTTTCTCCAGTGCCAAAAAAAATCTGTGTCCATCTGTTGCTATTAGCCAGCCGAGCTTCGGCCAGAGGTTCGGCTCCATCTGTGGTTGAAGAAATATTTCCTCTGTGTTCTTTGCGTTCCATGCGGTTGGATAATCCCCGTGGTGGCCCATGCGGCAGGCACTTCACGCTAATCTGTGTTCTAAATAAAAGTCACTACTGTCCGGTTAAGTTTTTGCTGACCACGATTCCGATTTGGTAAAACCAGCATTTTCTCGCGGTCTGGTCATTTTTCGATTTCAATTTTGCGACGATTCTTTGAGGGTGGCTTCCCGCATTCCTGCGGTTTTTCACCTTATGAATGAAGGTCGCACCGTCTTTGCCCAACTCCTCGACTTCCTGCCCAAATACGAGTTCGACAAGTGCGTCGCCCGTTACCACGGCAACTTCCGCGTCCGCAAACTGCCCGCTTACGAACAGTTGCTCGTGCTGGCCTTCGCCCAACTGACGTGGCGCGAAAGTTTGCGTGACATCGAAACCTGCCTGGCCTCCTTCGGCCCGAAACTCTATCACGCCGGCATCCGTCAACCCACCGCCCGCAGCACGCTGGCCGATGCCAACGAAAAACGCGACTGGCGTATCTTTGCCGACTTCGCCCACGTCCTCATCCAGCAAGCCACCACGCTCTACGCCGATGAACCGTTCCGCTTTGAACTCCAGGCCGCCGCCTATGCGCTGGACTCCACCACCATAGACCTCTGCCTCTCGCTGTTTCCGTGGGCCACGTTTCGGCGCCACAAGGCCGCCATCAAACTCCACACGCTGCTGACGCTCCAAGGCCATTTTCCCACGGTCATCATTATCACGCCGGCCAGTGTTCCCGACGTAAACCTCCTCGACCAACTCGTCTGGGAAGCCGGCTCCTTCTACATCATCGATCGCGGCTATCTGGACTTCGCCCGCCTCCATCGCCTCCATCAAGGCGGGGCTTTTTTCGTCACCCGCGCCAAGCGAAACTTCCGTTGCGCCCGCCGCTATTCCCGGCCGGTGGACAAAACCACCGGCCTGCGCTTTGACCAGACCGTGGTGCGAACCGGCCTGGCGGTCCAACACGATTATCCCGACCCACTGCGACGCATCGGCTATCGCATCCCCAAACCGGCAAGGTGCTGGTCTTCCTGACCAACAACTTCACCGCGCCGGCCCTGACGATCGCCAAACTGTATCAAGGCCGCTGGCAGATCGAGCTGTTCTTCAAATGGCTCAAGCAACATCTGCGCATCAAAGCCTTCTATGGCACCAGCCCAAACGCCGTGCGCACCCAAATCTGGAGCGCCATCGCCGTTTATCTGCTCGTCGTCATTTTGAAAAAACGTCTGCATCTGGAGGCCGGCCTCTACACAATTCTACAGATTTTGAGCCTGACGCTCTTCGAGAAAATGCCCATTTCACAGGCCCTTTCTCAATTGCCACCCACATCCCCACCAACCGACCCGCAAAATCATCAATGTTTATTGGAGTTCTAAACCGGACAGTAGTGATAAAAGTGAGAAAAAGTTGACAAGCAATGCGTCCCTGTTATACTGTTCGTCGTGATGGTAATATGAAAAAGAAACAAGTAATAGACGTGAAGAGAATGCCATCGGAACTGCCCAATCCGTCCCAGTTTGCCGGGCGGGTTCAACCCCCCCGTGCCCCAATGGCAGACAGCGCATCGCCCATTCTTCACTATGATTACCCGCGCCTTGCAACCTCCGGAAAACTCCCTGAAACGATGCCCTCGCCTGAATTATCACATTTAAACACATTTATCACTCGGTTTTTTAAAAATAAATTTACCGAAATGAACACGTTATCCAAACCATGCAAATTGAATCCTCCAGACTCGGAGATGAGCAGACCGTCCCGCTGTTCGTGGTTCCGTGGTCAGTTGTCCAATTATTGGTTTCAAGTCCCCGCTCTGCCCGCCAATTTCAGTTTTTCAGCGTTTCAGCCTGTCAGCTTTTTAGGTTCCAATTTTCCTTTGCGCTTTTCAGTTTTTCAATTTGTAAGTGTTTCATTTTGCGTGGTTTTGCGCGAGTTCGCGTGGTTTCGCGTGGCCCCCCCCGGCCATTTCCCAATTTCAGACTTTCTGCTTTCTGCTTTTACAGGCGCGTCCTCTCCGTTATGTCCGAAATAACCTACTCTGAACTTGAAACTGCCGCCAGATGAACAAATATATGAACATGACCAAATTGATTCTGCCGACTGTATTCATTGCATTCATCACCGGCTTTACGCCACTGGCTGGGGCGCAACCGGCAAACTTTCCGCCATCGGCGAAGGAATCCATTGAATGGTGCGACATCTGGATTTCGCATGCCAACGAAACCAATCTTCCACGGGTCCTGCTCATTGGTGATTCCATCACGCGCGCCTATTACCATGAAGTTGAAAAGCAACTTGAAGGCAGGGCCTGCGTGGGCAGACTCTCCAGTTCGGCCTTCATTTCCGACCCGGCGCTGCTGAAACAAATTCAAATGGTGCTCAATGAATATAAGTTTGATGTCATTCATTTCAACAACGGCATGCACGGCTGGCAGCACAGCGAAAAAGAATATGAAGAAGCGTTTCCGAAATTTCTGAAAACCATCCAAAAGTATGCGCCCAACGCGAAGTTGATTTGGGCGGACACAACGCCGTTGAAAGTATCGCCGACGCTTCCGCCAAATGATCAAACACAGGCGACTGATGAGCGCATTGCCGCGCGCAATGCCATTGCGCGGAAATTTGCGCAAGCGGAGGGAATTCCGGTGGATGATTTGAACACGCCGATGCGCGGACATCCTGAACTTCACAGCGACAATGTGCATTTCAACGATCAGGGCGTTGCCTTGCAGGCCGCGCAGGTCGCCGGGCAGGTTGAAAAACTGTTGAAGCCGTGACTCAAGGCTCATCGGCCACCGGGTTTTGCAGCGCGCCGATTTTTTCAATTTCAATGGTTACGCTGTCTCCGGCCTTCAGCCAGCGCGGCGGTTTTTGGGCCATGCCCACGCCGTGCGGCGTGCCGGTCAAAATCACGGTGCCGGGCAAAAGGGTCGTGCTGCCGCTCAAGAACTCGATCAGCGTCGGCACGTCAAAAATCATGTCGCTCGTGTTCCAGTCCTGCATGACTTGATTGTTGAGCACCGTTCGGATTTTAAGCTGATTGGGATTTGGAATTTCATCGGGC
>Ga0207083_1162_pt1 | contig 9964 bp, 12 predicted proteins | sample Alteio_BWMinHeat_57_FD_153516 | JGI IMG/M metagenome (GOLD analysis project Ga0207083, IMG submission 153516) | Enriched cells from forest soil in Barre Woods Harvard Forest LTER site, Petersham, Massachusetts, United States -... | ecosystem: Environmental > Terrestrial > Soil > Temperate forest >... | reverse complement strand
AAAAGAATTCGATGCGATTGTGAAGGGAACTGCCGACGCCAGCGCTGCCGGCGGTGCGCCGACAATGTTACGTCAAGAAGTGACGGAAGAAGACATCGCTGAAGTCGTGTCTCGTTGGACCGGAGTCGCGGATGATTTTTCCAGCATCGGTGCTCGCGAGACTCGAATGAAAGAGCGCGAGGAGGAAATGCTCGGGAGCGACATATTCATCTTTCATTTTTTTGGCTTCGCTCTCGGCGAACGCGAGGGCTTTTTGAAGTTCGGCAGATGGATAGAGCTGGGTGTTACCAGAGAGTACTTTGGGTAGAGATTTTAGTTTTGTTTCTAAGCTCGCCCGAAATGCGGGAATGCTGACGCCAGCAAGGGAAAGGATGCTCACGATGGAGTTCTCGTCGTCGCCACTACTTCCCTGAGTGCTACCGCCGCTCCCAGTGCCGGCTCCACTGGTGACCAAAGCGTAGAGCACGTGTTCAGTGCGCCACTCTTGGTTCTCTCGTTGAAGAGCTTCGCTCTGAGACTGCTGCAAGATTTGCTCGAAACTATTAGTAAATTTAGCTTTCATGGTATGACGCTCCCTTACTTATGTTAATGGGTGCGCAATCGGTGAAGTCAATGCGAGGGGACAAATTTATTATCTCTAAATATTGCTCTCGTATCAGTGCGTGGGTAGCTTCATAAGGAGTGCCGGTGGCTCGTATCGAGCGTGAGATCTCACGACGAAGGCCGTAGAGGACAAATAGTCCCACCCCAATCGACTCACGCTGCTCCCAGGACTATGGTCAAGCGGGCTGATGAAGATGAGAACGTTCTATTAGGTCCGAACGCCCTCTGCGATCCAAGGCCGGTTCCGTAGCGAATTCAAGGGCACCATGTGTTCGCCAATTCAGCGATTTTTCTTTCTACCTTGACCGGAAATCATCTTATATTACTTCATTTTACACTTGATAAACCATTGCCCCAATGATACTAAGCCAACAGTGAAAAAAAGAACTTCAACAAAACAACTCTCCCTGCCTGGTTTTAGTCGCAGTACCGCGGCCAAAGCCCACGGTGGTGAGCATGCTCGTGGAAAACGAAAAGCTCGTCGCCCTTTCGATTCGAAGCAAGCCTTGCACGTGGTACTCCGGTCTTCGAAAGCCCAAGGAGCATTTTCAATGTTGCGTCCTCAGCACTGCAATCACATTCAAGCCCTACTTCATCGTCTGAAAAAACGCTGGGGTGTTTCGGTTTATCGCTATGCTAATGTGGGAAATCATTTACATCTGTTGATCCGTTGTCGGTCGCGAAGAGCTTGGCAGGGATTTATTCGTGAATTATCCGGTGGAGTTGCGATGATCGTGACGGGGGCGAAAAAAGGGAATGCTCTGAAGCGCTCGATTGTGCCTGGAACAAGCGTAAGCAATGCGAACGCCGGTAAATCCATTCGAGGTTTTTGGGACCATCTTGTTTTCACTCGCATCGTGAGTTTCGGACGAGATTTCAACGGAGTTGCTCAATATGTTTGCACTAATCTTTGGGAGGAACTCGGCGTTCCGGTGAGAAAACTACTCGCTCAAGGACTAAAGATACTGGAGATGAGTGAGGATGGCGCGGTATTGATTCCGATTCCGGGAAATGAGATCATCACCTAATGGAAAAAGTAAGATCAACATTGAAATTTCTACTGATGAACTTTGGCCCATTGATTGTCTTCTATGTCGCAAACCATTTTTTTGGTTTGAAAATGGCCATCGGAATTTCATTGGTATTCACGATTGCGGAAGTAATTTACCAAAAAATAAAGAACGAACCCATCACTCCTTTTTTCTTGTTCTCAGCGATAATGAGCATCGTCTTTGGGTTGGTGGATCTCTACCTTCCGCATGCGGTTTTTTTTAACTATGAAGCCGCTTTCACAAACATGATCACTGGGATATTTTTTGTGATTGGTGCGTTTGGGAAAAAACCGCTCATTCAAGAATTTGCGGAAAAGAGACAAAAATTTGAGCGCCCAAGCGCGCCCGACCTCGTCTATTTCTTTCGTATTTTTACTTTAGTTTGGGCTACTTATTTTTTTGTAAAAGCCGGACTCTATGTTTGGTTGGCACAACTACCAATTTCAACAGAGGAAAAGATGGCCATCAGGGGAACTGCCGGAGGAGCCAGCTTCTATGCAATGTTGGCGATCTCCATTTTTGGCGGTAAAAAACTGTATCTATTTTCCAAGAAAATGGGCTGGCTGCCGTCTGAATGATCTGCAAAAATTACATCGGGTGACTGCAGTGAGAAAAGTTAAAGATTGAACTGACTCCCTACTTCTTCCCCTCAATCTGCACGAACGTCATCCGCACCTGATACAGCAGATGCGAAATCAATTGATCCTCATCCGGCGTGCGATTGCCCTTGGTTTTTTCTTCGAGTAACATGAGCAGATCAATATTGTGTTTTGCCATTGGGATAGCCGGTGGTGTTGCCTGTAAAGACTCCATCGCCGCAGCCGATACCGATAGAAAAAAGGTGGTTAAGTCTACTTTTGGCATTTCCATAGTTATATCCTCGCAATTTTGAACAGCCGCTCTAGCGGATAAAGAAAAAATGAACTGATCCAATAGCGGTAATGGCGGGACTCGCCCTTGATTGAATTGAAAAACAATCGCAATGCCTTCTTCCGGTTTTCCTGCTGAACCTCATGAAAGCTATCCGCCGACAGACTCTCCATCATCGCTACCACTTGGGATTCAGTTGCGGTCTTCAAAAAAGCATCACTGAGAAGCACCACTACCCGCTTGTTACTTTTAATCCAAAATGAACCTTCCGGCTGTGTTGCCGGATAGTGCCAATACTCGTAGGAAACTCCTTCGAGGCCAAAGGATTTACGGCTTCGTTCTAGGGACTCAAACCAGGCAGTATCGGACGCTGCGCCAGTAATGGGCTCGGCCTTTTTCTTTTTCTTCGTCTCAGCCAGGCCATACGAGATCACACTGCTCAATAACATATTATGGCAAACTCAACTCTTGAAGGTACTCAATCGACTCACGTTGACTGCGCACCTCTTTGATCTTCCAGCCGCCATCCAAAAACACCAGAGTGCAGAGTTTCCGCTGAGTGATTTGTGCCAATTTTTCTTTTTCACCCTCGCGAAAAGAAAGCTCATAGGTAAGAGCAACTTCCTGATCATTCACTTTTTTATTTTCAAGGATTTTGAGCGAGCCAAATTTTTTCTTCGTCTCTACAAAGGCTTTCAGAAACTGCTCGTCACTCCAAACACTCAGGCGCTGTTTGGTATCGCCGGTAAGAAGGTTCAACATCTTTATTTTGTCTTCTACACCCTTCACGTCAAAGCTGGCCTGAATATAACTTTCCAGAGTTTTTGCAGGGGTTTGATCGTCAGCCTTTTCGGTACAGGAAAGAAGTCCTGCAGAGAGCAGCAAGCTGAACATGAAAACTAAACCGGATTTAAAACCTAACTTCGCACTAAGTCGCATAGTCTTCTCCCTTTAAATTTTGCACAATTTTGCTGTACTGAGTAAAATGATACAAATCTTTTGGGCAAATTTGAAGCCCCATTCCAAGCCAACGTTCGTAAAATACCGATTGAAGTTTGGCATCCCCCTCAAAAACATGGTCCCGGTACTGCAATTTGAGGGGCAGAAGGCCTTTTTTAGTAGCCCGATTCAGTCTCAAATTTGTGGATTCGAACTCACTTTGCTGCAAAAAGAGGAACATTCCGTGATGATCGATCTTTCGAAGGCTCGCCCGATACCATTTTTCGTCCCAAAACACCTCGACTTGCACCCGTGGGAAAAATTGGGGTAGTCCCTCAAACCATTGAACACCTGGATTGTGTTGCGCCAATGCAATTTGACGTTCCAGCCATTGAAAAAAGATCAAAAAGACGGCAACGCAAACGATCCCGCTCATCATTTGAACGAAATTTTTATCCCGAAGGGCGAAAACCAACTCCAAGGTCAGGCCGGTCAGGATGGTCCAAAAATAAAATTTGGTGAAAAGATAAAAGCCTCTGGAGAGAAAAAACACCCACAGTACCGCTAGCAGCAAGCCCAGCGCGATCACTAGCGGAGTGACTGCATGAAATGCCAAAACAAAAAGGAGAGGCAGGACGCCCATGAAAAATAACAATGGACGAGAAATGCCCCAGGAGACAAAGCGGCTGTTCAAAAATATCTCAAACATCAGCGCGATCTCCTTTCCACGAAATATAGTTTTTAGCCACGGGAACCGCGTTCCGGTGTAAATCATAATCCACCACTCGGTCATTCGCAGAAAAATATCCAGCCTTCACGCCATCCTGAGTCGCCGGTATCCAGCACTCGGGAATTAATCCTGCGTTCATCTCGCCCATCATCCTGAAATGAGCTTTTAACCACAACTCGGGAGAACCCACATCGATCCAAAGGTCTTCCATCCAAAAAAAACCGACTTTGCGTTTCTGAATCCAAGGAGTGAGTACTTCCGGAACAAATTCGGATGGAACGCCTTCGGGGAGATGACGAAAGGCTTCGGTCTCAAAAACACCAATGCCTGTATAAAATGGAACGCGATTTTTGGAAGTGCCTAGACCAGTGATGAGTCCTGCCCCTTCGGCGCACAAAATCTCCGTATAACTGCCTTCCTGATTTTCCAATGTTTTTCCACGCGCTAGACACAGGGTCATCACCACGCCGTGTTTTTTTCGAAGCTCTTCATGCCTAGAAGCAAGCCGCTGTAGATTCACATTACTCACGACGTCTGCGTTCAAGGAAAAAAATGGCTCTGATTTCCCTGTTACTTCTGCGGTTTTTTCAAGCAGCGGCAAGGCCTTTCGGAAACCACCAGCACTACCGAGGAGCTTCGCACTCTCATCACTGATTTCGATTTTCATTCCGGATGGACGATCCCGCTTGAGATAGGAAATCATCTGATCAGCGTGGCTGTGAACATTCACGACGACATTCTTCACTCCCGCTGCCTCCAACTGCAAAAGACTATACTCTATCGTTGGTACCCCCAGTAAAGGGACCAAAGCTTTGGGAGAGCGAAGAGTGAAAGGCTTAAGTCTGGTGCCGAGGCCCGCTGCAAGGACCATCGCTTTAGAAATAGTAGTGATAGTACAAAACCTCTCTTAGTTTTTTAAACTCGGGATACTTTCTCAGATTTCTACGGATATTCTCAAAAGTGTTGCCAATAAATTTTAAGTACGCTGGATTTCCACGACGGTTGAGAAAGGAAGCAAAACTACCGATCGCTTTGAAATTTCTTTGTACGGCCATGAGATCAAACAAACGATTGAACCTTGCTACGTCCTTGACCTCTGCACCTTCCGTCTTCATGCGCTGTAGATAGTAATCCACTAGATAGCTGATTTGTTTTTCGTCCAGTTGATAATAACTATCACGCAGGAGCGAAGCCAAATCATATTGGGCTGGCCCCATGCGGGCATCCTGGAAATCAATCATCACAAAGCGCTCGCCTTTTCCGTCAGCTGGATCCGAATCGCAAAGCATGATGTTTCTCGAATGATAATCGCGATGAGTGAAGACGGTTGGTTCTTTTGCAAGCTCCGTACAAATCTTCGTAAATTCATCCTGAATCACTTTCAGATCAGCATCGCTGATTTTTCTCTGAAGATGTTTGAAAAAAAAGTGCTCCATGGTGAAGTTCACTTCCCACATCAGCTTTTCGAGATCAAAGCTCAAGCGAAAACCTTCGATTGCCGCTTTCTGTTGTTCCGTTTTGACTTTAGTGGGACCGGTGTAGACATGAAGATGCACCAGCGCATCGATCGCTTTTTCAAAGTATTTGCGCTCAGACTCCACACTATCCACTTCAAGAAGTCTTCGGAGTAAAGTGACATCACCCAAGTCCTCAAGTAGGATCAGCCCGTGTTTCGGGTCGATGTCCATCACCCGCGGTACATCCACTCCGCTTTCATACAGATGCTGTTGAATGGCCAGGAAGGGAACGAGATGCCCCTTATCTTCAAAGGGCTCCATCGACATCGCCACCATGAGCTGTTCGTTGGTCTTGATCCGGTAGTAGCTGCGAGTGCTCGCGTCTCCAGGTAATTTTTCAATCGACTGTACGACTTTATTTTTTTGCTGAACGAGGTTTTGTAATTCTGCTTCCATGCTTTTCTCTCCATTCTTACTCATGATGAACTCTTTAGCTCTTTCTTCATTCGTAGAAAATCATTACTTCTCACGATTGGTTGTAACGAAGGCATAAAATCATTTTTTGCCTTCTGTGCTTCTCTGACATAAAAACCCAACTCTTTGGATGCCGTCTGAGTTTCAGTATCGATGTAGTACGCACCATACTTCTGAAAAACCGCCACCATTCCCCGCGGATCATATCCAGCGGCATACATCAGTTTGGTTCCGAGTTCGATCGACGACGCCCGGGATTTTTGGGAGAAATGGAAAATACTCAGCTCACCAAATAAAATCGGATGGTCATTTTTTTCCATCTCTCGTGCCAATTCCCGTCGCTCGACTTGGGCCAACTCCAGAGCGATCACCGCCGCCAGTTCGTTTTCAAAACCAATCTCATTCAAATAAGAGGCCGGAATCGAAATCACTATCCCCGGGAATGAAAATAAGCGTCTCAATTCAGGGCGCGTGTCCTGATGAATCCTCACGATTACTTTTTCATTCTTTAGATTTTCGTCTTCTCTCGAAATCTGGCGTGCAACGGCAGTCAGATATTTTTCGACATTCGGTGAGTGCACCAATTGAACTTTTTTCTCGAACTCCACAAGCAGTCCCTGGGCCTGAGTCGTGTCCACACTCATTTGCTCATGAGGGGAAAGCGGCGGCGGCGGCGGGACAGTTCCACAGCCGTTCATCGTCATCAGCGAAAACGTCGAGAGTAATAATGCAACGAGGAATGAATTAGGACTCAAAAACATTTTTCATCCCCCACACCAACCACAAAAAGACCGACACAAAAAAGATCGTCGCCAAAAGATAGGCTTTAAAAAAACTTCCGTTGAGCGGAAAATGCCGGTAGCCGGAAAAAAATGCGGACTTCCCTTTTCCCTGCTCCAGCACCGGTTTGATTTTTTCAATCAAGAGATCAAACTCGCGATCCATCTTCTGCATGGACTGCTCTTTATTCGCTGCCGAGGGGTTACCCCAGTAGCCATCGATCTCCCGACGAAAATATTGCAAAAAACGGCCAACGCTCGCGCGAGGCGCCTCCACTGCTGCCAGTGAACTAAATGCAGAAGAAACCAATTCCGGATTGCACGCCATCACCGAGCCGGTATCAAATGCACCCGCATGCTCGAGGGGAAGCGCGATCATCGGAGACTTCCAAACATCTCTGGAGTCCACCAATCCTGAAGAAAGAGACATGAGAACATTTTTCTTTCCGCGACCCACGATTTTGGACGCGTCTTCGATTGCAACCAACTGTTTCGGTGTCATGTGTGACGTGAGTGCTGCAAATTGATGAAAACCGAGTTTTTTGAGCGAATCACATTGATCCACCAGCGCATCTCTCATCACATGAGGACGCACATTCAAGGCGGTATGACTGGTGTAAGTATCCACCGTGAACGGCAATACCGGCATCACGATGAAATTCCAACCCGGCATCGTCTTATCCAGTTTCTTCACCAGCATGTCCACCCACTCGCGGCTCTGAAGTATCTTGGTCCCGATGGGTAAATGAGGACCATGTTGTTCCAATCCTCCGACTGGAAAAATCATCAGCGTCACATCGGGAACCAGGACTTTCAGATCCTGATCAGTGAGAAGAGAAAAAGATTGGATCATTATTTCTTACAGTCTTTAGCTACTTTTCCGGTAAACGAGAGTTCTACATTCGGCCAGGTTTTGGAAACGCCGTCCTTACCCTTATGAAGCTCTTCACACGCAGTGTGCAAAGATGCGAGCGCTGCATCCATTCCAAATTGAGTCATGTCGAAGGTACCATTCGCTTCAAACCAACCCTCCGCACCCATTTTGTATGTCATCGGCACTTCATTTACTTTTCCATTCAACTTCAGTTTCAAATTCATGGTGCCTGCGTGGTCGTCACCCTTCACCGAATCAAAGTGACCTTCATATTCGGCATAGCTTCTCACCAGTCGGAAAAATTTTTGAAACAAGGTTTCATCACGAGTCGGATTTCCCGACTCGGATTTATTTGCATTATTAATCTGCCCCTGCCCCACCGTATCGCTCAACATCATTGCCAAAGTTTTAGTCGGCTTGCGCGAGGTTTGAATATTGGTGTCCTTGATCGTCCCGTGCACTCCGGTTTTTTCGGTGGTCTTAAACGCAGTCCAGCCAATCTTTACCGAGTGAGGATCAAGACTGTAAGTGCATCCGAAATCAATGGCAAATGCAGGGTGCGGAAGAAGAGCTAAAACGATGAGGATTTTTAAGTGTTTCATAAGGATATATTAGGGAAAACACTCGCCCTTTGCAAATTCTAAGCACAGGTTAAGCAAACTTTAAGCATAAGAATTCCATTCATTTAATGCATTGCACGGCAATTTTGGCTGTTAAGAAACCGCTAAATTGTCTTTGCGCGCGTGACTCACCTTTGATAGCGTTTCCCTATTGGTAAGGAAAGGTGGCCGAGTGGCCGAAGGCACACCCTTGCTAAGGGTGCAGGGGAGAAATCCCCTCGAGAGTTCGAATCTCTCCCTTTCCGCCACCAATAAACGTTGTTTTTGAGTTTGAAAATCTAAGTATTGAAAACAAAAACGAGTTCTCTCACAGTTTAAATCCAGCTCACAACTTCCGAAATGTCTCGAATTTGCTCGATCTGTCTTAGCTTGGCTAAAATCTGGCTAAGTTTTGGCTAAGAGTTTTTTTGAGTCTTTGAAGTCATCCAACCAAATTGTCATTGATCCAACTATCGCTAACGCGACGAAAGGACCACGACCATGAAACCAATCGACCTTAAAGACCTAATCAACGGGCTCATTACTGTAATCATCATTGCTCTCTCTGTTGGGCAATATGGGAAGTTGAGGGAGTTTGCGAAGAAGGAGTTTGTGCGGTCCATGACTGCCTGCCCCCATTCCAATTTTGAGAAAAGCGTAGCTCGATGAAGTTCAACTTCAGCTGCATTACTACACTCTACCCAAGACACAAAAGATACACTATCTTAGAAGTGACGTGAGCCCCATTTTTCGGTCCAACTCTAGAGTAACGGTTTTTGTTAAGTTCAATCGAGACCATTCTCTTTCAAACATTGTTTCATAAACTGTAACGGAGTCAAGTTATCAAGAGCTCCATGTGGACGTTCTGTGTTGTAATGAATTCTCCATTCCTCGACTATTTCTGACGCATCTTCGTAGTTAATGAAGGCGCTGTGATTTAGGCATTCATCTCTTATTCTTCCATTAAACGATTCACAGATTCCATTCTCAACAGGTCGCCCAGGTTTAATATAAAAAAGTTTTATCCCTTTCTCTTCTGCCCACTTTTTGAATTCCACAGCTGTGAATTCAGTTCCATTGTCAGTGATGAGAGCATTCGGTTTTCCTTCAACCTCCATTAAGTGATCTAAGATTTTAGTTAAATCGACCGCTCTGAATGATTTCTTAACGATGATTCCTGGACAATATCTTGAGTGATGATCAATAACCGTCAGCACCCGCATTCTTCTTCCATCCATCAACGTGTCGTACATAAAATCCATTGCCCAAAGGTCATGTGGTTTCTTCACTTGATGAAGAGGAAGCTTTGGTCCTTGTCCTATAATCCTTCTTGCCTTGCGTTTTCGACGTAAAATCAAGCCTTCTTCATTGTAGATCCTTCTTAGTCGTTTGATATTCATCTCGAAGCCGAGCTGACTTAATCTAAAATGGATTCGTCGATAGCCATAACTTGGATGTTTGTTTGCAATCTCTCTAATCTTTTGCATCAACAATCGTTCATCTTTTAAAACTGATTGATACCGATTTGTCGAACGATGAAGATCAATCACTTCACATGCACGACGCTCGCTCATCTTGAACTCTTCT
>Ga0207083_1161_pt1 | contig 10092 bp, 8 predicted proteins | sample Alteio_BWMinHeat_57_FD_153516 | JGI IMG/M metagenome (GOLD analysis project Ga0207083, IMG submission 153516) | Enriched cells from forest soil in Barre Woods Harvard Forest LTER site, Petersham, Massachusetts, United States -... | ecosystem: Environmental > Terrestrial > Soil > Temperate forest >... | reverse complement strand
CATCAAAGCCCAACAGAATAAATGAAAGCAATAACAAACTAATCAATACTTCAATAAGACTGAAGCCTGATAAAGCGAGAGACATAAGGTAAAACCGGGATCAAGTGAAGAAAGGCGCCGTAAACTATACAATTCTTCAGATTATTTTTCAATAAAATCTTCAGCCTCGGTCGCCGTTCCACCCAATGCTATACTTCGTCCAGGAAACCGCTATGAAAGAGCGCTTGCTTCAGCAGATGGTTTAAGAAATTTCTCATACTCTTTAGATATACGATAAAGGCTAGCCTTATTAGCTAAATAATCCATTTTATTGGAAAACCATAGCGTTTTCTTATTAGTATATAAATGTCCATACACTACTACATCGGGCCCCTGTGGATAAAATCTTCTCATCTTATGCGGATGTATAGCAAAAATTATACATAAAATACGTATCCTGTCACAATCGCCGGATAAATTCATCAATTGAGACGACTACACGTAATTCATTCAATGGATTACGGAATAACAATGTAAAATTACCCGGCGATTGTGACAGGATACTAAAATACAATTAAATGTAAAACTAGCCTCAGCAAAGATGATCTGCCTATTTTATAAACTTTGGTAACATGTATTTTGATGCAACAGACCTTTGCCGACTAAGACCCTGAACAGTTACAATAAGAAAATAGGTTCTTTGGGAATTACAGAAATTCCCAAAGAGCCAAAAATATGGGAGAAATTGAAAATGACAGACTTTGATAACCAAGATCGACGTGAACTCACTATGTCAGAAATTATGACTCCAGATATGCTTAATTTTCGTGGATTCGTACATGGTGGACATATTTTAAGTCTTTTAGATCGTGTTGCCTACAGTTGTGCAGCACGTTACGCAGCTAAAAATGTAGTCACACTTTCGGTTGATCAAGTTGTTTTTAAACAACCCATTAACGTGGGTGAATTAGTGACTTTCTTCGCATCAGTTAATTATGTGGGGAGAACATCTCTCGAAATTGGTATTCGTGTCATCGCAGAAAATATTTTAACAGGACAAACTCGACATACTAATACGTGTTTCTTTACCATGGTTGCAGTAGATGAAAATGGAAAACCCACCCCAGTAAAATCGCTGGAATTAAAGACAGATCTTCAGAAAAAACGACATGCTGAAGCAATTATGCGAAAAGAAACACGATTAAAATTATCGGAGACTCCTTAGAATTTGCTCAAAATTTGTTCAAAAATTTACTAGGCTGCTACCATTCATTAATTGAAAGACCATAACCTATTGTTAATAAAAATAAAATGAATTTTGCGCAAACCAAGTATTTTCTATACAACAAATGATCATACAATTATAAAAACACGAGGTTTTATGAATACGCGCAAATCCACATTTTCTGATCAGATATTACCCTTTTTAGATGACAATACTTTATTAGCTTATCGTACGGTAAACCGAGACCAATTAAATCAATGAAAGCAGATAAAAGGTCCTTATAAAACAGAGGCACAGTTTATTATTGCTAATACAGGTTTATATAAAAATAAAGAAAACCATCAACGTGCTTTCCAAATTTTTCAAAAATTTACAATATCTACCTCAGGTTTTATTAATGATGACGTATTTAAAAATACAATGAAACATCACCTACACTTAGTCAGTGATTAAACAACTAATTCCTTTCCGAAAAATCACGCATAAATGCAATCAACCTATCAACACCCTCTTCTGGCATTGCATTATAAATACTAGCACGTACACCACCCGATAACCGATGTCCTTTTAAATTAGTTAAACCCGCTTTAGTCGCTTCCGTTAAAAAAATCTCTGTAAGAGTTGGATTGACTAAATTAAAAGGCACATTCATGCGAGAACGACATTCAGGATGAATACTATTTATATAAAACTCCTTATGTGTATCAATATAGTGATAGAGTTTTTCCGATTTGCGACGATTTAATTCTGAAAAATGCTTAACTCCGCCTTGTTGTTTCATCCAAGCGAGTGTTAAACCAGCAATGTACCAACTAAAGGTAGGCGGTGTATTATAAAATGATTTATTTTCTGCATGAATTTTATATTGATACAATGTGGGCGTACTGGGTAACGCATCACGTACTAAATCATCACGAATAATAACAAGAGTAATACCTGCTTGGCCGGCATTTTTTTGCGCACCGGCATAAATGATTCCAAATTGGTTTACATCGATAGGTTTAGATAAAATATTCGATGACATATCAGCTACAATAGGAATATTTCCCGTATTTGGAACCCACTGAAATTCAACCCCTTCAATGGTTTCATTCGGCGTGTAATGTACATAAGCCGCATCAGGACTCAATGTCCATTTATCTTGATGTGGAATTTGCAGTAAATCATTTTCAATAGTTAATTTTGCAGCAATATTGACTTCACCATAACGTTTCGCCTCATCGATTGCTTTCTTAGACCAAATACCTGTATCAATATAATCCGCTTTTTTATTCGAACCAAATAAATTAAGTGGCACCATGGCGAACTGTGCAGTCGCACCACCCGGCAAAAAAAATACATGATAATGATCAGGAATTGACATTAACTCGCGAAGATCAGCTTCTGCTTGCTCAGCAACGATTTTAAATTCAGGACCACGATGGCCTAATTCCATAATGGACATTCCTGTTCCATGCCAATCCAGCATTTCTGCTTGTGCTGTTCGAAGCACGTCCTCTGGTAACATCGACGGCCCTGCACTAAAATTATAAACTTTACGCATAGTTCTCCCATATCAATTTGTATTAAACTAAGTTATGATAGTCTATTATAAGCAAAATTAAAGCTAAAATTATGACGTCATCAGAAACTGTCAAATTTATTGTAGCAATGATTATCATGATGAATCCATTAGGATCATTATCGATTTTTCTTGATCTTACGACCAAATCTACCTTTATCGCTCAACGCAAAATGGCAATCACAACAGGCATTACAATTCTTATTATCATGCTTAGTGCTATCTGGACAGGAAAAGATTTACTGAATTTATTAGGAATTACCATTCCCTCTTTTCGTGTTGCGGGAGGATTAATTTTATTGTTGATGGGTTTGTCTATGCTGCAATCAAAAGAAAGCCCTGTCAGTCATACAGCAGAAGACGATGCCGCTGCACGTGAGCGACATTCTGTTGCAATTGTTCCTATGGCACTCCCTGTTATTATAGGACCAGGGGCGATTAGCACGCTTATTATTGCTGCGGGTGATTACCCTCAATTAGTCAGCAAAATATGGATTTCTTTGTTATGTTTATTACTCACTCTTGGAATGGGCTTCATGCTATATTTTGCTGTTCCCATTGCAAGACTAGTTGGTGTTTCCATTATTAAGGTCATTACCCGGATTATGGGAATGATTATCATGGCAATTGCTGTCGGTATGCTTGCTAATGGTTTGATGGGATTATTTCCAGCTTTGAGTTAATTCGAGAAATATATACCCGTAGTGTCTGGGTTTTAGGTGTTGCAGCGTTCAATGAGCAAGAGATTTAAACTTTTTTACTTCGAAAAAGACGCCGGAATAGCCAGCTATTTCAAGTTTTTTTCGAAGTAAAAAAGTTTAAAGGTCGCCGCTCAGTGGGCGCTGCAACACCTAAAACCCAGACGCTACGGGTATATACCCCAAAATGTAATAGAAAAGATCGGGAGAGAAAAATGGGATTTAGCATTCTAGAAATCATTCTTTGTGTCTTCTTTCTATCATTAGTTATTACTGTCATTTTTAGAAAATTACGTCTTTCAGTTATTTTAGGTTATTTGGTGGTAGGTGCCGTGGTTGGCCCTCATGCCTTAAATTGGGCTCACAATTCTGAATATGCACGTGATTTGGCTGAATTTGGTATTGTCTTCTTAATGTTTACTGTGGGACTTGAATTTTCTTTACCTAAATTATTTTCTTTAAAATTTCCTGTGTTTGTCATGGGAGGCATGCAAGTTTTATTAACTATTCTATGTACCTTTTTAGCTGGCAAATGTTTTGGAATGACAACACTGTCTGCCTTGGTGCTAGGAAGTATTGCAGCAATGTCCTCCACAGCCATTGTCATTAAACAGTTAAATGATCAAATGGAATTGCATACACCTCATGGTTTAAATGCTGTTGGAATTTTATTATTTCAAGATTTAGCGGTTATTCCGCTTATTATTTTAATTGCAAGTCTCTCGGATGGCAGCCAAGAACATCTCAGCAAAATTTTGCTTTGGGCAGTGGGTAAGGGGGTATTGGCTATACTTTTAATTTTTTTAACAGGGCGTTGGTTACTAAGACCTTTATTTCAATTGATTGCAAAAACACGAGCGGTGGAATTATTTACCTTGACTGTTTTACTCGTCACTCTTACGGCTGCTTGGCTCACAAATTTATTTGGTCTGTCATATGCTTTGGGTGCTTTTTTAGCAGGTCTCATGCTTGCAGAAACAGAATTTCGTCATCAAATTGAAATTGAGATCCGTCCTTTTAGGGATATTTTATTAGGATTATTTTTTATAACGATTGGTATGCTCACTGATATCAGCCATTGGGATGATACATGGGAATGGATTTTGTTATTAGTTGTTGGACTGGTCATTGGAAAAGGGATATTAGTGACGCTTATTTGTCGATTAAGTAGTAATAAATCATCAGACTCACTTCGTACAGGTTTAGTACTAGCACAAGGAGGCGAATTTGGTTTTGCTCTATTAACCTTAGCGTTAAATAATCATATTTTGCCACCTGACTATGACCAAGTCATTCTTGCTGCTCTATTAATTAGTATTGCATTGGCCCCTATCCTTACCCGCTATAATCAAGCCATTGCGGCATACTTCCTACCAAAAGAGATTAAATATGATATGGAAGATAGCAAAAAGAAAATCAGTCTAATGGTAAAACCATTAAAAAAACATGTCATTATTTGCGGTTATGGTCGTGTTGGGCAACATATTGCACGGTTACTAGATAAGATTCATATTCCATTTATAGGTCTAGATCTCGATGCTGAATTAGTTCATTTCGCAAGTCTTGCAGGGGATAAAGTATTATACGGTGACCCCAGCCATCCAGGGATTCTACAAGCAGCAGGATTAGAGACCGCTAAAGTATTAGTGATTAGCTTCGATGATTTAAAAACAGCGATTAAAGTGCTAGGTATTGTGAAACAAACACGTCCTCAATTACCCATTCTTGTCCGTTGTCGCGACGAATTCGAGCTAAAGCAATTAAAAAATGTAGGAGCCAAATATATTATTGCTGAATTATTTGAAGCAAGCCTTACGATATCACATCAATTACTGACTTTATTAAATATTCCCTCCACACAAATCCACGACTTAATTCAAGAAGGCCGTAGTAAAGATTACGATATGTTACAACGTATATTCACCGGGACATATGAAGAAAAAACATATGAAAAAAACTTTGAACATTTTGCTTTTGATGAACAAAAGCAATTACGTCCTATTTTAATTTCTGAAGATTCATATGCTACAGGCAAACCTATCAAAAAACTTGGACTCAATATTCCCGGCATAGAACTTCGAGCCATTCGCCGTGGTGATTCTAAATTTTTAAAACCCAAACCGGATACTATTCTTGAAGTAAATGATATTTTAATTATTTATGGGCCATTGTCTTTATTAGAAAAAATTGAGAGTCAGTTGCTGGACGGAATACCTTGATTTTTAGTAATTAAAATACTGAAATAACCTTTATGTTTAGTGAGCTCATTAAAAATGGTGTAGGTCATCTGCTGTTGGGCTGGATATAATCTATTTATGCTTAGCCCAACAGATTACGGATAAGAGTTAACTCATTTAACCTGTCATTAATTCCGGTTTTACCCATTCTTTAAATTCTTCTTCAGATAAATAGCCTAGTGCCAGGCACGCTTCTAACAAACTAGTATTTTCATGCCATGCTTTATGAGCAATTTCAGCCGATTTATCATAGCCAATTTTAGGTGCCAATGCGGTCACTAACATCAGGGAATTATTTACAGATTGTGTAATGCGCTTTTCATCTGCATCTAAACCATCAATACAAAATTCTCTAAACATATGCATAGAATCCGACAATAATGTAATAGAGTGTAATAAATTATAAATCATAACAGGTTTAAAAACATTTAATTCAAAATTACCCTGAGAACCTGCTAGTCCAATGGCAGTATCATTTCCCATGACTTGTACACAGACCATCGTTAGTGCTTCGCATTGCGTAGGATTCACTTTACCTGGCATGATAGAGGAACCTGGCTCATTTTCAGGTAAAATAAGTTCTCCTAGACCTGCACGCGGGCCAGAACCTAACCAGCGAATATCATTTGCAATCTTCATTAATGAGCACGCCAGTGTTTTCAATCCTCCACTAGCAAATACAATCGCATCATGTCCTGCCAGTGCTGCAAATTTATTAGGAGCCGTGACAAAAGGTAATTCTGTTAATTTAGCAATTTGCGCGGCGACCCGTTTTGCAAATTCTGGATGCGCATTTAAACCCGTACCAACGGCTGTGCCACCCAAGGCTAATTCATATAACCCTGACAAGGTGGCTTCAATATTCTTCATAGCTGCATCTAATTGTGCAACATAGCCTGAAAACTCTTGGCCAAGTGTTAAAGGCACTGCATCTTGTAAATGGGTACGGCCTATTTTTACTAAATGAGCAAATTTTATTTGTTTACCCTGCAAAGCATTACGTAATTGTTTTACAGATGGAATTAATCGATGCGTTATCGTTTCCACAGATGCAATATGCATTGCAGTAGGAAAAGTATCATTTGAAGATTGTGAACGATTGACATCATCATTAGGATGAATAGGTTTTTTACTTCCTAATGTCCCACCCGCCATTTCTATGGCACGATTTGCTATCACTTCATTCACATTCATATTGGTTTGTGTGCCGCTACCTGTTTGCCATATCCGCAAAGGAAATTGATCCTTAAATTTCCCTGTAATGATTTCATCAGCTGCCGCAACGATTAATTTCATTTTATCTTCAGCTAATAGACCTAATTGATGATTCGTTATAGCCGCTGCTTTTTTTAAAATAGCAAATGCACGAATCAACTCTTCTGGCATGGTGTCTTTGCCAATAGCAAAATGATGAATAGATCGCTGCGTTTGAGCTCCCCAATAAACCTCTGCAGGCACTTCAACTTGACCCATACTATCGGATTCAATGCGTTTATTTTTTGTAAGCATAGTCATGCTGTTATCTCCTGTTTTTTTAACCTTTTTGTGACAATTTTATTACGGTTATTTTTTGTAAAAATAATCATGCTATTATCTCCTGCTTTTTTAAACTTTTTGTAACAATTTCAAAGACATCCTTTGAAATATTTTTACTTTGTGCTATTTGTTCCAATACCTCATGCATTAAATGCTGTCGTCCTACATCATACCGTCGCCATTCACTCAATGGTTTTACCATACGTGCCGCTATTTGAGGATTGATTTTATCTAGCTGTAAAACACAGTCCTTCAAAAAGGCATAACCCTCTCCATCTGGCGTATGAAAACAATGAAGATTTCTATTACAAAATGAACCTATCAATGCATACACTTTATTGGGATTTTTAATGTCAAAGGCGGAATGATGTAATAATTTTTTTACTTGTTTTAACGTGTTCGGCAATTTTGAAGAGGCCTGTAAAGCAAACCACTTATCCACAATGAGTGGATCATTTTTCCATTGTTCATAAAACACATTTAATGCCATGTCCCGTTCTGGTGCATCAATATTATTTAAGGTTGCTAAAGCAGCCATCGTATCTGTCATATTTGTTTTTAATGCTAATTCAAATTGTTTCAGTCCTAACGGAATGGTCTCATCATTTAATAACATCAAATAAAATAAGCAAGTATTTTTTAATTGTCTTTTCCCTACTTCATGTATGTTAAAAACATAAGGAGCAGTTACATCATGATGCTCTTCATACAAAGTCAGAAAATGAGGTTTTAATTGTTTCGCTATTTCTGTCGCAAGCACTTCTCTCACATGATGAATAGCATCGACATCAACTACAGTCATATATTCTGCAATATATTTTTCCGTTGGTAACATTAGCATTTCAGCTAATAGCCATTTATCATGCTGCATAGTTAAAAGTAAATGATTTAAAGCAGAAATATATTCTCCTGGAACATGTAAAGGTTTATTATCATGAACATCTTGAATCATCTTTAACATGACATTTAAAGCATACTGTTGCCCTGCTTCCCAGCGATTAAATAAGTCCGTGTCATGCTGCATTAACAATTGCAACTCTGCATTGGTGTAAGGATATTGTACTTTAACAGGCGCTGAAAAATGTCTTAGCAAAGACGGAACCGGTTTAGACGGTAGATTTTTAAAATGAAATACTTCTTTCGCATTTTTTATATGTAATAAATCATGTAAAAGTTCTTTACCTTGTTGATCTAATAATCCCATTTTAACAGGAATATGGAAGGGTTTTTTATGTGGTTGGCCAGGCGTTTCCGTACATGTTTGTTCTATGTGTAATGTATAATTTCCTGTTTTAGCATCGTATTCATCTTTTATTTTTAAAACAGGCGTTCCTGCTTGGCTATACCACAAACGAAATTGTGTTAAATCGATGCCTGATGCATCTTCCATTGCTTTAACAAAATCCTCTATCGTCACGGCTTGGCCATCATGCCTATCAAAATATAAGTCCATTCCTTTGCGGAAGGCATCTTGGCCTAAAATCGTTTGTTGCATGCGAATAACTTCAGCACCTTTATTATAAACCGTTGCGGTATAAAAATTATTAATTTCAATGACCGATTCAGGTCGAACAGGATGCGCTAAAGGACCAGCATCTTCTGGAAATTGGGACTGGCGCAAATCTTTCACATCTTGAATACGGGCGACTGTTTTTGAGGTCGTATCTGCTGTAAACGATTGATCGCGGAAAATAGTTAGACCTTCTTTTAAACTTAATTGAAACCAATCGCGGCATGTAATGCGATTACCCGTCCAATTATGGAAATACTCATGGGCAATGACACTTTCAACATGAATAAAATCAACATCGGTTGCCGTTTCAGGATTGGCTAAAATATATTGCGTATTAAAAATATTTAAGCCTTTATTTTCCATGGCTCCCATATTGAAATCACTAACAGCTACAATCATATAAATATCTAAATCATATTCGCGGCCAAAGACTTCTTCATCCCAACGCATCGCTTTTTTAACGGCTTCCATTGCGTGAGCTGTTTTATCACGGTTTCCTTTTTCAACATAAATTCGTAACGTTACTTGCCGGCCAGACTGTGTTATAAAATAATCTTCTACACTGTCTAAATCGCCTCCTACTAAAGCAAATAAATAGCAAGGTTTTTTGAAAGGGTCAGCCCATTTTACTCTTTGTTTTCCATCTTCAGATTTTTCTATGGAGATTAAATTCCCATTGGATAGTAGTACGGGATATTTTGCTTCATCTGCAATAATCGTTGTAGTAAAACGTGCCATCACATCAGGACGGTCAAGAAAATAAGTCATGCGACGAAAACCATGTGCTTCACATTGGGTACAAAAATTTCCGCAGGATTTGTAAAGACCGCTTAAAGCAGTATTTTCTTGAGGCTTGATAAGCGTGTGAATTTCTAAAGTGAATTCATCTGGGACTGAAAAAATATGCAATTTATCATTTTTTATTTCATATTGTTCAGCGTTCAGCGGTTTATTATTAAGGGCAATAGAAATCAGTTCTAACGCTTCGCCATGAAGAATTAAATGTCTGTCTTGTCTTGTGGCCAGAGGGTTAGCCATCACGTTTAAAAGTGACTTAACACGGGTATATTCTTCATTCAGCTCAAACGTCAAATCAATTGTATCTATTAAATAATCGGGAACTTGATAATCATGTAAATAAATGGGTTCTTGTGTTATATTTTTCATCGATTTGCGCGGGAAAACCCCGGCATTTATGCCAGAGATGGATAGCGCGGCACGCAAATCGTGCCCCAACTTCCCACATACCTCTCTTTGTTGCGCTACAATTAAATAACCATATCCATCAGATCGTTGTGCGATTTAGCAATCTGATATGATACATCTTGAATAACACTTTCACG
>Ga0207083_1160_pt1 | contig 10162 bp, 7 predicted proteins | sample Alteio_BWMinHeat_57_FD_153516 | JGI IMG/M metagenome (GOLD analysis project Ga0207083, IMG submission 153516) | Enriched cells from forest soil in Barre Woods Harvard Forest LTER site, Petersham, Massachusetts, United States -... | ecosystem: Environmental > Terrestrial > Soil > Temperate forest >... | reverse complement strand
GCGTGGATCCTGCTTGAGCGCAGCGCAGGTCCCGCTCGCAATAATGTTGCCGGTCTGCAGGACATAGCCGCGACTGGCCGTTTCAAGCGCATAGCGCGCGTTCTGCTCAACAAGGAGAACGCTGGTGCCGGCAGCGTTGATAGCTCGGATTGTACGGAAAATATCCCGCACAATCATGGGAGCAAGCCCGAGCGACGGCTCATCCAGGCACAGCAGACGCGGTTCCGACATCATCGCACGGCCGAGCGCCAGCATCTGCTGCTCGCCGCCGCTGAGTGTGCCCGCGTTTTGCGACGCGCGTGCGCTTAGTCTCGGAAACATGGCAAACATCCGGTCGATGAGCCCGCGCACCTTTGCGCCTTGTTTACGAAACTTGAAGCCGCCGAGTTCGAGATTTTCCCGCACGGTAAGATACGGGAATACATGGCGGCCCTCTGGGACGAGCGCGATGCCTAGATTGGAACGTTCATCCGAACGCAAGAGGGTAATATCGCGTCCCTGGAATCGGATCACGCCCGCGCGTGGAGTGAGGGCGCCGGCGACCGCCCGCAAAGTGGTCGATTTTCCGGCTCCGTTTGCACCAACCAGTGTTACGACTTCGCCTTCTTCGACATGAAACGTGATGTCTCGGCAGGCGGGTACCTCGCCATACGCCAATTCGAGTCCTTCGGCTGTAAGTAAGGCTGTCATTAGACTTCGGCCCCCAGATAGGCGGCGATTACGCTGGGGTGGCCTTGCACCTCGGCCGGCACGCCTTCGAACAAATACTGGCCGTAGTCCATGACGATGATTCGGTCCGCGATCTTCATCACAAGATCCATATTGTGCTCGACCATCACGACGGTGATGCCGCGTTCGCGCAGTTTCGCGATCCGCGTCAGCAGCACATCGACCTCGACCGCGTTGAGACCGGCTGCCGGCTCATCAACCATCAGCAGACGCGGTGCGGTTGCTAGCGCGCGAGCTATTTCGAGCATGCGTTGCTCGCCGTAGGACAGCGAGCCGGCGGTCACCTGCGAACGGCCGCTGAGCCCAACGAAGGCCAAGAAATCCATCGCCTCGTCGCGGCAGCGCTTTTGGTCGCGGCGAAACGTGGCGCCGTGCACGATATATTGCCACGCCGGGATGTCGTGACGGATATGAAATCCGGCGATGACATTCTCAAGGACGGATAGATGTTTGAATAGCCGGATCTTCTGAAATGTTCGCGCCAGCCCGTGGCGCACGCGCCGTTGTGCGGTCATACCCACGAGATCGATCCCATCAAATGTCATGGTGCCGGCATCAGGCTGGTAAATGCCGCTCATGAGGTTGAGAAGCGTCGATTTGCCGGCGCCATTCGGCCCAATGATGGAAAACACGACGCCGGCGGGAATCTTCAGCGAAATGTCACGCACCGCCTGTACGCCGCCAAAGCTCTTCTGCAGCCCTTCGGCCCGAAACAGAACGACGCTATCGGCGCCATGGGCTGCTGGGGTATTGGCAGAATGCGCAGCGGGGGTCATGTCTGGCTCATCGAGTCGCTAGCCGCTGCGCGCCGCCGAAGACGCCCCGCGATCTGCTGGCCTGCCTGCACCATGCCGCCCGGCATGAACAATACGACCAGCGTGACCGACACGCCGTAAACGATCAGGCGCAAGTCACCAATTCCACGCAACAGTTCCGGAAGCACGGTCAGCAATATGGCTCCCAGGACTGGGCCGATTAGCGTTCCCATGCCGCCGACAATGACCATCGCGAGAATGGTAAATGACTCAGTTATGAAGAAGGCATCCGGGACCAGCGTGCCGACGAAGCTCGCGTAGAAGCAGCCTCCGGCACCTGCGACAGCGGAGCTGATGGCGAAAGCCAGCACCTTCCATTTCTGGCAGTTAATTCCGAGCGAGGCGGCCGAGACCTCGTCTTCCCGGATCGCGGTCAAAGTTTCTCCGATCGGGGACCGGACCAACTGGTCAAGCAATATGAAAGTCAGCAGCGCAAACCCGGCGGTCAAATAGAAAAGGTTAGCCAGATTGCTGAATTCAATCGCCAGCAAGCCAGGAATTTTCAACGGCGGAGGTGCCGGGATGGCGTAAATTCCGAGCGGGCCCTGTGTGAGGCTGATCCAGTTGAGAAGTATCTGATACGTGATGACGGCAAAACCGAGCGAGGCGATGGCAAGATAATGCCCGCGCAGGCGAACGGCAAAGATCGACAGCAGCATGCCGGCTAGTCCCGCGAGCAAGACCCCGCAAGCAAAAGCCAGCCAGAACGGCATGCCAAACTTGATAATCATCAGCGTAGAGGCATAGGCGCCGATTCCGTAAAACGCCGATTGACCAAGATTGAGCTGGCCTGCGTAGCCCAGAACGAAATCCAATCCGATCGCCAACAGCACATTGATTGCACAGACGGTCAAATTGGTGCGCCAATACGAATCGGTAAAGATCATAGGCAGCAGACCGATCACGATCGCTGCCATGACGAACCAAAAACGCCGAGACGAAAGAATGGCGCGGCCCATGCCCGCGGCCGGAGGCTCGGTGGTTGCGGGGCTAGACATTTTCTTCGCGTTTCTCGGCGATAAGGCCGGTGGGCCGCACGGCGAGCGTGAGCAGGAGTAGGGCGAAGACGACAATGTCGATAAGGCCGGGATCGAGAAATTGCGTGGTGTAGCTCTCGATCAGCCCGACGATTAGCCCAGCGATAATGGTTCCTTCGACATTGCCAAAGCCGCCGATAATCACGATGGCGAAGGCTTTGACGATGACGGTCGTGCCGGCAAATGGTGTGAGCACCAGCACCGGTCCGAGCATTGCCCCGCCCATACCCGCAAGCGCCGACGCGATGACAAAAGTCAGCATGATGAGCTGATTGGGATTGATGCCCATCAGTGCCGCGGTTTCGCGGTCCTGCGAGACCGCGCGCAGCGCTTTGCCGAGAAAGGTAAATTTCATGAAGGTATAGAGCAGTCCGATCGCGATCGTGGACATAACGATAATCAGGACGCTCTGCACCGTCAGGAATATGCCGCTGAAACGGATCACGTTATTGCTGTAGGGCGTATCGAATGCGTAGGGGATAGGACCGAGCAGGACCAGCATGGCGTTTTGCAGGGTGATGGAGACCCCGATTGTCGCAATCAGCGGCAACAACTCACTGCCGCGCTCGCGCAAGGGCGCAAAAATGATAGCGTTCACCAGCCATCCCAGGACTCCCCCCACGATCAACGCGGCCGCAATACCGGCAAAATAATTGCCGCTGAACAGGTGAGTCACGAAATAGGCGGTGAACGCCCCGAGCGTGACGATATCGGCGTGAGCAAAATTGATCTGGACCAGCACGCCATACACGAGGGTAAGCCCCAACGCGACCAGCACGTAGAGGCTCCCCACAACGACGCCGTTGATCCCCTGCTGGAGGATGACGGTTAGCATGTCCGCAAGGCTGGTCTTATTTCACGGCCTTCCAGGACAGGTCTGCCTGAGTTTCCATGTAGTGGACCGTATCCATTTTGGTATTCTGATTGGTCTTGTCGAATTCGACGCTGCCGGTCACGCCGGAAAAGCTCTTTGTCGCAGCAAGACCGTCGCGGATGGACTGGGCGTCCTTGGCGCCGCGGCGCACCACGTCTGCGATCAGCATAATCTGGTCATAGGCATGAGCATTAAGGTGGGTCGGATCCGCGTTGTATTTGGCTTTGAACGCCTCAATGAATTTGCGGACGACATCGCGTTGGTCGGTCGGATCGAACTGAACGATGCGGATATAGCCGACCGCCGCCTTTCCGGCCTTTTGCTCGAAGCCGAAGGGCAGCCAAATCGTGCCGAGCTGTATGGACTGGCCGCCGCCGCCCTTGACGACACTGGCCTGCGCGAGCGCTTGCGTGATCTTCAAGCCCTGGCCTTCCAACGTGTAGGTGGGGATCACATCGATCTTCCCAAGACCGGCAACGCGGGTCGCAATCGAGGTAAAGTCATTGACGTCGCGACCAAAGCCGATATCGGCGAGAATTTGGCCGCCTAGTTTGGTGAAGGTTTCAGCAAAAACGTTAGCATTGCCGATGCCAGCATTGGTGTTCTCATGCAGCAGCACCGCCGTACGCGCGTTAAACTGCTTGTAGGCCCTTGTCGCGATATCGACGCCCTGCATAACTTCGTTCGGCATAATGCGGAACGTCCAGGGATTGCCTGGATCGGTGATCTTGATCGCGGAGGAGCCGGCATTGAGCAGCGGAACCTTGGCCTGTTCCATGACCGGCATGACGGCAAGCGTTGCGTCCGAACATTCCTCGCCGATCACGACATCGGGTTTAAACTGATCGAGCAGGCGCTTGGCAGCTTGCGTTGCCGGCAGCGGGCTGCAAGACGAATCTTCGTATTGAACCTCGAATTTATAGCCATTGACGCCCGTCTTGTTGAGCTGTTCAAGCGCGAGCTCAACGCCCTGCTTGTCCTGCGCGCCGAAATAGGAGCCCGGGCCTGACATCGGAAACAGGCCCCCGATCTTGATGGCCTTGTCAGCGGCCAAAACTGCGGTCGCTGAGCCTGCGAGTATGCCGCCCACGAGCCCGGCCGACATCAGTACCGTGCGGAATTTCCGTTTAGTCATGGCTGTCCTCCAAACTGGAGTGTCATTAGAGCTATTTATTCAAACTGCTGCAATAGGAGTTGCCTGATGATGCTTTTCGGCTCGTTCGAGATGATTATGGCAGGCAAGTTGCGACAGCCGATCAAGACTTAAAAGAAACTCTGTTCGACGCAGAGTTCATAGGTCGGTGGGCGTTGCAGCAGCCCGCCAGACACGAAGCTCAATCCGAGTCGACTAAATCCCTGCTTCGACATGGCAGGATTGTGCGCCCATAGACCAGCATCGCGATAACGCTGCAGCGAGGACACCAATATTTTGGACGGCACGTGAGCAAAGAACGGCGCAACTGCCTTGCCCAGCTCTTCTGCGCTGTTGGCGTAGAGCCAATGCTCCATCTTCGCTAGTGCGCGCGTTACCGCCACAAAGACCTCGCGCTGTCGCGCGATTGCCACCCGCGTAGCGATAAACGCCGTATAGACCGTAGGTCCGCGAGAGCTGGCCGCATACAGTAATTTGCCGGCGTGGTCCATTTCGGCCATTGAGACAAAAGGCTCGAACGCTTGCATTACGTCCAGTTCACCCTGGCGTAATGATGCGTAATTTTTCGCCATAGTGCGATCAGAAACTCTTTTGATCGCTTCAGGATTAATCCCGATTTCACGCAGATCATGCTGTAGGCACACCCACGGTGTTGGTACTTCGGAGACGGTGGCGAAACGCAATTGTGCGACCTTGGCAAGGGCAAATGATTCACAATTTCCGATCAGAAAAAACGGATCACGTGAAACAAGTTCGCCGAAGCTGACTAACGAGCTGCCCGGGTCACGATCATGTGCCATCATCACGCGCATCGGGCCACCCCAGGTGAGATCGATTGTGCCATTAATAAGATGCGAAACCGCGTCGCCTGGTGTGTCAGAGGTGATCAACTCGACATCGATGCCCTCAGATTTATAGAAGCCGAGCGTATCGATCGCGTAGTATGGCGCGTAGAAGATCGCGCGGAAATTTTCCATCAGTTTAATCTTCACGTGCCGCTACTCGCTGAAGGTGATCGGCAAGACGTTTTTGCTGCTAGCCAAACCCATGGATTTATCTAAGCTATTGGTAATGATGCTTCTACCAAAATAAAGGGACTTGAGTTCATGCGGCTTCTTCTTGGCCTTCTAGTCTCGGCGGGGATCTTAGTCGGTCCCATCAGCGAAGCATTGTACGCTGACGAGATATATCCGAGCAGGTCCATCACATTGGTGGTTCCGGTGCCGCCAGGTGGCGCTGCCGATTTCATCGCGCGGATACTGGGCCAGAAACTGTCTGACAGGCTTGGGCAGCCGGTGATCATCAGCAATCGCAGTGGCGCAAGTGGCACGATTGCATCAGACAACGTCGCCAAGTCGGCGCCCGATGGTTACACGCTGCTGCTCAACTCAATTACGACTCACGGCATCGGACCGCATCTCTACACCAGTCTGCCTTACGATCCGGTGTGGGACTTTGCACCGATTGCACTCGTCGCCAATCTTCCCTTGATCATGACGATTTACGCGAACCATTCGATGAAATCGGTGGCGGAGGTGGTCGGCTATGCCAATGCCAACCAAGGCAAGCTCTCGTTTGCCTCGTCGGGCAATGGCGGCGCACCGCATCTTGCAGGTGAGCTTTTCAAGATCGTCAACGGAGTCGACATGCTTCATGTGCCCTATCGCGGCAGTGGACCAGCGGTCCTTGACGTTGCCGCCGGGCGAGTTGACATCATGTTCGATGCGGCCCCATCGCTGCTTGGCATGATTGAAGGGGGCAAGCTGCGGCCCCTGGCGACGGCAAGTACTGAACGTCTTGCGATTTTGCCCAACCTGCCAACATTCGCTGAATTGGGCATGAAGGGGATGGAAATATCATTGTGGTATGGGATGGTGGCGCCTGCAAAGACTTCGCCGCCCATCATTCAGCGGCTTAATACCGAACTGCAGACGATTCTCAAGATGTCGGACGTCCAAAACAGTTTTGCCAAACAGGGGGCGACGGCAATGTTTGGCTCACCGCAGGACTACGCAGCATTCATGCAAGCCGAATCGCAGCGCTGGGGCGCGATCGTCAGGAAAAATAACATCAAGATTGACTGACCAAGCCGGCCTGTCGAGCATTGTTCCGCATTAACACCAATCGAATCGGTTGACGCCTATCGGATTTACTCCGAGGTCAAGCCGTTCGCTTTGATCGGGCCAGCCCATTTGACTATTTCGCTGGCGACGAATTTTGCAAGATAATCCGATGATTGTCGTTCGGGTCCGACCAGATCAATACCATTTTCCTTAAACCGTTTTTGAACGGTCGGATTATTCATGGTCGTCACTGTAGCGTCGTGCAGCTTCTGCACAATTGCCGCAGGCGTGCCTTTGGGCAAGAAAAAGGCGCTCCAGTTTGATGCTTCAAAATCGGTCAATCCTTGTTCCTGTGCCGAAGCAAGATTTAGCAGACTCGGGGAGCGCCCGCGGGTTAAGATCGCAATCGGCTTGACCGTGCCGCTTGCGATTTGGGGCATAGCAACTGGGGTATCAACGCAGAGATAATCGACGCGCTGCGCAATCACGTCTTGCATCGCAAGCCCGCCACCGCGATAGGGAACATGTGTGACATTGATGCCAATGCGCGCGTTTAAGAGAGCGCAGCCAAGATGCGTGGCAGAGCCAGCGCCGCCTGAAGCAAATTGTATCTTGTCTTGGTTAGCCTTCGCATAGGCGATAAATTCTTGCAGATTGCTGACAGGCAAATCCTTGCGCGCGACCAGCACGAGCGACAAATCGGCGATCAACACGACCGGGGTAAAGTCGGTCATGGTGTCATAAAGCGGTTGCTTATAGAGCGTTTGGCTGACGGCCTGGGTTCCAACATTGCCGAGCAAGAACTGATAGCCGTCCGGCGTCGACTTGGCGACTTTGGCGGTGCCCGTCATGCCGCCGGCTCCACCGACGTTCTCGATGATCACCTGCTGCTGTAGCGCATCACCCAAAGTCGATTGCAGGATCCGCCCAACTACGTCCATCGGGCCACCCGCCGCGAATGGCACCACCATAGTCACCGGTCGGGTCGGCCAAGTCTCAGCGTGGGCCGGCGTGGCCAAGATGCCCGCAAGCGCCGCAATCAGTCCATAAACCACAAACCAGCGGCAGCAGGTTCTGCCGATAAGGCGTGGCCAATAGCGATTATGCTTCGCGTGCGCACACGACCTGCGTTGAGCGCGATATCGGTGCGATGAGGTTTGAATTTTAGACTGTGATGTTGAAATTTTTGCCACTGAGCCTCGAGCTTGATAGCTTTGCAGGAAGGTTTATCATGCTCGAGCCTGTGTGTATGAAAAAAGTCATGTGCCGATGATTTAAATTCCGGCCAATAAGATTCCCTATTCCCACGCCAAAATTCCGTGTTCCGCCAATGCCATGAGTTTCGTGATCATAAATTTCTGGCGGAAAGGGGACTGACCGATCCGATGGATGTGCTCCTTCAGGGGTAAAGCGGACATCGCCGCCGGCCGAAAGTTAGCGATGCAAAGCTGCCGCTCTCACAGTTTTTTTGATATTCCGACGAAATACCCGCGTCGCGCTCCAAATTGCGGAGCAAACACGCCGATCCCCGATCCGTCTCGGATCTCGTAGACGGTGTCGAACAGGTTCACGACGTCGAACCGCACCGTGAGCGGCTTGCCGTCAGCCATTTTGATCTCGCGCGAGATCCCGATATTGGCCGTAGCGTAGGGCGCGACATGGTCGGTATTGGCAAATCCACTGCGCAGACCGCTGCCGTAGACCATGCTCGCGCTGAAGCGTGTATCTTGCCATAGATAGGATGCGCCTGCCGAGCCGGTCCATTGCTGTGAATGGTCGGTATTGATGTAGTTGTTGGCGATATAGGCGAGCCGGTCGGCAGCGAAGAGATACTGGTTTGACACTACGTTCGTTGCGACCTGATAAGCCCTGGCGAGATTGCCATAGGCGCTGAAGTTGCCGTCTTTGTAGGTCGCGCTCAGCTCGACGCCAGCATTTTCGGCGCGATCGTAGTTAAAGCCGCTCAGGATCAACGCCGCGCCGAATTGGCCGTCGTCGAGCAGGTTCCTCGCGATTTTGTAATAGGCGTCGATACCGACCTGAAGATTGGGCGTGATCTTCTGCACCACGCCGGCATCGAAATAATGCGAGCGTTCCGGCCGCACCGGATCCTGCTGGAAAGTCGCTGGCGCCGCCGACGTGTTGGCGAAGGGGGCAATACTGGCGGGCGCGGCGATCGCCTGTGGCGGCGGCGTGAAGTAGCGTGCATATCCGGCGTGGAACGTCGTGCCATCGATTGGCTTATAAATCACATTGAGGCGCGGGCTGAGCTGATTGGCGTCGACATATTGCCACATCTGGTCGAACCGCAAGCCGGCATTCAGGGTAAGCTTGTCGGTGATCCGCCACTCGTCCTGGACGTAGACGCCGGCAACCCATCCGAGTTTCGAACTGTTGTCAGTAACTGTGAACGGCGCATCGACCGGATTGCCAAAGGCGTCGAGCGGAAGCACGGTCGATATGTTGCTGTTCATCGTACTTTCGCCGGTGACGGTAAAACCCGCCCGCAAAGTATGCGCGTCGTTGAGCTGATAGGCGCCGTCGCCCTGTAGACCGTTTGCGAAGCCACGTCGGTAAACATCCGAAGCAATGCCATTAAAGACAAGGTCGCCGATCGTGTCCGGGATGAAGTGAAGCGTGCTGTAACGAGAGAAGGCCGCCAGTTGTAGGTCCAGCCCGTTAACCGATTTCTGCAGCGCGACCACGCCAAAGGTATTCTGCTCTGCTTGTTTTACATTGAGCATCGTCGAGTCGAAATTACTGACGCCGAAAGCGGTGAACCCCGGCATCTGGCCCGGATTGTTCGGAATCTGGTATCGGTTCGTGGTGTTGCCAAAGATCGTGGCCAGGCGTGTCTGCGCGTCGAGCACCGTCGAGGTGTAGCTGAAGAAATTGCCCTGATACGTCCGATCGTGGATTGCGTTGCGGCTGTCGGTCGGGTTTTCAATGCCGAGACTGCTGGTGAAGCCGCGGCCGCTGAAAAAATATTCTGTGGTCCCGACGCGGCCGCCATATTCGAAGGTCGGCGTCAGAGTGCCGAAGCTGCCGCCGTAGATGCCGGCGCGACCGCCCTGTTGAAGCGCATTGCCACTCTTGGTCTGGATGTCGACGATGCCCGCGGTGCGAAGGCCAAACTGGGCCGGCAGCGCGCCGGTGATCAGCGCGAGACTGCTGGCAAAACTGGTATCCAGAACATGGCCGAAGCCTGAAATACCATCAGGAAGAATAATGCCATTAATGCGGTACTGCACATTGCCGTGCTCGTTGCGCACATGGATTTCACCGCTGGCGGCGGAATCCTGCGCTACACCCGGTGCTTGCAGCAGCACTTTGTTGATCGAGCCGTCGGTGCCCTGCGGCAGGGTTTCGATGAACGCCCGATTCATGTCGAAGGTGCTGGCACCGAAACGAGGTGACAAATTATCGCGCGCAACGTCGAATTGCGTGTTCTGGGCCGCAAGCGTCGCGTTGCTGTCGGGTTGCGGCGAGGG
>Ga0207083_1158_pt1 | contig 10187 bp, 9 predicted proteins | sample Alteio_BWMinHeat_57_FD_153516 | JGI IMG/M metagenome (GOLD analysis project Ga0207083, IMG submission 153516) | Enriched cells from forest soil in Barre Woods Harvard Forest LTER site, Petersham, Massachusetts, United States -... | ecosystem: Environmental > Terrestrial > Soil > Temperate forest >... | reverse complement strand
CAAAGCTCAACGAGATGGCCGGAATTATCGCGGACATAGGCGACGGTCTGGCCCCACGGCTTGGTGGCCGGTTCGCTGATGGGTTTGGCCCCGGCGCTGATGGCGCGGTTAAACAATGCGGCCACGTCAGGAGTGGTCAACGCAATCTCCACTCCCAACGGCGCCTTGTGTGGCGAGGCGGCGATGACTTCCTGTTTCAGGTGCTCGTTGGCAAGTACGACGCTGGCAAACGCCAGGCGGGTGGCGCCGGTTTCCAGTTCGCCATAGGCCTTGCCGTTGTCATCGTGAAAAAAGCGGCGGGCGAGACCGAAGGCTTTTTCGTAAAAGGCGAGGCTGGCGGCGACGTCGGGCACATACAAAATCACATATCCAAGCGAGGGAGGGTTCATAACGATGTTTCTAGACACCGGCGGTAACTTTTGCAGTTGCGTGCTCAAATTTTGCGAGGTAGTCGAGCAGGGTCTTGGGCAGGAGAAGATTGGTAATGATGGTTTCAGTTTTTTCCTGCGGTTTGCCGTTTTTGTCCATGGAAACGGTTACGTTGGCGATGGAGAGGGTGCAGAATTCCTCGCACTTCGAAGAGTGTCGAAGGATCAGGCGCGAGAACCGTCCGGATGCCGGCACGCGCGGCGTTGCTTGTTCGAGCGGTTCGATATTTCCTGCCTTAAGCGCGGCGACGTGATCCGGCAGGACAAAGGCGTCGAGCTTTTCAATTTTCTTCTCCTCGTTCAGCCAGCACGCATGTGTTTCGCAGAAGGGTATGTGAGCCACGGCGACAAAACTCAGCAGGGCGCTCGCGCCGATGATAATTCCGGCCTCGACGAGCCAGATGAGCGCGAGCAAAACTCCCGTCACGGGCGCGCTGCTCCCAAAACCGATTCCCCACGAGCCGTTCTCGTAAAGAATTTTCATGAACCTCAAGATTTGCGCCGGCGTGAGGAGTGCCGGCACATCCTTGACCATGGCGTGCGCATATCCGTTCCAGCTCAGATAGGAGGCACACAAGCCGACGGCCAATCCGGTCAGCAGCGCGATGGCCCCGTTGCGCACCCTGGCGAAACGGAGCAGCGGCATCGTGATGAATCCAAATATCAATCCGTAGCCAACCGTGATGAAAAAATTCAGATAGATGAAGGGAATCCACTTGATCAGATACGAATAAATAATGCCCAGCGGATATCCTGCCACGATGGCGGCGATGATCGCCAGCAATGGGCCATGTACGCCAAATTTTCCCGAATGCCGGTAGAACGGATGAAGGTTTTCGTTCATGATCAATTCCAAGTTTCGGCAGGCTGGTCCCACCGGTGCATTTCTGCAAGCAAAATTCTCCAAATAATGGAGGCGCGCCCGGAAGAATGCCAAACGCGCGCCGCGCCTGGGCAAATGACGCGAGCGGATTGATTCAAAGGCAGATGTTCGCAACCATGGTTGCGCAACGATGACAATCACTTTTCCAAAAACTTTTTCAGCGGTTCCCAGTAGTGGGTGCGCCAGCCCTTATTTTTGTCGGCGTAATCATCGGCGGGGACGCCGATTTGGGTGAAATGGAGTTCGGTTTTGCCGCCGGATTTTTTGGAAAGGGCAAAGGTGACGATGGAATAATGTGCGTGCGGCCAGCCTTGCGAGCGCCACGCCTGCACGATGCGTTTGCCCGGTTTCAGGTCCAGGGTGATGCCGTTGAGATATTTGTCGTAGCAGGTGAAAAACCCGCCCACTTTTGCGGCGATCTTTGCCGGAGCGCCGGTGAACTGCGAATGTTTCTTCTCGTTCATCAGCGCGTTGTAAATTTCTTTCGGAGTGGCGCGGATGAGAACTTTGTGCTCGATGGTTTTTGTTTTCATGGTGTGAATGATGGCTTTGTTGAACAAATCAGTCCGCAAGTTGTGTTTCCGTCAATGCCCCATGGTGAGGACGACGCGGAAGCGGGCTTTGCCGCTGGTCATGCGTTCGTAGCCTTCGGCGACCTTTTCCAGCGGATAGACTTCGTTCATGGAGCGCACACCGGAGAGGACACTGAATTTGAGGGTATCCTGCGAATCGGCAGCGGTGCCGGAATACCAGCCTTTTACCGAGCGCCGTCCGGACAGCAGAAACAGCGGTGAGACCGTGAGCGATTGCGCGGCGCCGATAACCATCATGGTGCCGTTGAGGCCCAGGCCGCCATGTGCTGCGGCCATGGCGTCGCCTGCGGTGACGGTGGCGAGAATCGCTTTTGCGCCACCGAGCTTTTGCAGTTCTGCCGCCGGGTCTTGCGCCTGGCTGTCAATATAATGGTGCGCGCCGAGTTTATGCGCGAGCGGGGCTTTGTCCTGCCCACGCGCAATGCCGACGGTCTTGAACCCCATCTTGACGGCGTATTGCACACCGAGATGGCCGAGACCGCCGAGGCCGAGGATGGCCACGAGGTCGCCGGGGCGTGCGCCGCTGTGGCGCAAGGCGTTGTAGGTGGTAATGCCGGCGCACATGAGCGGCGCGCCTTCCACGGGCGATAAATGGTCAGGGACGTGGGCCAGGGCGATGGCGGGCGCGACCATGTATTCACCGTAGCCGCCGTCAAAATTGATGCCGGTGATTTGCAAGGCCACGGTGCAGCCGAAGAAATCGCCATTGCGGCAGGCGTCGCAATATCCGCAATGTCCGCCGTGCCAGCCCACGCCGACGCGCTGGCCGGGGTGCCATTGGGTGACGCCGGCGCCGGGGGCGTCCACGATGCCGATGACTTCGTGGCCGGGCACGCGTGGATATTGGAGGCCGGGCCAGTGGCCTTCCTTCACGAGGGAATCGCTGTGGCAGATGCCGCAGGCCTGAACTTTGAGGCGCACCCAGCCGGGGGCGGGTTGGGGGATTTCACGTTCAACAATTTCAAAGGCCCCGCCCGGGCGGGCGATTTGGGCGACACGCATTTTGGGCATAATAGATAAATTTGGTTGTGGCTTGTACCGGCTCCATGGTTCGAAACGTCGGCAATCTAGCACTGATTCGGGCGATGGCAAATGGATGCACTTAAAACAAGCCGGGGCCGAACCTCGGCTTGGCACTGAGACCGGCGCTCCTTCAAAAATGTTTTTGTCCTGTTCGTGGATTCAGGGCCGCGAGATTTTTTACATTTTTGGCAAAAGCAATGTCTATTGTGATGAATTCGCGCTGGCACGATTAATGCGTTACGAGACGGTTGAGTTGGCGGCCGGGTATTTTGGAGGCAGTTTTACCTTCCGCGAATCGCCTTTGTTGTATGAAAAAGAATTCGCAATTGACAAAGATAGGAGTCTATCAAAACCTTGGATTTCTGGGCATCATCGTGCTGTGCTTCCTGGACGATCTGTTGCAACTGCCGGGACTGATATTTTCCGACCATCCTTTCGCATTCATGTATCGCCGGTCCACCTTGGACATCCTGCTGGTGCTTGGGGTGTGGTTTTTGGTGAGTCGTTCGACGCGCCGGATTCTGGATCGCGTCCATTATCTGGAAAAATTCATGCGGGTGTGCGCGTGGTGCCGGCGGATTCATTTCAAGGGCGAGTGGATGCCGCTGGAGGAGTTCATGCGGCAGAGTTTTGACACGCCCACCACGCACGGTATTTGCAAGGAATGCCTCAATCGGCAGCAGGCGCTTATTGAGAAGGCGAAGGAACGGAAAAAAGCGGCGGCGCAATGAAATGACGAATGACGAATGGTGCGGAGAACATCAAAGGGGCTGGTAGGGCGCGTCGCTCCGCGCGCGCCGCGAACGACAAAGAGCGCCTGTTGGTTCAAGACGGCGCGCGCGGAGCGACGCGCCCTACCTTCCCTTGGCAAACGCGGCGCTAAATTTCGAGAACGAGAACGAGGAGGAAAGCAGCACCATGCTAACGTGACGATTTTTGTTTGCGGGCGATGCGGGAATACCCGATGCCGGAGACGGTGAACACGACGCTGCAACCGGCGGTGAACCAGATGAGAAATGGCACGGGCAGATAAAACCACGCGCCGACGGCGCTGGCGGCAGAAAGCGCGCCGCACAAGTAAGCGTAAAAGGCGCTGGCCCGCGCGTTTTGCAGACTTTTTTGCAACAGCAGGTCCACGGCCTGGTCGGCACGCGCGAGGGCGGCGGAACATTGGTCCGAGCAGACGAACCGTTGCGTGGCAGAGGAACGGCTGCATTCGGCGCACATGGCGCGTCCGCAATAAACACAGACGCCGGTGGCTTCGGACTGGTGTGCGGGACATTTCATTCGCGTGGAAACTGCGGCAAGTGGCGGAGAAAGGCAAACCAGAACGGAGCGCGGGTCTGCGACCCGCAGCAACTTCGCCAGTCAGAACGCGTGTGAATAAATTAAAGTGCCATATCCGCAGCGCCGTAGGCGCGGCATATTTGTAGAACCCAATTGAAAATGATTATCAAGCCCCGTTAGGGGCGGCATCTTCCGTACATGGCCGTGATGATTGTCTGAATATGCCGCCCCTGACGGGGCTGGCAATTTTTTGGACTGGTTTACTACAAAGATGCCGCGCCTACGGCGCTGCGTATTAACTGGCTGTCCCTTGGTGCCATGGCCGCCCCGAACCCGTAGAATAACTTCAATCTTCCGGGCGCTCACCGCTGGGGGCCATCTTCACGAGCTTGGGCATGAATTCGCCGAGCACGGTCACCAAATCTTTCTGCGCCGCCATGACGTCGCGGATGTTTTTGTAGGCCATGGGCACTTCATCCAGTCCGGCGCTGAGGAGCGTGACGCCCTGCTGCTTTAAAAAACGGTTCACGTCTTTCCAGTTGAACTTTTCATTGGCGGCCTTGCGGCTCATGGCGCGGCCTGCGCCGTGTGAAGCGGAGTTCAGTGAATCCGGATTGCCCTTGCCGCTCACGACAAATCCGGGCGTGGCCATGGAACCGGGAATGATGCCCAGCACGCCCGCGCCGGCAGGCGTAGCGCCCTTGCGATGAACGATGACATCGCGCTCCACTCCGCCGATCACGTGCTTTTCCTTCCACGCAAAATTGTGGTGATTCTCCAAATCAAGCAAAACAGTTGCGCCGAGATTTTCGGCGATATGTTTGTGGATGCAGGCGTGATTGGCCGCGGCATACAGGCCCATTAATTCCATGGCATTCCAATATTCCTGTCCCTCCTGAGAATCGAGCGAGAGCCAGGCGAGACGCTTCAGTTCCGAGGGCAAATCGGGAAACTGGTTGAAGGCAATCTTGCTGTAATGATCGCAAACGGCCGCCCCGGTGCCGCGACTGCCGCTGTGCGAGAGGAGCGCGAGGTAGGTGCCGGGTGCGAGCGAGGTTTTGGCCGCGATTTCACCGTGCGCGGTGAACAAACCGAACTCCACAAAATGATTGCCGCTGCCGCTGGTGCCGAGCTGCGACCAGGCTTTGTCCTTGTTTTGTTTCGTGATCGGGCTGACCGACCAGTCGGCGTCCATGACGCCGTGATCACGGCGGTCACGGAACGAGGCGCCGACGCCAAAGCGCGTTTCGGTCTCGATGGCGCGCGCGAGGCGGTCCGGTTTGTTTTCCAAATCGCGCACGGGAATGTCCAGCACGGTGAGTTTCATGCGGCAGGCGATGTCCACGCCGACGGCGTAGGGAATGACCGCATTCTCGGTGGCCAACACGCCGCCGATGGGCAGGCCGTAGCCGACGTGCGCGTCGGGCATGAGCGCGCCGGCGACTGACACCGGCAGGAGGCACGCCCTCTCCATCTGCATGACCGCCTCGTGTTCAAGGCCTTCGCCCCATTGGTGATAACTCACCGGCTCGGCGCGCGGCGGGGGTGGGGCTTTGAGCAAAGCCTCTGCGAACGGTTTGCGCAAGGGGTCATCCACGAACGCGGAAGGATTGGCGACGATGGCTGCGACTTCTTCGTGCAGCCGTGATTTATCGCCGCCGCCGAGGATGTATTTGGAGACGAAATCGGTGGCGCGGCGGGTGGCTTCGCCGAGTGGCACGCCGAGCCGGAGGAAATCTTTGGTGTTCATGGCGTCTAAGTGGAACGAATCAGTTTAACCACGGATGGACACAGATTAACACGGATAAAAACCGGCCCAAAACCGCCCGAGGCCGCCGTCGGTTCGGTCACCATTTGGTGGTAATTTTCTTCGGCCTGTGAGATCTTCGTATCTGTGTCCATCTGTGGTTAACCCGGTTTTCAACTGCTGGGTTCCGGCTAAGTATTCTGTGGCTGGCATGAACGATGGCACGGTCGAACGGCGCGCCAGCGTCTTGGACTGCGGCGGCCCTCCGCCGCTTTTCTCCCGCAAACCAAGACACGCAAAGCGGCGGAGGGCCGCCGCAGTCCAAAACCTCGCGGAATTTTCCACCCCGCCCTCAATATCGGCCAATGTTTCGTTGAAAACGCCATGGTCGCAAAAAGAATCGCACGGGCGGGACGCCCGTGCCACTACCACTTCAGTTCCTGCAGGCGGCGGGCGACTTCCTCGGCGTTGGCGCGGCTGTTGAAGGCGCTGATGCGGAAATAGCCTTCGCCCTTGGAGCCGAATCCGCTGCCGGGCGTGATGACGACGTTGGCGTCGTGCAAAATCTGGTCGAACACCTGCCAGCTCGTGACGCCTTTGGGCGTGCGCACCCAGATATAAGGAGCGTTGACGCCGCCGAAGACTTTCAGGCCGGCCTTCTTCGCGCCTTTGCGCAACACTTCCGCGTTGCCGAGATAATGTTTGATGAGCGCCGCCACCTGCGCCTTGCCCTCGTGCGAATACAGCGCCTCCGCGCCGCGCTGGACAATGTAGCTGACGCCGTTGAATTTGGTGGTCATGCGCCGCAGCCAGAGCGGATGCAGCGGCTTGAACTCGCCGGATTTGGTCTGCGCGTTGAGCGACTTGGGAACGACCGTGTACGCACAGCGCACGCCGGTGAAACCGCCGTTCTTCGAGCAACTTCGGAATTCGATGGCGCAATCGCGCGCGGCGGGAATTTCATAAATCGAATGCGGGACGCCCGGCTCGGTGATGTAGGCCTCGTAGGCCGCGTCGAACAGGATGATGGCCTTGTGCTCCAGCGCGTATTTCACCCAGGCCTCAAGCTGCGCGCGCGTGGCGGCCGCGCCGGTGGGATTGTTCGGCGAACACAAATAAATCAGGTCCACGTGCTTTTTCGGCGGGTCGGGAATGAAACCGTTGCTGGGCTTGCAGGGCAGATAAACGAGCTTGGCGTACGCGCCAGCCTCGTTGGCTTCGCCGGTATGGCCGGCCATGACGTTGGTGTCCACGTACACGGGATAGACGGGGTCGCTGATGGCGATTTTGTTTTTGGCGCCGAGGATGTCGAGGATGTTGCCGCAATCGCACTTGGAGCCGTCGCTGACAAAGACTTCGTCGTCGGCCACGTCGCAGCCGTGATCGCGAAAGTCATTTTTTGCAATGGCGTGACGCAGCCACTCGTAACCCTGTTCGGGGCCGTAGCCCTTGAAGGTCTCGCGCGCGGCCATTTCATCCACCGCCTTGTGCATGGCGGTGATGGTGGCGTGGGGCAGGGGTTCGGTCACATCGCCGATGCCGCAGCGGATGAGGCGCTTGGCGGCGTCGGGATGCGCGTCGCAAAAGGCCTTCACGCGCCGGCCAATTTCCGGGAACAGGTAGCCAGCTTTCAGTTTCAGATAATTATCGTTAAGAAATGCCATAAAATCGAAGGGGAAAACAGTAGCGGAATGCGCTACGCGATGCAAGGTGGGACAGATGGCGTTAGTCTCCTAATTTGACCCGCCTACTGTTAATTTTTGATTTCCTCACAGCTGAATGGCATCTCCATATGGAACAGACGGATGCATCTGGCTTCGAGCAATTAGCGAGTCTTTAGATAAGGATGGTTCCCCAAAATCAAACAGCCCATCGCTCTCCAGTTCCTTTAAAACTGTCATGAAATCATCAAAGCTAACACGCATGTTGCCGCGTGTCTTCTTAACGCGATCATACAGTTCACCAACAAAAATCTCGTCACATCCTTCATTCTTAAGGGCAAACTCAATCCCGCAAATGACAGCATTTTTGCTCATCTCTTCCCTTTCGTATCTTTTAAGATTTGAACTCTCACCGCTGTTTCGGCTGATTCAACTGGCGGGATTTCCAAGACGGCAACGAAGGGTGTGCGCTCATCATGAGCGCCGTCCAAATCCAAATGCTGACAGGCGGGATTCACATCAATAACGAAGCCGGTTTATCACTCCCTCCACCAGAAAGCAACGCTTTCCCTACCCGCGTACAAGCGGATTAGGGCGCATCTCGAAAAATGAGCACTACGGTTCATCTCATTAACACCCTGCTTTAGCGGGGTGTTGGCTGCGATCACCGGGCCAGAACCACTTCAGCGGTTTTTCATTTTTATGAATCGGAAGTGAAGTTCAAATTAAGACACTACCACAACTGGCGGTAGTATCCTAATTTGAAATTATTTTGATTTCTTAAGCCAAACCAACAGGGTGACTAGAGAGACAACCACAACCCCGATCGCGGCAAAACCGAAAAATATTGGACCCGTGTTGACCATTGCCGATATAGGGCCGCCCCCATTTGTACCGACATCAACCACGACGATAGAATTTGAAATGATGTTGGTCATTTCTTTCCCTTGAAGTCTTTTACAATTTGAACCCTCCCGGCAGTTTCGACTGATTCAACCGGTGGGATTTCCAAAATGGCAACGAGTCTGGTGCGTTCATCATGAGCGTCGTCCAAATCCAATTGCTGACCGTCGGGATTCACATCAATAATGATGCCGGTTTATCACTCCCCGCAGCGGAAAGCAACGCTTTCCATATCTACGGGTGCATCGCGGGCGCATCCTGACACTGCCCCGGAGCGCGGCCTTCAGGCCGCTTCGATGTTCAAACGCAAATGAACGAAACGATTGATTTTGTGGCTGGTAACGCTGAAGCGGCGTAAACGCCGCGCTCCACCCGGTTTGTATGCCGGGGGCAGTGTCAAGATGCGCCCCTGCATCGTCCAAAGTGCGAGGAACCCAACGCCGGAGAGTTGGAATTGCTATCCGACAAACCAGAAAATGTGGTCCCAGCAAATCCTCTCCCAGGGGGAGAGGATTTAGGTGATGGCGAGCTTCCGTGAAAAACAAACTTCATTTCCAGACCGTTTCGCCGTTGCATTGACTCTCTTGCTTTTATCCAAAAAAAGCATCTAAACCGGAACCGTTCCGTTTTCTTCTCCATTCCCTGTGTTAATCTAAAGCCAAAACTTTGCTCACTTTCCCAGCATCCGTCCCATCCTTCCCATGAAAACTCGCAACGGCAAAATCGCCCGCCTCCCTCGCCCCATCCGTGAAGAAATCAACCGCCGCCTCGACAACGGCCAGATGGGTTCCAAAATCGTCCGCTGGCTTAACGGCCTCCCCGAAGTCCGGCAATCCGTCGCCGAAAACTTCGAAGGCCACCCCGTTGCCGAGCAGAATCTTTCCGAATGGAAAGCCGGCGGCTACCAAGATTGGCTCGCCCGTCAGGATTATCTCGAATATTCCGACGACCTCGCCCACGACGCCCAAGCCGTCCGTGCCGCTTCTGAAACTCCCGGCGACGACCAGCGCCTGAGCGACCACCTGTCCACCATCCTCTCCGCCCGCTACGCCAAACTCCTGGCCACTTGGAACGGCGAGCCAACTGACGAATTCCTCAAGCAACTTCGTACCCTGCGCGCCCTGTCCCAGGACATCGCCACCCTGCGCCGTGAAGACCATCGCCTCGCCCGCGTCGCCCTCGAACGCCAGCGCGTGGACCAAACCCGTCAAAAATCCGAAGCCGAACTCGTGGACCTTTTCCAACAGTGGCTTGATATTCCCCGGGTCCAAAAAGCCGTGCGCCGGGAATATTTGACTCCCGCCGAACGCGAACGCGAATACCGCCGCATCTTCGGCTTGCCCGAGGCCACCGTATCGCAGGCTTCCCAGCCTGCGAGTTCTGGCGACGTCCCCGTCGCCAGTTCTGGAGAGCGTGGCCACGAGCGCCCCTCAAGCCTGCCGCCCGCCTCGAATTGCGGCTGTATCGCCGACCAGCCGCAGCCCTCGGAAAAGCCCGAAAATGACGCACTCACGCCAATTCCTCCGACTCAATCCGACCCAATCCAATCAATCACCGAAAATTCACCCGCCCCCGTTCCCGTAGCGCAGGCTTTCCAGCCTGCGGGTTCTGGCGACTTTCCAGTCGCCAGTTTCGTACAGCCGTCGGCAGAAATATCTGAAG
>Ga0207083_1157_pt1 | contig 10244 bp, 9 predicted proteins | sample Alteio_BWMinHeat_57_FD_153516 | JGI IMG/M metagenome (GOLD analysis project Ga0207083, IMG submission 153516) | Enriched cells from forest soil in Barre Woods Harvard Forest LTER site, Petersham, Massachusetts, United States -... | ecosystem: Environmental > Terrestrial > Soil > Temperate forest >... | reverse complement strand
ATTCTTTGCCAATCACCACGCCCTTTACCCAAGGATACTTAAGCAGTCTCGCTTCAATTGGCTTCAAATTCAGTTCAAATAAACTTTGTTTACCTAAAGGAACATGAGCGATTTGAATGACCTGCTCCTTGGTCAAAGGGTAGGCATCGCTGATTGTTTCCACGCTGATATTTTTCAATTTGAACAAAGTGGAGTGGATGGCGTTCTCAATTCCAAAAATCAATACACCTAGAACCAATGTAGCCGCCAGAACATGCAACGCGTTTCTTTTTTTCATCGTGGATCTCGGCAACACTTTACCACTGACATTAGCCATTACTTTAGGGATAATCTTTTTATGCAAAAAATTCCACTTCTATTGTTGATCGCATCAACAACACTGTTAAGTAGTTCCTGCGCCCCACAATCTCAAAACATCCAGAGCGACACGAAAGCTAAACAGGCTGCGGGGAACTTGGAAGTGAAGCGAGTTCAATTCAAAAATGGATTGAAACTTCTCATTCAAAAAGATCCTTCCTCTCCAACCTTTGCGTATCAAACGTGGTTCAACGTTGGTTCCCGAAACGAAGTAATCGGAAAAACAGGACTCGCTCACTTATTTGAACACATGATGTTCAAGGGCACAAAAAACCATAAGGAAGGCGAGTTTGATTCAATTCTCGAACAAGTGGGCGTAGAGGGTGAAAACGCATTCACCACCAACGATCACACCGTCTACGTTCAAGAGCTTCCAAATCAACATCTGGACCTGATTGTGAATTTGGAAAGTGATCGCATGGTGAATCTGATCGTGAACGATCAATCCTTCAAAACGGAGCGAGAAGTGGTCAAAAATGAGCGTCGTTTTCGGAAAGAAAACTCTCCGGAAGGCACTCTTTATGAAACCCTGTTTGAAACAGCCTATATCGACAGCCCTTATCACTGGCCGGTGATCGGGTATGAGCAAGATTTAAATTTAATGTCCGCGCAAGACGCTCGTGACTTTTATGAAAAATTTTACAGCCCAGACCGCGCGACCATCGTGGTGGTTGGTGATGTGGATGAAAATGAGGTCATTAATAAGGTTGAAAAGGCTTACGGTTCGCTCGAGCCAAAACATACTCAAGACGGTGAAATTAAAAAAGATGCGGAACAAACCGCTCAACGTAGAAAAAAGGTGCCTCTCAACATTCAAAGCGAAAAACTCTGGATGGCTTATAAAATTCCCGAAGCTACCAATCCCGACACACCAGTTTTCGAAGTCATTCAAGGAATCCTCACCGACGGCATGAACAGCCGACTGAATCGGGCACTCGTCAATACGGGAATTGCCACGAACGCCAGCTCCGGTTCTTTTTCCCTGCGTGATCCAGGCCTCTTCACCGTGATGGCTGACCTTCAAAAAGGAAAAAATGCATCGCTCGCAGAAAGCATCATCCTTCGGGAAATCGAACAGCTAAAACACAAATTGGTTTCTGATGACGAACTTCAACGCGCAAAAAACCTCATGCGTTTTCATTTTTACGAAAGGCTAGCCACCACGAAAGGAAAAGCTCACTTCTTGGGCGAGTTTGAAACCACCTTCGGTAATTATGAGGCCGGATTCACCCAGCAAAGCGAGATCATGAAAGTGACACCAGAAAGAATCCAACAAGTGGTAAATCAATACTTCGATACAAAAAAAATGACCGTGCTCACAGGAGTGCCTAAAAAATGAATACACGACGTATCAGCGCAGCTAAATCAATAATCCTTTTACTCACTCTTGTTGCCCTCCCGGCATTTTCCTCGGAATTTTCATTCGAAGCCGATCACTCACTTCCACTGGTGTACGTGAATATCGCGCTCAAGGGCGGTGCCACCCAAGATCCCGACGGGAAAAACGGTGTCACTGATCTGATGTCGAGACTCCTGCTCCGTGGAACAAAATTCAAAACCAAACAACAAGTGGATCAAACTCTCGATCAACTCGGCGCTGAACTCGATACTGAAACGAGGGCGGAATACATCGTACTTCGTGGAAGTGTCCTCTCAGAAAACATCGTTCCCTTTTTGGCCTTACTTGAGGAGATCATCACCACGCCTTCATTCCGCAGCACTGAATTTGAAAAACTGAAAAAAGAACACATTTCAGAAGTTCTGGATCAATTGAATAACGATCAGAAACTGATTCGCACCAAGTTTGACCAGGTATTTTTTCAGGGACACCCGTACTCAAAAGCGAATATGGGGAAAATTAAAGACATTCAGGCCCTCACGCTGACCGACATTCAAAACCAGTACAAACACCTGATGGATCAATCCCGAATGCTGATCTTGGCGGCTGGCGACACTCAGGAATCGGCTTTTGATTCTTTCATTCAGCACATCAATGCAAAACAAAACTTCAAAACCAACATTGAATCGATTCCGACTTTTAAAAATGTTCCTCAAAAATTGAGAGTGGTTATTTTTGATAAACCGGATCGCACCCAAACCCAGGTCGTGATTGCCCAATCGGGAATCAGCTTCAAAGATCCGTCTTACGACGCGCTTCAGCTTGGAAATTTTGCTTTTGGCGGCGGTTCTTTTCTTTCCAAGCTCATGATTGAACTTCGGGTAAAGCGGGGTTGGACTTATGGAGCCGGTAGCGGCTTCAAAATGGGTTCTCAACCGCATACCTGGAGAGCGTCCTTCTTTCCTAAGAATTCCGATACTCCTCCAGCGATCAAACAAGCACTGAAAATGATCACAGACCTTCGTGATCATGGCATTACCCAGGAAGAATTCGACGCCGCAAAGCGAAGCATGGTCAACAGTGCTGGCTTCTCTTATAATACGCCGTCAAAGCGGATCGAAAATATGCTCGTCGAAAAAGTTTTTGGATTGCCAGCCGGCTTCCATAAAGACACTGCACGTAGAATTCAGGCACTCACCCTTTCCGATGTCAACAATGCATTCAAAGCGTTCATTCAACCCGATCACCTCATGGTCGGCTTGGTGGGCACCGCCTCGATTTCTCGTGCCGCAATCGCAAAAGAATTGGGGATCCCTGAAAAAAGCGTTGAAGTCGTAGACTACGCTTTCTGAGCTACTGAATCCCGACTTCTGGATGAAAAATCCGGTTCCAGCGGTAGAACGCTGGAACACCGAAGTCGTTCCACAAATCAGCGGCATCCGCCTTGCTCACGGGAGCAAGTCTCTCGGAACTGGTTTCCAAGCGATCCAGTGATGCATCGACATCAAAGTAGAAGTCCGACTTTGGCGCCTGCTCACCTAAATGCTTCTCCCGTTCAAACTCGCCGTATTCTGCTCCCGCAGCCGAGTAAGCAAGATCCAGTCTGATTTTCTGATTCGCAGAAGAATCCCAGGCTTCAGTGAAGGCGCGGTTTGGATCACGAAATTCAGTCTTGGATTTCATCTGGTACCCGACATCGGTAATGTAGGCCGCCCACTTCGAACCAAATCTTCTCGCCAAATATGCAGACATCCAAAAATGATACGACTTTCCACTATCGCAATTGACCTGAACGCCACGAGGAAAACTAAATAAATTAGGGCTCAAGCTATCAAAGTAGAGCGATGCAGACGCAATGACTCCGAGTGCGGCAATGGTCCTGAAGTCTTTTTTGGAAGCATACTCAAAAAGTTTATAAAAATTGGCACCGCGAGATGCAAGAACTGCCAATACATTCCACTTTTTAGTTTCTGAGCCCAAGGCCCTCAGAAGATCTTCGTCCAATCGTCGTCCGTCCAGAGGCAAGCCTTGCTCGATCATCTCGATGTATTCCAAGGCTAAGATCGATAAGGGTTCTTGATAGCCTGGACGACTCAGAACTTCATAGATGCGATCTCGAGCAATGATATTATCTTCCGGCATCATCACCTTCATCACGCTCTTTAATTCTTCATAACAATGAATCGCACCATAGGGCTGATAGTAGGCGCAAACCGCCCACATCGTGACCGGATTCACTTCACCTAGTTCTTCCCGGTCGGTTTTTTTACCCTCATCCAAAGTCTCCAGTTTTGGATTTTCATCCGGAAGTGCCGGCATAGAAAAATCCAGTCCATACAAAATGCTGCGTACGGAATCCAGCGCCTCTTGATGCGACGGTAGTTCTGTGTAGTTTTTTGTATTGGCCCAGGCAGCGATCATTCCCAGTTGATCCTGATACCCAAGCTTTCTCGCCGACAGATTCGGAATCATCCCCATTTCCCACGGAGTTCGAATCGAATGGCCTGCAATCGTATCCAGACTGGTGGACTCAATCAGGTGAATCATTTCACCAATGTTTCTTGCCTGAAACTTGTACTCGTTTCCAGACATGATGATCTGATGACATTTTTCATCGCTCCAAGCATGCGCTGATGGCGAAATGCCGACAAAAGAAAACAATGATGCGATAGTGACCCCCGTCACTAAAACTTTGGACTTCATACCCCTAAGACCACCCTCTAGGCAAAGAGCTATCTTATTTTGATGCGCATTGTCAATTTAAACTTTTCTTTGTTGATGAATATTTTTTTAGAGACAAAAAAACCCCTGGTGATTTCTCGCCAGAGGTTCTTATGTTTTCAAAATTTGTTAATTTTCCGCCATTTATGGTGAAAAATGGTGAGTCCAGAAAGATTCGAACTTTCGACCCTTTCATTAAAAGTGAAATGCTCTACCAACTGAGCTATGGACTCACATCATCAACTAATTGAGAGATTTAGGCGTATCAAAACTTTGACCCTCAATCAAGAAAATTGTTTAAGAACAGCACCTACACCCTTACCGAACTCAACTGGATACCCAAGTTCGTGTAATGCCAACTCTAATGCTGAAACACCCGTGGCCACATCAAACAGATCACAATAACCGAAGTGAGAAAGTCTCAGAATTTTTCCTTGAAGCTCATCCTGACCGCCCATAATGATCACACCATATTTTTCCTGCATGATTTTCTGAATTTTCTTCCCCTGATCAACCGTAAAAGAAGACGGAACACGAACCGTGGTCAGTACCGGTGATGGAGACTCAGAAAATAACTCCAAGCCCAGTGCTCGTGCCGCATTTCGGGTCGCACTCGCCAACTTCTCATGATGCGAAAAGAGGGAAGACAAGCCTTCATGCTTGAGCATCCCGAGAGACACGACTCCACCCTGAATCAAAGAAATTGCGGGTGTCCATGAGGTTTGCTGCTTCTCTTGAGCTTTTTTCTCACCCTGCAGATTTAAATAAAATTTCGGGCATTTTGAATGCTCCGTCGCCTTCCATGCTTTTTCACTGAGTGCAATAAATGCCAATCCAGGAGGCAACATCAAGGCTTTTTGACTTCCGGTAATGAGGACATCGATGTTCCATGCATCCATCGGCAAATCAAAAATCCCCACCGCGGTAATTCCATCACAAACACTGAGGACCTTATTCTTGCTACAAATCTCGGTGATTGCCTTCACCGGCATCAACACGCCTGTTGAAGTTTCAGATGCCTGGAACAATACAGCCTTACTTGCCGGATTGTCTTTTAAGGTTTTTTCTAACACTGCAGGATCCAAGGCCTTCCCCCGCTCCAAAACAATTTCATGAACTTTCAGACCATAGACTTTGGCAATTTTGGTCCACCGTTCTCCAAACTTTCCAGCATTGATCACCACCACTTCATCGTGCGGAGAAAAAATATTACTCACCGCTGCGTCCATCGCTCCTGTTCCAGTCACCGTCAGCGTAAGAACGGGTTGCTTGGTTTGAAACAACCATTGCAACAACTCCTGAAGTTCTTTAAATGTTTCTTCAAAGATCGTGGTTCTATGATGCACCACAGGTTCTGCGAACTTCGCGAGGACTCTTTCGGGGATAGATGTCGGACCAGGGGTTAACAATCGAAACTTTTTCATGGTAAAAGATTATCCTATGAGCGAAATTTCCTCCATCTTAAAAGAGTCTAGAAGATTCGAGCCTAAAAAAGAGTTTTCTAAAAATGCACACATTGGCAGCCAGGCCACCTATTCAAAATTACGTAAAGCGGCGAATAAAAATCCGACCCTTTTTTGGGCTAAACAGGCCAAGGAGCTCCACTGGCAAAAATCGTTCAAAAAAACACTCGAGTGGAAATTTCCATTTGCGACCTGGTTCAAAGACGGAAAACTCAATGCGTCTGAAAATGCCCTCGATATCCATCTCACTACCCACCGCCGAAACAAGGCCGCGCTCATTTGGGAAGGCGAGCCGGGCGACGTTCGAACTCTGACCTATCAGCAGCTCTCTTTGGAAGTGAACAAACTCGCGAATGCACTTCGCTCGCTTGGAGTAAAAAAAGGAGATGTGGTTGGGATTTATATGGGGATGATTCCGGAAGCGATGATGGCCATGCTGGCCTGCTCCCGAATTGGCGCCACCCATAACGTGGTGTTCGGTGGGTTTTCAGGCGATGCACTTCGTGACCGCTTGAATGATTCGAAAGCAGCTTGTCTCCTCACCCAAGATGGGGTGTACCGCCGAGGAAGTGAGACTTCGCTGAAGGGCGCGGTTCATGAAAAATTGGACGAAGTCCCGACGCTCGAAAATGTTCTCGTCTTCAAACGCACGAAACAAGAAACCCCAATGAAAAAAGGACGCGACTATTTTTGGCAGGACGTGGTCTCCAAACATTCAACCGAATGCAAAGCGGAAGCCGTCGATTCTGAACATCCCCTTTTTATTTTGTACACGAGTGGTTCAACCGGAAAACCAAAAGGGATTCTCCACACGACGGGCGGTTACCTCACTCAGGTGAAGTACACGACAAAGATGGTTTTCGATTTACAAGAAAGTGACATTTACTTTTGCACTGCTGACATCGGTTGGGTCACCGGTCATTCGTATGTCACCTACGGACCACTCATGAATGGCGCCACCGTTTTTCTTTACGAAGGCGCGCCGAATTTTCCAGGCTTTGACCGTTTTTGGCAAATGATCGATCGCCACAAGATTTCCATTTTCTACACCGCACCGACGGCAATTCGCGCCTTCATGCGGGCAGGGGATCATCTTCCAAAACAACACGATCTCTCGTCGCTGCGTTTACTCGGTTCGGTGGGTGAGCCCATTAATCCGGAAGCGTGGATGTGGTACCACAAAAACATTGGCGGAAGCCGTTGTCCGATTGTGGACACTTGGTGGCAAACCGAAACCGGAGCAATCATGGTTTCGCCTCTACCCGGCGCGGTGGCAACCAAACCCGGAACCGCAACCCTACCGCTTCCAGGAATCCAGGTAGACGTGGTCGATAAAAACGGGAAATCCTGCAAAACAAACGAAGGTGGACTTCTCGTCATCAAGCATCCTTGGCCTGCAATGCTGCGAAATGTTTTTGGTGACAGCGAACGCTACAAAAAAACTTATTTCAGCGATTTCAAAAAACAGAAATATTATTTCACCGGCGACGGCGCTCGCAAGGATAAAGACGGATACATCTGGATCATGGGCCGGGTGGATGATGTAGTGAATGTCAGTGGTCACCGACTCGGCACAGCCGAAGTAGAGAGTGCGCTCGTTTCACACAAATCAGTTGCTGAAGCAGCAGTGGTGGCGCGTCCCGATGATTTGAAAGGAAGCGCGCTGGTGGCATTTGTAACCATTAAGGCAAGTGAACTTGCCGAGCACAGCACACCCGAGTCACTTGTGGCCCTTGGTACTCATCTCAAAAACCACGTCGCAAAAGAAATCGGTCCGATTGCAAAACCGGATGAAATTCGCTTCACCGATGCACTCCCTAAAACTCGTTCTGGGAAGATCATGCGTCGCCTCTTGCGTGAAATGGTCACCACTGGAAAAACAACGGGAGACACTTCCACCCTGGAAGATTTTTCCGTTCTTGAAAAATTACGGGCGGATGAGGAATAGGTGTCGGTATTTCACTTGGCCGGCCAAGTGAACCAAATGAACTGAATTTTCCCACTCTAGAAACTTTAACTTTTTGTCGGGACCGACTTTAACAAAAAGTTAAAGTTTCTAGAGTGAAGAAAAACATGTATTGAAAGTAGATCATGAACTTTAAGCTCGCCACCCCCAACGATATCCATGCCATTTTGAAACTCATGCCGATCTATTATGAGTTTGATCATCTTAAATTCGACGAAAAAAAGGCGCGTGCGACTCTGAACGAGTTTTTTTCCACTCCCGACTTTGGTCGCCTCTGGTTGTTCATCGACGAAACCACCAAAGAGGCCGTCGGCTATATCGTGATAACTTTCGGCTATAGTTTTGAGTGTGGCGGAAAAGAAGCCTTCGTGGACGAACTCTTTGTGATGGAATCCCAACGAGGCAAGGGGATTGGATCCAAGGCAATCCAACACGCACAAAGCGAATGCAAAAAACTTGGTCTCCAAGCCATGCGGCTTGAAGTGACCAAAACAAATACCGCTGTAATCAACCTCTATCAGAAACTAGGCTTCAATGATTTAGGGCGATCACTACTGACCTATTGGATTAACCCTGACGCGCAGAGTACACTTTAATCTTACTCCAAAATTTGATAGTGTCTCCCCATGCAAGGCTCCCTCCTCACCATCGGCGATGAACTTTTGATCGGACAGGTTTTAAACTCCAATGTCACTTGGATGAGCTCCCAACTCACCGACATCAATTGCACGGTCTCTCATCATCTCACCGTCGGCGATCAAAAAATTGAAATCAACAAAGCACTTGATTATCTTTGCGAGGAGTCTGACTTCATCATTATTGGTGGCGGACTCGGCCCTACTCATGACGATCTGACGATGGAAGCCCTATCTGAATACTTTTCCATCCCACTCGAATACGATGCCGACTGGATTGCAAAAATTGATGCCTACTTTAAGTCTCGTAACCGTGTGATGACCGAGAATAACAAAAAGCAGGGCTATCTACTCAAAGGCGCAACTCGCATCGATAATGATTGCGGAACAGCTGCGGGACAATATTTCACCACTCGATCCAAAGTCAATCATCGCCAGGTTCAAGTTTTTGTCGTCCCCGGCGTTCCCTTTGAAATGAAAAGCATGATGGAACGCTTCATTCTTCCCGCGCTTTCAAAACAAACCATGATTGCGGGAGAAAAAATCCTGCGCTCCACCCTTCTCGTGACCGGCATCGGTGAAAGCGCGCTTGCCGAAAAATGCGATGCCTTTGTAAAAAAAATTAAAACGATGCCCGGAGTCAGTCTTGCGTTTCTTCCCAATCCGATCCAAATAAAGTTGAGGCTACAGACCGTTGCAAAAACCGCAGACGAAGAGAAACAATTTCAGGCGCTGACGGAAGAACTACGCTCGTATTGTGGTAAAGACTTCTACGGTTTTGATCCGATGACTTTAGAACAGAGTCTCGTCCAACACCTCACCCAGCAAAAACAGACTCTCACTACCAGGAAAATCTGAAAACCAGCGAGCTTGGAGTTTCACTCGAGTTGATGAATAAACATGGGGTGGTCTCGGAAACGGTTGCAATTGCCATGGCCGAAGCGATCCGGAAAAAATGGAACTCCACTTACAGCATTTCAACAACAGGTTATCTCGGGCCATCTGGTGGAGATGCCTTCGCAAAAGTAGGAACAGTTTGGATTGCGGTCTCGACACCGGAAAAAACCGTGACGAAAAGTTTTTACCTCGAAAATCACCGTGAGCGGAACAAGGAGAGAACAGCGCAAGCTGCCCTCGATCTTCTTCGACGTTTGTTTTAGACCCAGTTTGATCCCGATTTTTCAGTAAATCGCTTAGCCATTTCGCACCACAATTCAATAGCTTGGGCTAATCAACTAAAATCATTGACCTTTTTCCGTCCAACTTTTGGCATCAGAGTTGCTCTATGAAAATCGACAGAAAATTTAGAAGAAAGGCCTCAATATGCAAAATACACAATTAAAACAAACTATCCTGACCATCTCCGCAGTGATCATGGCTGCAATTTCACTCTCTGCTTGTAACGGCGGTGGTGGTGGCGGCGGATCCGTGTACGTCGATCCATACCAAGGTGCCTGGTACAACGTTTATGGAGCTCAATGTACCGGTAACGGATATCCATCGGCAGGTTGTAACTTTTACGCTGACGGAACCAAAATCTCCGCTTCCGGCGATCCATACTACTCCAGCATGACTCTTTATTACGACTACTGGACTTACACGGATTCTTACGGTTATTCCCAGGCCTACAACGGTTATGCTTGGTTGAGTAGCACTGGTATTCTTTACGATGCAAATGGGAACGCTCTGAATGAGCAGGATGCAGATGCGGCACAATCCGCTGACGTCATTGCTCTCGCATCACAAAAAGAAAAAGCAGCGAC
>Ga0207083_1156_pt1 | contig 10345 bp, 9 predicted proteins | sample Alteio_BWMinHeat_57_FD_153516 | JGI IMG/M metagenome (GOLD analysis project Ga0207083, IMG submission 153516) | Enriched cells from forest soil in Barre Woods Harvard Forest LTER site, Petersham, Massachusetts, United States -... | ecosystem: Environmental > Terrestrial > Soil > Temperate forest >... | reverse complement strand
TACCCACATCCCACCAGGCGGCCTCTATAGCCGCCCAATTTCGTGCGGCAACCCAGCCATCATAGCCATCAAGGTAGCGCTGATAGGCTTGTTTGAGGGGTGTAAAATCAAAGTGGGCGCTGCGGTGTTCTTCGCCTGCTTGGCTGTAAACCAAACCGACTGGTTGGCCTGTTGCGGCATCAATGCGTTCTATTTCATCGATACGTGCCGCCATGATTGCTTTGGTTTCTTCGTCCATGTGACTTTCTAGCATGCGGCACATGTGGGTGTCTTTAGCCCAATAGGCGTATTCGTAAGCTGTACAGTTGAAGGTTCGACCTGAATAATCAGTGAAGATGCCTGGGGTTCGCAGTAAGGTTTGGGTGTTGGCAGGTGTTGTCCTCAATAACGCCTCTGCTTCTTCTTGTTTACCTTTGGCCACATCGTGTAAAAAGTGACGCGCTTGGAAACTCGGATGCACACGACAAGCCTCTTTAGCCGCTAGGGGGAGTCTTTCAAATTGCTCATCATTGATGCGTGCAAGCAAGGTCTCAACGTCTATTTCTGCATCGCCTGCCACGGATTCATTTCGGTGGGGCACTTCTGTCGGGTGTACTACAAAATCAGCGCGAATGCTCGAAAAATAGTCTGGATTGCTGGAGGCAGCCGTGGGGTCAATGAGTTCGGCAAAATTCACACAAATAGACCCTTGATGGGTCACAAATTTCGCCGCTTCTCCTGTCGCCTCTTTATCCAAAATCATAAAGTCATCCATGTGAGGATTTTCTTTCGTCGCCGTGACCGTACGATAGGTGCGCTCAAATGTTTGACGAATGGCGGTCAAATCCTCTGCATTGAGTGCGCGTGATAAACCGAATTTATCGGCATTCACATTACCAAAATTACAAATGACTATTTCTACGTCCTCACCACTCGTTAATGCCGTGGATACCAGGCTGACTAATTCATGACTTAACTCAGGTGATGCATCGAGAATCACCCCAAAATTTTGCATACTGAGACCTTTTGCTTTGCAATAAACGTTAAGATTAGCTAGAAAAAATTGGGTCAGTATCGATAATCGTTCCGTTCTTTCATCCACAGATGTTGCGGCTGGAATACTATAAAAAGGTGGTGTGGGTAGCGTTTCCCATACATCAAGCGCACAAGCACCCAATAAAGCTTCAATGTAATCTTCTCTTGTAGCATCTGCTCCAAACCCCATGAGGGTATCAATCACCTCTTTGGTTGCACGGGTTCCATCGGTGCGTTGGGTAAAGTCAATGGTTAACCCAAACAACGCTAAACTTTGCTCTCTTAAAGCCTGCTGGATATCTGCAAAGCTCGCCGATGCAGGTATTGCACTTAATACGGCTGTTGTAAGCCGGGTACGTGGGTCGGTTGGCGCTACAGTAGTAGGAAACGTCCTATGCATTGCATTATACAATGGGGAGTTGGGGGTCCCTGCCGCATTATTGGTTCGGTTCACATTAAATGCAGGATTCACAACGCGTGATTGACTGTCCTGGGCTCGCGGTCTTAATTGGATGCTGTATAAATTCGACGGCCTTCCAAGAAAAGTCGTCATTGCATCACCAAAGCTCATGCGCATCGCTGAAACTGCTTCAATATAGGCTTCTATTTGCGCTAGCCGTGCTTCTTTACCTGCCCGTTGTGCATCACCTGCCTCCAGTAATCCGATATCAAAAACTAATGCTTCTTTATAAGCAGCTAATTCTCGCAGTGCGCCACCATCAAAAAACTCTCTCAATGCCACGGTAGCTTTACACGTATTATCCGTACTGATTTCTTGCCCGCCCACAACCGGGACCATCAGGTGCAACTTATTGGTGATAGGGTTAATGTGGATGTATCGAGGTGATACTGGCTCTGCTAATGGAATATGCATCGTCAACTCACTAATTTATGACTTAATTAATGGTAATTATAGAGCATAATGCATTAAATTTGAATTGTATTGGGCCTAATCGGTAGGAATACCACAAACATCATGGACTACAGCTTAAAAATTTCAATAAACTACAAAAAATTCCTATTTCGCGACAGCAACTAAAATTAATTTTTACGATGATGATCCAACCATGAATCCAGGTCATCTTTTAAATATCGAATCGATCGACCAATTTTAATGTATTTAGGCCCCGGGGTTCTATTCGCCAATACCCCATTCACCCTATCCTGAGAAAGAAAAGAACGGCTCATGCAAATATAACTTGCTGCCTCAACCTCTTTAAATACTTTTTTCTCCACAGCCACTATCCTCCATATATTAAATTGATTTACATATTCACAAATACATAATATACCATTGAAATGTATCAATCAATATAATATACGTGTTTTGCGTATAAATCATTATTTTGTAATAATTTCCTGTACTTCAAATATTCTTCGCTCTGCTGAATACTTATCGTTGAAACGCTTAATTCCTTCCTCACGCATCCGGGGAGCAAATTCAGTGAAATATCTATCCAAATCAGCCCTACTCCCTAATTGATATTGAATGGTTAATTTTCCTTGATCCGATATTTCTTCTTCTAGTTTAAAAACACTCGCTTGTATGAACCCAGGGAATTGGAGCATTTCATTCACATGCTCTTTTAACCACAACGTAAACTCGGAATAAATCGCCCTATTTATAGTAAGGTTCACTTCATAAATAACCATCATTTTACCTACCCATATGCATAATAATTAAAGTTAAAGCGGCGCAGATGCTTATAGGAACCCCTGGATTTAAATGGATTCCGTTAGTCAATATCAAATAAGGCATCAATCCACCAAATAGTGTCAAGCTAATATTATATGAGATTGCAAGTGCTTTACCACGTTGCATTTGATCAAATTGAGTCACCATGAATGCGGGCAATGCTGAATTAAGAAGTGCTTGAATAACTGCAAATAAAATTAACACTATAAGACAACCAAGACTATTCAAGCTTGTTATCATCGCAAAAGATCCGTAAGCAAATACCAAATATAAAAAAGCAGAGATCTTAATTTGCCTCGCCACTCCAATCGTATCAGCCAGCAAACCACCCAATGGCAAGGCAATTATATAAATCACCAGGCAAATTAGTGTTATCAACACAGCGGTCTGATGAGAATGTAAACTTAAGGTCGCTGATAAAAAAGTTGGCATAAAAATAAATGTCAGATAAAACGCTGAGGCGGATAAACTCGAGATGATAAACACATTGGCCAACGCTCTTTTCTGACTTGTCACCAAGTCACGCATACCCTCTCTCATTAAATTTTTGGTTGGGGTTATATCATCAATGTTATTCCTAATCATAAACAAGATGAGCCAGAAGAACGTACTAATTAAAAATGGGATACGCCAACCGTATTGAATCATTTGTTCATGCGGTGTGAAATTGAGCAGAAGAAAAATGCTGAAATTTGCAAACAACAACCCCATACTACCACCCACAAATGCCATACTACCAAAAAAGGCGGGACGTTTCCCTCCTTGTTCAACAGCCATGATAATCGCTGTTGAAAACTCACCAGATATGGATAACCCTTGGATAATTCTGCATCCAAAAAGAGCCCCCCATTGATATGCGTTTGATATATTCAATGGGAGTAAACCGATGGTTGCAGTTGCAATGGTCATGAGAAATGTTGTAATCAGCAAGATTTTTTTTCGACCATAAGCATCTATCAATTGACCAAAGGCCACAGCCCCAAATGGCTTCACACCATAGCTGATAATATAGGCCAATATTGTAAAATCTGTTGCGGCTTTGTTTGAGTGTGAAGGAAAAAAACCACGGATAACACAGGGATAAGAAAAGCAAACACACTAAAATCATATACTTCGATCATTGTTCCTAAAAATGCAGAAAAAATAGCCGTTATTTTCATTTACATATGCAAAATTGTTGTGTAAATTATTGTAACACTGGAGTGTAAACGATCATATGGAAATGCTAGCCTTATCTTTAAACCCGAAAAATTCTTATCAACATTTCTCTGAAGAATTCAAGCTACAAATGTATTCAGCCTTTAAAAAACTAAAAGCATTAGGATGCGACTATTTTTATTTTTTAGGCACAGATGGGGAAATTCGCTATCGATTTTCTTCCCAGGAAGAATGGATGGAAATTTATTATTCCGAAAAATTTATTTTAAATGATCCTTTAAAGCGGATTGCAGAAAAGTCATCGTGGATTGTTTTTCCATGGAATCAAGTGACCCACCAGAATAGCCATGAAAAAAAAACCATGCAAGGAAGAGTGTCTTATGGTTTTTATAATGGATTAACCATTTCGAGAAAACACCTTAATAGACAATATGTCCTCACCTTCGCAACTGCAATAAAAGAGCACGATTTAGCTAGGTATTTGCTACTAGAAAAAAACAAAAAATTAGAAGACGTTATTCAATATTGTATGCAGTTATTTAATCAATATTTGCAGCTAATGCACCAATCTATTTCAATACCCCGTATAATTAACTAATCATTATTGAATGTAGAAAAAGGGCTGCCTACTTACTCTAAGAAAATAGCATTACCCCTACCCTCAAAAATATTTATGTGATCATCCCCCTGCCCCATTAACTCGACTAAATATAGCAATCCACCAAGAATAATAGCTTTGTTAAATTCATCCATACCCGATTTAATCACTAATCCGCCTAACTCAATTTTACGGCGCGTATCAGCACGGCGTTTTTTTATTTTCTCAAGTACAAGAGATTTTTCACATCGGGCAATGCGTTTTTTTTGTTCTATGATTTGATCGCGACTACTCATGCACTTGCTCCTTGGCAAACAGAGCAAACGTTTGATCTAATTGTTTGATATCTAGTTGATGGAGTCCATGCTTATAAGCAAGTGTACCAATTTCAAGCTTGTGTTTTTGTTGCAATTTACCAAGTTTTTCTTTAGCTTTTTCGATTCTATCCAAGAGTACTGCTTCCATTTGCGATCCTGTCTTCTTAGACATCATCTTCTCCGCAAATGTTATTGACGAAGAAAGCGTATCGCACCAGATCATCAAAATCAATAGTCAATCAAATACCGTGAGCGCAGCGAACTCAATTAGTCCCGCCATGTTTTTCTAAGGGCGCAATATACATTCTGGCGAATGTTTGCTAAATTCCTACCTCTACCAGAAAAATCCTTCATGGATAAGTTTTTTTCTTTTAATTAAGCAACCGATGGATCACTGACACAAAGGTGTATCCATGGCCATTGCTTTCGCCCATGTCTCCATCCACACTCGCGCCAAGGGTCACAGCTCTGTGGCTGCTTCTGCATATAGAACTGGAACCCGTCTAACCGACGAACGCACCGGCCTCACCTATGATTTTACTCGTCGATCTGATGTCATTTACAGCGAAGTGCTATTACCAACATCTTCGAATGATGTCTTCAAAGACCGTCAATACTTATGGAACCAAGTAGAATTTTCAGAACGTAGGCAAGACTCCCAAGTCTGCAAAGACGTCGTTCTGGCCCTCCCTAAAGAGCTTGGCCTGGCTCATCAAATTGAACTCACCAAACGTTTTGCACAAATGCATTTTGTTGAAAAAGGTTTAGCCGCCGATATAGCTATTCACGACCATGATGATGGCAATCCTCATGCTCATATTTTAATTACTACTAGACGTATCGAAATAGATCACCTTTCAAAATATAAAGCTCGTGACTTAAACCCATCATTTGCACGCGGATCCGTCGTTGAAAAAGACCTTTGGGGTGAGCACTGGCGAGAACTGCAAAATGAGTTTTTCAAAGAAAAAAATATCGATTTATCGGTGGATTTAAACCACCTTATTCCTGAGCGCCATCAGGGAAATTTCCGTGATTCATCCACGCATTATCTTCATGAAGAAAATAACTTAATTCGTGATGCACGTGAAGAGATCGCGCTCTTTCACGTTGATAATCTGATTAATCAACTTTCATTAACCAACAGTGTTTTTTCACGCCGTGATATCGAACGGTTACTCTTTAAAACCGTTAGCAAATCGGAGAACCCTTCTCAATTCTTAAACTGTGTTGAACAAATCCTAACTCACCATGATGTGATTAGATTAGGGGTTAATGACCGAGGCATCGAATCCTACACCACCAGACATCAATACGTACAAGAAACAAAGCTACTGGACCATGTTCAGCAATTACAAGTGCGTAAATCTCATGTGTTTAACACATCGATTGAATCTTTTGCAAAGCGCCATCATTTAAATGAGGAACAACGAGAAGCATTTTCCTTCATAACCCTTGGCGATGACATTAGCGTTATGGTTGGTCGCCCTGGCTCTGGAAAAAGTCATTTGCTAAAACCGCTGAAAGAGTATTATGAAACCCATGGTTGTCATGTGTTAGGTGCTTCGCTCTCTGGAAAAGTTGCTAAATCTCTCCAATCTGACACAGGGATTAACTCTTCTACCATTGCCTCTCTCACCTATCGACTCAGCAGGGGAACATTAAAACTCACTAAAGACCATGTTCTGGTGATAGATGAGGCCGGCATGGTGGATTTTACCAACATGGCTTATCTTTTGAGTGTTGTGAACAAAGCTCAAGCTAAGATTATTTTGGTAGGAGACCCTGCTCAATTAAAACCGATTAACAAGGGCGAAATATTTCGAGGTATAGCAGCACGCACAGGGTATATTGAGCTAGCTCAAATTAAACGCCAACTGGATGAGGGTGACAAAATGGCAAGCCTCCAGCTCGCAAAAGGACAGATTGCAGAGGCGCTCTCTCATTATGACGAAAAAAGGGTGGTGCGTTTTGCAGAAACCCCTCAAGATGCATTAACAGAAATGGTTGATGCTTGGAAAAAAGACCTAAATAGTGAATCTGTTAAAAGACATATAATTCTTGCCTTCACACGCACTGCTGTTTCCTCCTTAAACGAAAAAGCACGTACTGCCATGCAAGACGCGAACATTGTTTCAACAAATAGTTTTGAGTATTTCTCCGAAAATGGCACACGCCGTACCCTCTTGGCGGAGGGTGATCGTATTTTATTACGCCAAAACGATAAAACATTGGGTGTACGCAATGGCGATTTAGCAACCATTAAAGCAATTAATGAAAACCAATTTTCAGCAATCCTGGATAGCGGTGAAACCGTTATCATTCCAAAGTCATATCAATATGTTGAATATGGTTATGCCCTTACGGTACATAAATCCCAAGGCATGACCATCGATAAAGCAAGTGTGCTTATCGATAGCTCCTACTGGGATAGACATTTAAGTTTTGTCGCCTTTACGCGCCATCGTGAGAAACTCAACATCTATGCGGATAAAATGCAGCATCCAACCCTTGATAGACTCACCAAAACACTAGCGCGGGAATCAACACGTGACAACGTGATTGATTGGCCATTAGATTACGCCATTCGCTATGGTTTTGAACCAGACGGACTCATTGGTCGGGTCATCAATCACATTGCAGGGGTTGCAAACCAGGTTAAAGAAAAATGGAGCTATCTGGTTCATTATGAACTCTATTTAAAAGCAACCGAGTCACAAAACCGGATATCTGAACGAGAGGTCTTGCGTGCGACGGCAAAAGAGATGGCGGACTTTCTGGATGAAAAAAATAGCTTAAGTAAAAAAATAGTAGTCCTGCAAAAAGACGCCCACCAAAAGAAAGTGGCTCCATCCACCTTGCCCCTATTTGAATCTATTTATGAACAAAGTCTTGCCCGTGATCAGCGAGCTCACAATATCATAACCGCTCATGGCAAAACATTTGAGAGACTGAAGGATATGCAGACAATGGTTGATCCTATCAAACATGATGCGGCACGTTATGATCGTTATCTAGCAATTAAAATGATTGCCGCGTCGTCTGATCTGAAACCAACACATGCATTGATACCCGAGTCGACCAAAGTCGACCTAAAGAAAGACTATATGCATGTGGTACGCTTAGCGTCTAAACATAGCATGCCTGTTTCAAGTCTTTATCAAAAAGTAGAAACGCTTCAAAAAATAAATCACCAACTGATCCTTAATCAGCTTAAAAAGGAATATCCCATACTGATTGGATATGACCAACTGCTTAATGAAGTCCGCGCAACCTCTAGATACAAACAAGAGCAAATAAATCGTGTCTTATTTACAAAGGCTAACGAAATTATTGGCAATAAGCCACTATATGAACGATTACAACGGGACCTACCGAAATTATTAATCTCTTTGACTACACGAGTGAAAGAGCATGGCAAAAATAGAGGCATTGATCGTTAACCTTACCATATTATGTAAACCTCTCAATAATAAAATTGTTGTTACAATTGCAGTACATTTCAATATGATTATAATTTGTGCTTTATATTTGCCTGTTGAAGGTCTAATGTTAGAGCATTGAATTTAACCAGGTCATCCCAATCAATGCTTTATTTTATTTATTACCAAGGGACAATAAATCTTCTAATTTTTTAGATAAATAGAGGTGACAGTGTCGGCACATTTGACATGAATTTTCAACTGGCATTGGCATTTGATGATCAATTATGATACATTTTGAAAAATTCTCACCTAAAGATGTATTTTATGCCTATAAAGAAAATATTTTCTAATTCTGATCTTAAGAAGTTATTTGCAGCATTTAATGCCTTACCAATCGCTAAAAAAGTGGTATTTCCTGCAAAATTAAAAAGCGCATTAATGGTCTATGCTTCAAATCCACGTGATGTTGATACACAAATGCGTGTTTATCAAGAATTTTATAAGGCTTCATCTTGGCATCGACACTTTGATTGTCTTAAAGATTTTGCGGCTGCAAGCTTAACTCGCGCCTGGCAACAGATTCTACATTTATCTAACAATCAAGCGACTTCGGATCATTTCTTTCACCTAGAAGTTAATGAGAGGACGCTTAATTTTTGTGTTGAGTCACTGATCAAACTTTGTAAACAAATACCAGATGGAGAAGCTCAATGGGCGCAATATTTTAATCTAGTGATTCCACAGGACTATTTCGGCCATGTCAGTGAATATTTATTGGCGCTTTATAATGCAGGGCTTTCTACGGCGGAAAATAGGCGGCTAGTAGAGAAATTCGATTCTTTTGAACTACCTGAATTGACGAAAGCTCTTAAAACCTTTTTAAATCAAGATGCTTTTGGAAGTCACGCACAACATTATCTTGATATGTTTTTCACTATGAAAACTTGGCAACAAAGAATGGGGTATTTAAGGTGGCTAAATAGCTTATCTGATGAGGGGCTGATAACAAAAGACTTATTACCTCTCTATTGCGAAGCGCTTGCAACTTATCTAATTAAAAATGGTGATTTAATTCCATGTCCACTAATGGAAGCACTCCGACTTTTAAATAAAGAAAATCTTATCAATGAGGAAAATGCTAAGGATCTTTTAAAAATTCTAGCTCATCACGAAATGCCAAAAGCATTTGCAGAAACCTATATCCTCTTAAAGCAAAAGAATTTACTGTTTGATGATCAGGCTATTAAATATTTAACAAATGTTACAGGGTGGATTAGTATTTATGAAGTAGATACCTTCATTGATTTGGCTGAAAAAGGGATTTATACCCACAAAACATTTCAGTTCTATTTTCCTCTTTTAATGCAAGATCATTATTTAGCTCAAATTTTATTAAAACTCCATAATGTTCAGTTACTATCAGAAGATAATGCTGAATATTTTGCAAAAACATTATCAGACTGTAAAGAAAATATATGGAAATTTTATGATGCGCTAACAATATTGGAAAAGCATGCTTTATTTAATTTAAAGAACTATCAAACGATTAGCACCAACAAAAATGTTGCGAAAGAGGTCGCAGAAGTTTTAATTTGTATTCATGAATCCTCTGATTTACAAGATGAAAAACACCAAGTCTATTTACAGGAAATACTACAAAGTCAGCAACCATTAATATTATTCCATGCTTATAATAGCTTATTAAAAGCACAATTGTTGAATCCGTCTAATTGGCAAAAAATTAGAAATCATCCAAAACTTAGTTATGTTGATTCAGTTATTGAGTCTTTTTTAGAGACAGGTTTACTAACAGAAAATTCAAAACAATCCAACTTTGAGCTATATATTTTAAATTATCCCGTAGAATTGGATACCATTTATAGCGCAATAGGTAAACATTTAACTCAAGAAGCTCTAGAGTCTATTTGTCGTTTACCTGCTACCTCGGTAGAAATATGCCAACGTGGAACAGCATTATTGTTAGGCTATAAAGAAGATTCACAAGAAAGAGATACCTATGATTTATCCAGTAAGTCCTACCATGAACATGCTGATTTCTGCTGGAAAAGTAAAAGCGATTTTTTATTGGCTTTTGCGCGATTACCACTTACAGTAAAAACCTTACTGATTGACGGTT
>Ga0207083_1155_pt1 | contig 10353 bp, 15 predicted proteins | sample Alteio_BWMinHeat_57_FD_153516 | JGI IMG/M metagenome (GOLD analysis project Ga0207083, IMG submission 153516) | Enriched cells from forest soil in Barre Woods Harvard Forest LTER site, Petersham, Massachusetts, United States -... | ecosystem: Environmental > Terrestrial > Soil > Temperate forest >... | reverse complement strand
TGGCTCAACAGTTTCACACCAGCGCCAGTTCATAGGGATTTTAAAAGAACCATCAGCGCATAAATCGCCTGATTGAACATATATTGAATTGCCAGACTGGGTAACACACCACCACCCACCCGGTACATCTGTTGGCGGTAATCCTATTGCTCGGCAAACATCTTGCCATGTTTTCTCCATAATCTTTCTATTACTATTTAAAGTATATGCATTATCAATTTTGCAATTATTTGAAAACGTGGAAAGTATTGTTTCAGCGATTAATCTAAAAGTACATAACAACCAACTTAAAATAATTATTTTGATTTTAAAATTTAAGACCAACACACACCGTCTGCTTCTTCTATAAAGATGATCTACAACCTAACTTTCTTTCTTGTATGAGATGCCACTTTTTTTCATGCTTATTTTATCACCATCAAGCTTCGCAAATAAATAAAGAATGGTTCTTATTTATGAATTTGTGACTTGTTTGATAAATTCTGGGGGTGTTACAATTTTGCTACACTTATATTTATTATTTAATTTGCTATACTTATAACTTATTGATTCATATAGATAATTTTGTGCGCTCGGAGGGACTCGAACCCCCGACACCTTGGTTCGAAGCCTTATACTCTAGTTTTAAAATCCTTATTAATCAATATATTGAGAAGCGTCAAAATCACCAAAAACGGTCCACTACTGCCTAGAACGGCGGAGCACGATCACAGTTTAGACACGTTTTGGTCACAGTAAATTTTTGTTCACTTTGATTCCTAAGGAATAACAATCACCCGATCAAACTAATAATGTCACGGAGCCCACTTAAAACTCTGACAATCTCAAGGGGTGAAGTGGGTTTATAGATAATGAGATAATGCCACTTGAACGGCCAAAATTTTACGGGCCTGTCAGTCAGGTCTTCACGAAAATGACCAAGTTCTGGATATTCAGCTAAGTTATCCATTGCATCAAATAACGCATTAAGAAACGTTTGAGCCACCACAGGATTTTCTTGTGCAAGATAAGTGATTATTTCATCAATATCTTGTTCTGCGACAATAGATAAAACACATCTTGATGTCATTTGCTATTCTGAGCCAACTTATTAATTTTTTGTTTCATACGATCGTAGCTTTCATGTGCGGGAACTTTTTTGCCAGTATTTAATTGTTGTAATCCAATATCAATCGCTTGATTCAACTGTTTAATGCGCTGATTTTGTATATCATCATGCGTATGCAGCAGTCTTAATGATTCACGAATCACTTCACTTGCTGAAGTATACATGCCGCTATTCACTTTATCTTGTACGAAATGCTCAAGCTCTGGAGTAAGTGAAATGTTCATTTACATCGCTCCTAATAAAATTGTTATATAACAAATAATAGCATATTATGCTAAATATTGTTATCAACTAAATATGCATTGATAATATATTGTAGCCATCTGGTGACTTCTACAATATAACGCATAACTCATCTGTAGAAGTTTTTTGCTCTGATGACAACCAAATCTTAGCGCTGCTAATGGCATCTGGAGGACATGTATTAAGAAATTCATTTGCGAGGTCGATTTGTTCATCATTTTTACGAAAAAAAGATACAAAATAACGCGAGTAAGATGAGGTTCTTTGCTCAATAAAAATTATAATCTCCCTGGCAAACTGCCTATGGAAAGGAAATGTTATTTCCGCAGCTAGAACGAACATGCCTTGTTTAAGTGAGACATCAGATAAATTTCTTCCAAATTTTACATAATCCATAATTGATTTTATGCGCCAATCCATTTCATCATTTCTTTTTTGGTCCGCTTTTAGATCATATTCTATTGACAACCAACTTTCGGCAAGCGGTTGAAGATTTGCATATCAAGGGAATGGTCAAGAATCGCAAGTTGTCACGCGCGATACATAATGTGGGTTGGGGAAAGTTCCTAACCCTATTGACTTACAAATGTGAACGGCACGGAAAAAATCTGATTACAATCGGTCGGTTCGCTCCGAGCTCAAAATGCTGCCATGTGTGTGGTTACCACAATAAGGGGGAAGGGTTTCATCGAAAGATGAAATTAATTCAACGAAGGGCTTATGGATTTAGAAATTTTGAAAACTACAAGTTGAGGGTTAGAGTGCTATGTGGGTGAGTGAAGTGCCCCCGGATTTGGGAAGAGTCTACACATGCTTGGTGATTTATTTTTAGATTAGTGAGGCTTAAGCTACTAGGTTAAATTTTCACCCAAACATAGACTTATCATGGCGCTCACAAAAATGCTAGATTTTTTAACCACCCAAATAGTTTGCTCTTGGTCTACCGGATCACCTTTATAATCAGCAATCAACCTCAGATCTTCAGCTTTATTCAGGTCTCTTCCAAGCTCTATAGGCACAAGACCTGTTTTGACGAGTTGCAGGCTAAATACAGAAATCAATCCACTGTGTGATCTTACTGCATCAGATGGAATAGTCGGTGCTTTTGAAAGTAGCGCAGCACGGGCTGCATCAAACATAGCATAATACAGGCACCATCAAAATCCCCAGCTGCAAGCAGTAATTTTGCTGATTCAGCAGCGCGCTCGGCTTTAATTAATAATGCTTTGGAATTCATAAGGAAATTCCTTCTCGATGAATATTTTCCAATAAACGTGGGTTCGAATAGTTTTCTGGATGAGCCCATTCCTCCTCCCATATCGGAAGGGGTTGAATGCGAATACCTGTTTCAAGCAGAACATCATAGGCTATATCATCCATTGAGAGCTTGATCGCTATAAATTTCCCACGAGCACGCCCTCGTAGCAACACGGCAAGATCTGCATCACTATCAGTCCTGTGAGTACGGCGAGCTCGACTACCAAAAAGAATGGCACCAACAAGATCATAATGCTTTGCGAGCTTAGTTTTGAAAGCGCGAATTGCTAATTTTGTCTTGGAATCTATCTTACCAGTAATCATAACTCATCTCCTTGGTATCCATGTAACTACTAGATACTATAGAGCATTATAGCAATAACCATCCAAAATTGGTTCTGTTTTATAGAATAAGGGGTATAGTACTGTGTGCTTGAGAAAGTGCCCCCGGATTTGGGAATTAATGGCGCTGCTGGCAGGAATTCCCTCCATTAAAAAATCTCTAGCAAAACAAAGGGTTTTAGGTGCAATTGAAAAAACATTTCGTAGACTATGCTTCAGTAGTTCAGTAAGAATGCCTTCTCCCAATATTGGGAGAAGGCATTCTTAGGTATCATTGATGTGATGTTGAGGGAACAATGGGTTTTATCAGGAAGTACCTATCTGCAGATGGGTTAATAAAAGTTGTACGACACAGCCTATTACGAGAAAAATTTAGAGTGATGAAGGATCCTACCTACAGTTGGAATGACTGTATTATGTCAGGCCTTGCGGTGTTTGGGTTTAAAATGCCCTCATTACTACAGTTTGAAAAGGACAAGGATTCAGAGCCTTGGTTGCGTCGAAATCTACGTACCTTGTATGGTGTTGAGACTGCCCCAAGTGATACCACCATGCGCGATCGCTTAGACGGCATATCCCCAAGACAATTACGCCAACCATTTAAGAAAATCTTTGCTTATTTGCAGCGGGGGAAGGTGCTAGAGTCCTACAGCTATCTTGATGGTCATTATATTATTTCATTGGATGGTTCGGGACAGTTTTCATCAGAAAAAGAGGGATTTATTAATGTTAAACTCATCTTTGATGAAATTTAAATCAGACCTGTGTTTTTTAAGGGGGGTACACCTTAACCGGGAATTTCTGGCCACGTCCTAAGAACGTGGATATACAAGATTGATTATAATACAATGCCCCCTTATAACATTATAAGTATTGTAGGATGAAAATAATGGTAGTAGTTTTGAAATGGACTCAATTACTGTAGTATAGGTAAGTGATCTTCACCTTTTAGGACTAATCGTAAATATTCTTGCGATGCTCAACATGAACGACCAAGATAATAAGTCTATCATCTTCTATTTGAGCTAATATTCGATAATCACCCACCCGATAGCGCCAAAGGCCAGAAAGATCACCAGTCAATGGTTCCCCTAATGAACGAGGATCATTCACGTGCATTAGTTTTTCTTTAAGATAATTAAAAATCTTTTTTGTGCTGTATGACCAAGCTTTCTCAAATCCTTTTCTACATCTGCATTAAATTCAATCTTCCAAGTCAAGCTGTTGCTCCATTTCCTCGAGTGTTAGGCGTGGATTTTTCTTTTCTAGTCGTGACAGTGCGAGCAAGTGTTCTTCGTGCTCGTCCAAGTAATCCTGTATCGCCTGTTTAACATAAAATGATTTTGAGCGATGTGTTTCTTTGCACTCTTATGTCTTCACGGCCTCTGGATTCTTGGCATTTTATCTCAATGCCAGACGGAATATGTTTCAAGTAGACCGTTGAGGCTGTTTTATGCAACTTCTGACCGCCTTTGCCACTGCCTAGAATAAAATTTTTCGATGAGAGTGTCTTCATTGATGTGGAGTTTTTCTATCCACCCCGCTAGCTTGTCCATTTATCATGGTTAACCATTAAGTAAGCCCAGCTCGTTCAAGTCATCTCTCTCTGGGCAAAAGACAAGCTCCCACTTACTTTCAAACTCGAGGAGGTATGCATCCACCTGGTGATTCCATTTCACTGTACTGTATCTCAACGGTTTTATTGTGTTTACAAGTCCCTACAGCTATTTTAAATAAGCCGTGTTGAAACATAGGGCCTACTTGAGTTTGTTTTTCTGGAATTTCAATGGCATTATATTTTTGCTTTAATCGTTCAAACTCTGCATCAAGCATTTCTTTTGAATAAATTTGAGCACAATCTAAACTATTTTTTTTATCCCATTTATTATTTTTTGAGACCATTAATGAATATGTTGGCATAAAAATCCCCTTGAAAACTAATCATTGAAAAAAGTGGTCTTATCAGTATATAACACCAAGAGTCAGAATCAATTGATCCACTCTGAGGGATCATTCAATCTTTAAAAGCTTTAGCTGTCTTAGGTAGAACGCTTTACCTTTGGAGAGACGAGATTGCAAGAATGTGGCGTTTTAGAAAATCTAATGGGATTACAGAAGGGTTTCATCGAATTGGACATATAATAAGCATGAGCACCATCCCAACATATCTTCTTTATCAATTCACGATTTCTTATAAGCTTGTCTGGGATTGCTAGGGGTTTTGGGGAAGGCCATAACCAATTGCCTCAACCTTACCAGCCTTGTTAGATATTGTCCCCTCAAAGTTTCTGGCTTTCTTTGTAAAATTTCAGACAACACGGCAATTGTAATGTACCTTTCAGAACAAATGTCCAAAATGATTTTATTCACTGCGTCTGGAGAAACACGTTCTTGATCAATCCCCATTGATCTCATTGATCTTGGAAGGATTTATACCAATCGATATGTTAGAGACGGTGCCACTGCCAGGAGATCCTTCGCGCAAAAAGACACGCTCAGGATGTCGTACCTGGGCAGTTACACGAAGGGTCTTATGTTGAATTCTTAATCTGTAGAAGTAAGTGGCATTATCTCTGTGTCAAAAAAATAATAATAAACCATTGGAGCGCCTGAATATGCATTCTCAACGATATAGTGTTGTATATAAGCAGCCCCCTGCCCTGAATCGGACAATGGATCATTGATACACACATAAAGTTTGTTTCTAAACTCAATTGTTGACCATCTTGAAATAGCTGATATTGGAGAGCCGGGCTTAATGGATGGATTAGCAGAATAATACCTCCGTTTGACTATTAATTCATTTACAGTAGCAAAACCCATGGCATTTCGCTTACGAATTATCGCATTAGCGATTGCAGCTTTTTCTTCAAAAGTACTGTTTACTGAAGCTTCACCATACACAATGGCCGCAAGTAATTGAGGTTCTGATACCGTAGATGACGTTGCAGGGCAAGAGGGATTGGGTATGGAACAATGATCACCATCGGAGGAAAGAGTCCATGCAGGAGTTGGACACGTATTAAACTCACGACAAGTCCACCAGGGAACATTATAATAGGCTAAAGTACCATTAGCGCAGTACCACGTGTCTGCTCCAATTATTATACGATTTGTTGGTGAATAACAGGCAGGATTTGCATTCGTGGTAGAGATAGTTTCCCACTTATAACCATTGATGTGCATATCAAAAGGACATTCACACAAAACACGCTTTTCTTGTGTATATAATAGGTTCGTGCACAAGAAAATGGAATTTCATGTGCATGTTCATAACTTTATGCAATACCCTCATGATTCTACCCAGCATTTACGTAATGAAGTACCAGGCAACTTACGGAATTCCGCATTATTTCCTTCAATAGAGGCCTGAATTTGCAAGATATCATTATTAATCAGTAATTGTTTGTTTTTTACCTTTTCATAACCTTCCCTGAGTGCCGTGGCGTAACTATGTACTTCTTTAGCTGCAATTGATGTAAAAGATTTTGACCGACTATCACTTTGGTAAAGATCATCATGAGTAGTAACGATATTCTCAATTGCAGAACTATCTTTCGCTTCCTGCAAAGAAAGTGTATTTATCAGAATTGTCTCATTAGGAATAATTGCAACCACACCTTTAAGCTCAGCCAATGCTTGATGAGCCTTTGTGATTTTCTTTAATATTAACTTTGTCTCAAGTTCACCAGGATCAGACAGGACAAGATTAGGCAATCTCGGTATTTTGTAATGCATTATCGGGCATTCCTATTGTTATTACAAAGTTTGTAAAATTTATTTACAAAAATAAGTTATCATCCATCGACTCAAACAGCATCACATAGGCTCCATCACGTTCGATCAATTCCATGGCATGAGTAACCGCGCTAAGTATAACTGATTTATTAAACCCATCCATCGCCGACTTGATCACCAACCAGCCCAACTCAATTTTACGCTGTGTATCTGCACAACGTTTTTTGAGCCTCTCAGAGGCAAGGGATTTTTCAGATCGAGCCACCTGTTGCTGTTGTTTGATAATTTGATCGTATGTGGTCATGACTCAGCCACCTCGCTAGAGATTTTGGCGAAAGCGTGATCCAGTTGATTGATATTAAATTGCTGAAGGCCGTGTTTGTAGGCAAGTGAACCAATTTCAATCTTGTGTTTGTATTGCAATTTATCAAGCTTAGCTTTGGCTTTTTCGATTCTATCCCAGAGTACTGCTTCCATTTGCGATCCTGTCTTCTTAGACATCATCTTCTCCGCAAATGTAATTGACGAAGAAAGCGTATCGCACCAGATCTTCAAAATCAATAGTCAGTTAAATACCGTGAGCAAAGCGAACTCAATCTGTCCCGCCATTTTTTACCAGGACGCAATATGCAGCTAGCGTAATGAAATGCAGATGACCCCTTGGTAAAAAACCAAGTGCTCTACCCTAAAACCCATCAAAAATTGTATTTTTATAGGACTGGTAACACTGTTGTTTTACTAAAATCTGTCATTCTAAGACACGTTTTGGTCACAGTTACCATAAAAACCAAGTGCTCTAGTATAATAACTATTTGATTTTACTACGATTAATTGGTGCGCTCGGAAGGACTCGAACCCCCGACACCTTGGTTCGAAGCAAAGTACTTCACTTTTAAAGTCCTTTAAAATCAACACATTGTGATGCATCAAATCACCGAAAAACGGCCTAAAACTGCCTAAAACGGCAGAGCACGGTCACACTCAAGGCACGTTTACGTCACTGTATTTTTTCACATCATTTTTCTTCGTCGGTGAGCTTTTGTCTCAGGCTTTTAAGTTGTCCTAAACGTGATAGCTTGGATTCTGTTTTTATTGATATTTTGGTCATGATATTTTCAGGAATTAGGAAATAGGGCTGTTTGAAATTACTATACCCGCCCTTATGTCTATGAGGCTTGCGGCCCCTTTTGGATACGCTCTTGCGTCGAAGATTGATATTCATCGCAACCTTGAGCTTTTAAGAACGCTAATTGTGATTGATTCTCAGCACCTTCGGCAATCGTTTTTATTTTTAAGGACTTAGCCATTGCGATGGTGGCTTTTACCACCGCACAGGCATTAAGATCATCCGGTAAGCCGACAATAAATGATTGATCAATCTTCAAGGTATCTACTCTAAAATTATTAAGGAGATTGATGGATGAGGTATGCACTCCATAATGATCGACAACCATCGAAATGCCTAGTTTTTTTAGAGCGGTGATGATAGTTAAATGCATTGTTGTTTCTAACAGCATCGTTTCTTTGATTTCAATAGCGATGCAGTTGAGTTTTAACTTTGCTTGACCAAAGCACTGGGTAAGTAAGCTGATGAAATCTTCGGTTATTTGTAGTGCGGAGAAATGAACAATGCCAGGATAAAATTTGTGCTTTTTCCACGCAATCAGTTGACGACAGATCGCTTCAATGAACCATTTTTGAACTTCTGGATATAGATTTTTTTCGAGTAAGATTGGCAAAAATTCAGAAACATTGAGCACTCTCCCTTGAGGATGTTGCCAGTGCAGTTGGGCTTCGTGGCCGACTATTTTATTAGAATGGAGGGTCATGATGGGTTGATAATTCACCCTAAATTCATCATGTTCCAAGGCCTTGGGCAACTCATCCAATAAAGTATTAATGTCATGATTGATTGCAGTGTTAATATCTGACAAAAATTGAAAATTATTTTTGCCACTTTTCTTGGCACGATACATCGCTTTATCAGCATTAATGATCAATTCTGCTACCGTACTGCAATCATCAGGATAAACACTAACGCCTATGCTCAGTGTCACAACTTGCTTTTTTCCGGCAAGAGTAAAAGGTTTTTGCATACATTGAAAAATTTTATCAATCATTGGAAGCATGAGTTCTATGGATTTTATGTTGCTAAGTAAAATGGCAAATTCATCACCACCTAATCGTGCGACCGTATCCGTATCACGTACGAGCTCACTGAGTCTTAATGAAAATTTTTCTAATAAAAGGTCACCCACCGTATGGCCAAAATTGTCATTGATATGTTTGAAATTATCGAGATCGAGGTACAAAAGCACGGTTTTGGTATGATGATTTAAGGCATAATTGATTTCTGTATTGATACGTTTTTCTAAAATGGTTCGATTAGCAAGACCAGTGAGCCTATCATGTTGTGAAAGAAATAATAACTCCTCTTCTATCCGCCGACGTTTGATGAAGTTAGCAATTTGTAAGCCAATTGCGTTAAATAATTCTAAGAAAGCTTGATTTGGGGTAAGAATAGATTCGCTATAAAAGAGTAGTATCCCCAATATTTCTTCATTGAAATTAATGGGAACCCCAAAACAATTATTCAAGCCTAGGGTTAGCCAATGTGGATGGTTAATTTTCAAATTTTGGCTCCAATACGGCGATTTGTTTTTCCAAATTAAACCGGCTATCCCTTCTCCTTCTTGGTGTGTACTTTGATAATCGAGTTGTTTAATTTCTTTGTATCGCTTGCTTTCTAACCACTGAGAGACACAAATGACTACTTTTTTCTGCTTGTCGACTGCCCAAATTTCACCAACTTTCCAACTAAAAAATTTACAGATGGTCGCTAATATTTTTTGCGCATCCGTACTTAAATTCGTCGACTCAGATAAAATAGCTGCAATTTGTAACTGGATATGTAAATAGTTCTCTCTTGATTGGCGTGATGGTTTATCTTTCATGATCTCTGTTCCAGAAACTTTAAGTAGTCAATGAATAAATTTCCATTCTATAATGAAATGACTTCTTAGGTATAAACCAAGTGTCCCCAATTCTTAATGGAGCATACAAAATGCACTCTGATCAAGAGGTATCAAAAAAGATTAACCTCGGTAAAAAAATAAGTGCAAAAAAAAACGAGCTCTAAAAAAGGTTCCCAAACAAAATCCAAAACAAAGGTTGATGATAAAAAAAATGCTCAACCTCCCTTTCCTATCGTTGCTATTGGTGCTTCTGCAGGAGGACTGGAAGCGCTAGAGGCTTTTTTTCAAAACGTCCCTGCAAAAAGTAATATGGCTTTCGTGGTCATCACCCATTTAGATCCCGAGCATAAAAGCATTATGCCCGAATTAATTAAAACCCATACACCTATGCTTGTTTTTCCAATAAAAGACAGGCTGACCATTGCACCTAACACCGTGTACGTCATTCCACCTAATAAAAATGCATCACTAAAAAACGGGGTGTTTTCGTTGGTTGCCCAAGATAAACCGCACTACACAAACCTTCCCATCAATTTTTTCTTTCGTTCTTTAGCATTAAACCACGGGGATTACGCGATTGCGATCATTTTAACCGGTTGTGGTACCGATGGTTCATTAGGCTTGCGTGATATCAAGCAACAAGGTGGAATAATCATCGTGCAAGATCCCAAAACCGCACAATACGATGCG
>Ga0207083_1154_pt1 | contig 10373 bp, 10 predicted proteins | sample Alteio_BWMinHeat_57_FD_153516 | JGI IMG/M metagenome (GOLD analysis project Ga0207083, IMG submission 153516) | Enriched cells from forest soil in Barre Woods Harvard Forest LTER site, Petersham, Massachusetts, United States -... | ecosystem: Environmental > Terrestrial > Soil > Temperate forest >... | reverse complement strand
GGAGCGGTTGATGCGACGTCAACACAATGACCCCTTTTTGTTCCAGGTGAGTATTGATGATGCTCATTATGGTGGATAGCGTTTCCTGATCAAGTGCAACAAAGGGTTCATCCAATAACCACAATTGCGCCTGGGACATTAATAAACGTAGTAATCCCACACGTCGTCGTTGTCCCACAGACAAAAGCCCACATTGAACATCTTGTACGGATTCTAATCCCAGAGTTTTAATGGATTCTGTAATAGACAAAGAGCTGTGATGAGGAATCAAATCAAAATGACAATTTTCTTTTACCGTGAGCAACTGGCTCACACCCGTTTTGTGTCCCACATAACAAAGATTTTGTTGATAGGTACTTATATTTTGGGTAATAGGATTCTCATTCCAAAGAATTTCACCAGCGATTGGATTTAGCATCCCCGCTAATAATTTTAATAAAGTCGTTTTACCCGAACCATTATTCCCACGTATATGCAATAACGTCCCTGAATTCACTGTAAATTGAGTATTATGGAGTATGGATTTATCTGGGTAATCAAAATACAATTGTTTGACCTTAAGCATTTTGTATCTTCATTTCATAAAATAAAACAGATTAGCATAATTAATACCATGTTAATTAACAACTCCTAGAATCTAAATTTTCTAGACCTACTTGCAGGGTGCCCTTTTGATGAGGATAATTATCGTTTTTAAACCATAAGGCCTTCCATGGATTTTCTCGCTCAATACGGTATGTTTCTTTTAAAAGCGCTGACAGTGGTCATTGCCCTACTGTTTTTATTTATCGGTATTGTATCCGTAGGCCGAAAGCCCAGAGAAAAATTGGAGATCGTATCGCTTAACAAACAATACAATGACATTAAAAATACGATGCGAAAAGAAATTTTAGGGAAAAAACCAGAAAAGAAAAAGAAAGATAAAACCACAAAACCTTCTTTATTTGTCATTGACTTTAATGGAGACATTAAAGCCACCCAAGTAAATCAACTCCGCGATGAAGTATCTGCTGTCTTGGCTATTGCAACCAAAGATGATGAAGTGGTTTTACGACTAGAAAGTCCAGGAGGTGCGGTGAATGGTTATGGTTTAGCAGCTTCACAACTGCAACGAATTCGCGACAAAAGGATTTCTTTCACCGTCTGTATAGACAAAATTGCAGCCAGCGGTGGTTATTTAATGGCATGTGTCGCACATCGCATCATTGCCGCACCTTTTGCTATCATAGGGTCCATTGGTGTTGTTGCTGAAATTCCTAACTTTCATCGATGGTTGAAAAAAAATGACATCGATTTTGAATTATTAACTGCTGGCGAATATAAACGTACATTAACCCTTTTTGCGGAAAATACGGAGAAGGGACGTAAAAAATTTCAAGAAGATTTGGAAAAAATTCATCAAAACTTTAGGAATTACGTTTTGGACAATCGTCAACAATTGGAGATTGACAAAGTAGCGAATGGTGAACATTGGCTTGCAGTCGATGCGTTTGATCTTCGTTTGGTAGACAGTTTAAAAACCAGTGATGAATACATCCTTGATAAAATTGATTCTTTTAACTGTTACCAAATAATAGTACATGGTAAATCATCACTGGTGTCCAAACTGTTAAAACCTGCCATGAAACTGCTCCATCCTTGGGCTTGAGAAAGCCCAAATCATTTCACATAATAGTGCAAATTAACTTGGATACTTTACTTTCGCCTAATAACTCCATTAACGTTTCTAATTTTTTTCCTCGACAAACTGTTTTTTTGATTATCAATATTGTCGAAAATTTCATTAAATCGCATCTCAACCTTATGTTTTAGAATATCATCTACTTTTAATTTAGATTACTTGAAGCAGGAATCCAACGATATAAGGTTGGTACTGATATTCCGAGATTTTGTGCAACATCTTTTGGTAATGTGCCAGAAGCAAGTAATTGTTTAGCTAACTCAATTTTACTTTGTGTCATTTTTCGTTTGCGACCACCAACTCGCCCCTTTGCCTTAGCTGCAGCTAAACCTGCTTTAGTTCTTTCAGCTAATAATTCACGCTCCATTTGGGCAAGACTTGCCATAACGTGAAAAAAGAAGCGACCTGCTGGCGTAGCGGTATCAACATTATCGGTAATACTTTTAAAATGAATTTCTTTTTGGTGTAAAAGGTTTACCAAGTTAATCAATCCTTTTACAGTAGGTCCTAAACGGTCTAATTTCCAAACAACTAAAGTGTCATTTTTCCTTAATACTTCGAGGGCCATAGTAAGGCCTGGACGATTTTTTTTAGCTCCCAATATTTGATCTTGGTAGAGTTTTTCACAACCAACCTCTTCCAAAGCAGAAAGCTGCAGATCTAAATTTTGATCCAATGTTGAAACACGTGCGTAACCAACCAACATATCCAATCCTCTATTGTACAATCCAACGGCCATTTTTCTTAACGGCATCATGCATCGCGTCCGGTGCCAGATCAATTTCTCCAGGCCAAGTTAGTACCCCATATTCAAGATGGGCTTGATTAAATAGTTTTTCATCTTTCAATGCTGCGAAAACTCCAGCTCGATCACTCATGATTAATTTAATCATTTCAACAAAACCATGTGTACCATCATTAAATTCAACTTCAAGCTCATAGTTTGGCAGTGGTTTAACCTTTGTTAATCGCCAAGGAGCCGTACAAACTATTCCAGGGGCGATATTTTCTTTGGTGACTGATTTTGTTCGCATAAGTGCCAATCCTCCAATAATTCTTCCCGGTGTTGAGAAGCCCACTCTAATATTAAAGCTAATGCTCGACGTGGCATTGTGCCACGAACTACTCCGAAAGTATGAATATCAATGAGCACTTCATATTCTGCATATAAGGCGTGAAAATGAGGTGGTGCGTGATCATTCCAAAACATTTGAATCAGTATTCCATAAAATGCACTAATTGTTGGCATTAACTCTTTATCCTCTTTTCTCAAAACTCATATCAAGTATAATGCATCAAGAAAACAGTATCAAGAAAGGTTATTGAGAATCTTGCAACTCAATAAACACGGCGACATTCTCCAGCCAATTTTATTTGCTTGAAAACGAACGTTTTCAATAATAGGTACCCGAGTAATTTATGTATAAACCCTAATCGAATAAATCTGTTTTTTATTTACCGTCTATACTTAACAACAGGATCTAACGAACGAGTGAGAACAATTATGAGTGATTTTAAATCAAAATTACCTGATCTGAAAGAATTGGGGGAGATGACTAAGAAGTTATATAAGGATATCAGCAACAGTGTGAAGGAAATCATCGGCACTTATAAACAAAGACATCCAAAAAACAAGGATGAAGCTAAGGTTGATATAAGAAATGACGTTTCAGCCGATAAAAAACCGGCTAAAGAAGCCGAATCGACTGAAACCGATAAAGATAATAAATCATAATTTACCATTAGCGATAACACGTTATCTCGCTAAAACCCTCACATGTTGGTCCAAAACACAATTTTTGATTACCTAAGGCTTGTGTGGCAGCAACGTTACTTTGTTTCTGGTATGATTGAGCATGCGAATAGCCCATTCGTCTACAGAAAGAAAATGCTGCTCGTTTTCCACAGCCTTCTGCATTTTCATAACACCAATCTACTCGGTAATGATCAAATCTAGGAAAAACATAGCGTTTTGACCGATAAAAATAGCTTCTTTTTGGCGTGTGGGAAAACACACCCAAACAGGTTATCCACTTAAACCCATTACATCCCCACCCTTTACATTGCAAACGTGTTGAAAGATAGTTAGTCATACCAACATTATAATCAATCTTTTCTCCGCTGGATTCGGCATACCCCATCATTTTACAATAACATGTTGCAATAGCATGCCCACATTCTTTTCCATCAGCATTACAATAATCTAAACGTTGAATGAGATACGTAGGAAACCAAAAATCACGATAAAAATCCTGTGATGTTTTTTTTGCTTGCAATGAACCTATCCCTAGCACTAAAAACAATACCAACCAACCTGAAATACGAAAAAAAATCATGACATCCATTCCTAAGCACTAATAACACAATTCAACACGTTTCTCATCCAGTAACTCGACTAAAAGCCCCAATAAAGTATCACTTGGATTCACATGCCAATCCTGAGATAAATGAATGACTCCTCGAGCATTCGCATTGACATAACAAATTTGTACAATACATTCTCCTTGATGCGCTTTTAAAATGGTTTGTATTCCGGGCAATAAAGGATGATGTTCTGGCGCTAGCGTCAATGTTAAACATTTAGCAAAACGCGAACGTGCCTCAGCCAATCCATACATTACTGTAGCCGTTACTTTTGTCCCTTGATTATAATCATCACGCGCTAGCTCACCCTCAACAAACACAATTTGTCCATTGACAACCAGGGATTGATGAGTCGCATAAAGCTCAGAGAAGATCACTACATCCTGACTTCCTGTGTCGTCCTCTATACTCATAATTGTTAATTTTTTGCCCCGTTTTGTTAAAATATGTCGAATAGAATTAATTAAACCACATAAAATAGCTTTTCGATTTTTGTCTGGATTAAGCATCGCTAACGTTTGCACAAACCCAGAAAATTCTTTTTGATAAGCATTGGCAGGATGCCCCGTCAAATAAAGCCCTAATGTTTCTTTCTCACCCTCTAAACGTTTTTTAGATTCCCAGGGTCGACAAAAGATATAATCTTCGATAACCACTGACTCATCAAATAATGCAAACAAATCGGATTGCCCGCTGGTTTTATTTTGAATAAATTTAGCGCCCACTTGTATAGCTTTATCTATAGAGGCTTGTAACGTTGCACGCTCAACACCCCAATCATCCACACCACCACTTTTTATTAATGCTTCAAGCACTCGACGATTAACCCGACGCATATCTAAACGCTGACAAAAGCTAAACAAGCCCTCATAAGGGCCTTGCGCTTCACGTTCATCAATAATACATTGTGCCGCTAATTCCCCAACCCCTTTTATGGCTCCCAAACCATAAATAATCGTCTTTTCATCCATGACCGTAAAATGATAATGTGAACGATTGATTGATGGTGGAAGTACTCGTATATTCATGTTGACGCATTCACGAATAAACGTAACCACTTTATCCGTGTTATCCATATCAGAGGATAGGACTGCTGCCATAAATGCCGCAGAATAATGCGCTTTAAGCCATGCCGTTTGATAAGCTACCAAGGCATAAGCGGCAGAATGTGACTTATTAAACCCATACCCTGCAAATTTTTCCATAAGATCAAATATGGTATTTGCAATATCTGCATGGACACCGCGAGCCTTCGCCCCTTCTGTAAATATAGTTCGCTGTTTTGCCATTTCCTCAGGTTTTTTCTTGCCCATGGCTCGACGCAATAGATCCGCAGCACCCAAGGTGTAACTTGCCAACACTTGCGCAATTTGCATAACCTGCTCTTGATAAAGAATCACACCATACGTTGGCTTGAGGATAGGCTCTAGATCCGGATGTGGGTATGCAACCTTAGCTCTTCCGTGTTTTCGATCGATAAAATCATCCACCATGCCAGATTGCAATGGACCCGGACGAAACAAAGCAACCAAGGCAATGATTTCCTCGAAATGATCCGGCTGCAAACGATGGATTAATTCTTTCATACCCCGAGATTCAAGCTGAAAAACAGCCGTCGTGTGACACGCTTTTAACAAGGCATAACTTTGTTCATCATCCATAGGTATTTCACTGATATCAATCGGTGGCAAATCGTTACGACTTCGCTCTTTATTGATCGTTATCAATGACCAATTAATGATGGTTAAGGTTCTTAATCCCAAAAAGTCAAATTTTACTAAACCTGCCGCTTCAACATCATCTTTATCAAATTGACTCACTAATTGGCTAGAGCCTTGCTCACAGTAAATAGCCGTAAAATCAGTCAATTCTGACGGGGCTATGACCACACCACCCGCATGTTTCCCTGCATTTCGAGTGATTCCCTCCAGTTTTAAAGCTAAATCAAACAGTTCTTTAACGTCTTCCTCATCCTGGTAACGTCGATGTAACTCCTCTTGTTGTTCTAGTGCTTTTTTTAAGGTAATACCGATTTCAAAGGGAATCAATTTAGCTAACTTATCAACAAATCCATAAGGATGTCCTAGAACACGCCCCACATCTCTTACCACTGCTTTTGCGGCCATTGTTCCAAACGTGATAATTTGAGATACACTTTGACGTCCATATTTGTCAGCTACATACTCTATCACTCTATCTCGACCTTCCATGCAAAAATCGATATCAAAATCAGGCATGGAAACCCGTTCTGGATTTAAAAAACGCTCAAACAGCAAATCATACTGCAAAGGATCAAGATCAGTAATATTCAATGCAAAAGCGACTAAAGATCCGGCACCCGAACCACGACCAGGACCAACGGGCACACCATTTTCTCGAGCCCATTTGATAAAATCAGCCACAATTAAAAAATACCCAGCAAACCCCATACTATTAATGACACCCAATTCTAATGTAAGGCGGGCTTCATAGGGCGCACGAAACATGGATGAAGGTTCAATGTTGTTTAAGCGACAGATTTTTATCAATCGTCTTTCAAGACCTTCATGAGATAAATGAGACAGATAGGCTTCAACAGTTTTTCCATCGGGGGTTGGAAAATTTGGCAAATAATTTTTTTCTAAATTCAATTGCACGGAGCATCGTTTACTGATTTCAACAGAATTTTGCAGTGCTTCGGGAAGATCACTAAACAATGCCATCATTTCATCGGCTGAACGTAAATATTGTTGTTCGCTATAATTTGACCGATGTCTAGGATCAGATAATGAATACCCATTATGAATACAAACGCGCGCTTCATGCGCCTCGTGATCACTCTGGTCTAAAAATCTTACATCATTAGTCGCCACTAAGGGAAGTTGAAGCGTCTCTGCCATCTTTATAATCTGTTCATTATAAATGATTTCCTGCGACCTACCCGTCCGTTGAATCTCAAGATAAAATCGATCTGAAAAAACATTCATCCAATAACGCGCTAATTCATACGCCTTTGTCTCATCCTCGGCAAGAAAAGCCTGCCCAATCAGTCCGCTCCAACCACCTGAAAGAGCAATCAACCCATCAGCATATTGCTCTATCCAAGGCAAATGAATCCTGGGTTGCCCTTGATATTGACCTTCTTGATAACCTTTTGAGACAAGCTTTGTAAGGTTTCGATAGCCTTTTTCATTTTGACAAAGCAAAACTAAAGATGAAACAACATCAGGCTTATCAGGTTCAATGCAGGGGAGATCACAACCTAATATGGGTTTGATGCCCGCAGCAATAGAGGCTTGAAAAAATTTGACGGCAGCAAAAAAATTACAATAATCCGTAATAGCTACTGCATTCATGGAGCGTTCTGGTAACGCTGAGAGTAGTGGTTGAAGTTGCACTAAACCATCGATAATAGAAAACTCGGTGTGTAGATGTAAATGAACAAAGTGTTGTTGCATATTTAAAGTGGTAACCTATCTAATACCATCAATGAACTGTACCTAACTCGTTATTCCTGAGCAAGTTATATGATAAAATTTCCAAAATTTATTGGATGTAATACGCTTGTTCATTGGTTTTTAGCTGATGAAATGCTATATCCTGTGAGTGCCATTTTATTATTATTACATCACAGTTTGTTACATAAATGCTATTGTTGAGCTTAATATTGTATTCATGGATTAAACTTGATAAGATTGCCTCTTATTAAACAATCTATCTAGAGAATTTATGCCTAAACAACATTACAGCATTGGATTCGCAAGTTCGATGTTTCAAACTTCAGGTCCTCGATGCGGAGATTCAGATTGGACTGAGGATGCCCGAAGAGGTGGAGTTCCTGATTCAACACAACCGAAACCTTTGTGGGATAATATAGACGAACGGCTTGATCGAATGAAAGATGTCGGTGCTAATATTTTTCGAATTTCTATTGAATGGAGTCATGTCGAACCCACACCAGGACATTTTGACGAAGCCGTTTTAGCGCAATATGAACATTTAATTGATGGTTGCATCGCTCGTGGTATTCAACCCATGTTAACATTGCACCATTTCGCCTCCCCTTTATGGTTTTCTGAAAAAGGAGGTTTTGAGCGAGAAGAAAACATTCAAGATTTCGTGAATTATTGCAAAACCGTTTTTTCAAGATTATCTGCAAAAGTTCCATTATGGTGTACAATTAATGAACCCGCCGTGTTAGCAATGATGGGGTATTACCTAGGTAAATTCCCCCCCCCATCGTAAAGATACTCACATGACTGTCACTGTCCTTAAACACCTTCTTCAAGCCCATGTTGACGTTTACCAAGCACTAAAAGCGATGCCCAATGGTGAGCAAGCACAAATAGGTATTGTCCATAATGTATTGAAGTTTAAGCCATTGTATAGCCTCGATCCCATCGCTCGTGTCGTGTCGAATACTTTCAATCCTATTAGCAACGAATTAGTCATGGATTTTTTTAAAACGGGTCATTTTGAATTCAATCGAATCTGTGGACGTGATATCCAATACTCCAATGCACTAGCCACGACATCTAATGATTTTTTTGGTTTAAATTTTTATGCCAATGCCATCGTCGGCCCCAATCTAACAAACATTTATGGCCCTACTTGCCGCAAAGGACAAATCATGGGAGACATGTTTTTACCCGTTGATCCCGAAGGTCTTGGCGAAGCATTAGATGATTTTAGTGAATTGGGTAAACCGATCTACATCACCGAGACAGGTGTTGCTGACCACAGTGATCACATTCGTCAACAACTGCTTCCTTTGTATTTTAAAGTTGTGGATGAAAAAAGAAAGGCAGGACAGGACATTCAAGCCGTCTGTATGTGGACTGAACAGGATAACTATGAATGGAATGAAGGCAATACCAAGTCGTTTGGTTTCTTTGATAGAGATGGTAAAGCTCGACCTAGTGTTGAAGTGTTGAAAAAAATCATCCGTGATCACACCGTGACTGAACAACCACAACCAGAATCTGCAAACGTCTTTTCAGTTTAATCATACCAAGACTACGAGTAAGGTATTTTGATCGACGCCTTACTTTTATGTTAAATTTTATTTGCATTTGATGATAATAGCTTACAAGATACGGGAATGTATGGATACCATCGCTCCATTATGCATTCCTGATATGTGAGCATCCAACTTTTGGTTAAAGTTAATATGACTATCAACATTACAAATGAATTAACAACACTTATCGTAAAAAAATTAAATGAAAATAAGGAAAACTTGAAACGACAGTTTTTTTCTGAGCATCCTATAAAGGTTGCTCGTCATTTTACACTTGATAATCTGCTCCCAACTCAAATGGCTGAGAAAATATTTGCTAACTTCCCTAAGTCAAGTCAAATGCATCTCATCCATATTTATGGAAAACTGAAATTAAAATACAGCCATTTAAAAGATGTATCTAGCGTATTGCAAAACATTAATTCTGCTATCCAAGATCCACGTGTCGTCGCTGTGGTTGAAGAGATCACGGCGATTAAAAATCAAATTCCTGATCCATCACGGTTTGCTGGTGGAATTAGCACATTAATGAAGGGGTATTACCTTAATCCTCATTTAGATAATTCTCATGATGTGGATAGAAAACACTATCGTACCGTGAATGTCCTCTATTATCTATCTCCACATTGGTGTCTCGAAAACGGTGGAAATTATGAACTGTGGGATACATCCATCAAAAATAGAATTGTTGTTCCCAGTCTCTTTAATCGACTTCTAGTCATGGAAACAAATCGCACTTCTTGGCACGCTGTTAACCCAGTTCTCTGCGATGCCCCACGATGCTGCGTATTTAATTATTTTTTTTCTGAGCAATCCCCTGAAAACGAGGCGTATTTTTTTAACAAAAGTTCATTTAGAGCCCGTCCTGAACAAAAATTTAGCCGCGCCATGGAGCGTATCAAGGACACATTCATTAGGAGAACAGGCGTTTACTAACGGATAGTCTTATAGCGTTCTCTATAACCTTTTTTAGAAAAAACAATTTGCCATAATTGATTTTCTCTCGCTTGAAAACCGCCCGCAGAATAAAGTAAAAAATAATTCCACATGCGAAAAAAACGCTCATCATAATGACCTTTTAACTGATCCCAACCTTGATTAAATTGTTGATGCCATGCCATGAGGGTTTTATAATAATCTAAACCAAAATTGTGCCAATCTTCGAGTATAAATAAATGCTCTACTGCCTTTCCAATTTGAGCGATAGAAGGAATCATGCCATTTGGAAAAATATATTTGGATATCCAGGGGGATGAATAGGTAGTACTAAAGTTACTCCCAATCGTATGCAATAAAAAAAGTCCCGTTTCTGTTAGGCAACGATCGACG
>Ga0207083_1153_pt1 | contig 10452 bp, 10 predicted proteins | sample Alteio_BWMinHeat_57_FD_153516 | JGI IMG/M metagenome (GOLD analysis project Ga0207083, IMG submission 153516) | Enriched cells from forest soil in Barre Woods Harvard Forest LTER site, Petersham, Massachusetts, United States -... | ecosystem: Environmental > Terrestrial > Soil > Temperate forest >... | reverse complement strand
TATTCATATGTAAATTTATATATACGATTTTTTTTCTGCGAGGAAAGCCCTGCGCAGGAATTGTATCACACAAAATTAACGCATTTTATCAATCTTTATCTTACATGCCGCAGCATCAGCCGCTTCCACTTGAACCCCAGCAACGGGTTTTCCATCAGCAAGCGGTTCTATACAATTTTTAAAAAGACCTTTACCCGAGCTACTACCCCCTTGATAAAAACCATCTGCTTTACACGCTGCTTCTAGTGGCTTACAAGGATGCGCTGCATCAGCTAATACAAAAGAACTTAAACTAGATGTTATTAAAAAAACCATCATTAAAAAAATGTTTTTCATTTTTCATTTCCCTAGTGACAAAAGACGATACTAGCTGATCTTTTCCGAAGGCACAACTATATGATATCATTTAAGTCATTTATTCATTTTATTTATAAAAAAGGTATAAAATATGCATCGATTAATAGCTTTATTTTTCTTATTATCCACATTTTTATATAGTATTAATGCATCAGCAACTGTGGTTGTGGAATTAAGCACACCACCACCGAAAGAGGTGATCATTCTTCCTAAAGGCAATCTCCATTGCATGATTACTCCAGCCGGTATTTACAACGGAGTCTACGTCAGCTCTCATAAAATATGTCGTTATAATCATTCTTCTAAAAAAATTATTTGGGTTGCGGGCCACTGGCAATGTGAAAACTACAGACCTTTAAGAGCGATGTGTGTTAGTTGGATTTGGGTTCCCAGCAGCTGGGCAGCCGCTATACCCTAGTGGACTTTAAGGAATGTGCGCGAAATCACTTGTGTTTTCATCGTTGACGGGTAATTAATGCCTCATCATGCTGGTTTCGTGCAAATTCTTAAATAGGTTTTCATATCGTACAAATGATGAAATGATAATGCTCAAGCCTCTTAAACTTGGGAAATTAACCTTCCCTATTAATATTATTCAAGGCCCGCTTGCAGGAGTCAGTTGCGCTCCCTTTAGGAAAATCACGTGGCGTTACAGTCAACCCGCCTTTTCCTGTACAGAAATGATTTCTTGCAAAACACTTCTTTATCAATCTGCATTTTCTCAGAAGCGTTTTATTAAAATTGACCCTGAAGAAGGGCCTGTTTGTTTTCAATTAGCAGGAAATAATGCTAAAGAATTAGCAGAAGCAACTAGAATTGTAACAGCACAAGGTGCTAGTCTTATCGACTTAAATTGTGGTTGCCCTGTAAAAAAGATACGCCGCAAAGGAGCCGGTTCTAGTCTTTTACAAAACACTATTTTACTCTATCAATTAATTAAAGCGATGAAGGATAATACCACTGTACCTGTTTCTATTAAAATTCGAGTCGATGGAAATAGCAATGATAGCTTTAATCGTGAAGTAGCAACGATTATTAAAGATGCCGGTGCAGATTTTTTAGTGGTGCATGGACGTCACTGGACAGAAAACTATGAAACACTCTGTCATTACTCTGATATTGAATTTTTTGTTAATGAATTAAATATTCCTGTCATTGGGAATGGCGATATTTCATGTATTGATTCATTAAAAAAAATGTTAGCAACAGGTTGTGCGGGTGTCATGATATCTCGTGCAGGAGTCGGTCAACCTTGGTTAATACGACAATTAATCGAAGAAATGCAACAAAAAATATTTAGTCTTCCAGCGAATAGCGAAATAGGTTCTATGTTTCTGCAACACATTACAGAGTTAGCTATTTTATTAAATAATGAAACATTTGCTATTATACAAGCACGGAAATTAGCAAAATATTATGGACGCTATTTAAAAACTAAATCAATGTTTTACACCGCCGTTAATCACTGTAGCAATTTACAGGAATTAAAAAATATTTGTATTGAACATTTTACTTTGGGCCTATAATTAGTCGCTGGCGCGAAATTAATTAAACATTTTAATAATCCCAGAAAAATCCACCTTACCATGCCCTTCTTTAACAAATAATTGATACAATTCAGTCGCTTTTGTTCCTAGAGGAAGTGATGCATTAACATCAGTGGCCGCTGCTTCAGCAAGGCCCAAATCTTTTAACATCATTGTTGCCATAAATCCAGGTTGATAGTGGTTATTTGCAGGGACTTTTTCAACAATATTAGGAACAGGGCAATAACTTGTCATTGCCCAACATTGGCCCGAAGCATTTGAGCTGATTTCAAAAAATTTTTTTGGATCTAACCCTAATTTTTCTGCTAATGTAAATCCCTCTGCCACAGCAATCATAGAAATACCTAAAATTAAGTTGTTACATATCTTTGCTGCTTGTCCATTGCCTGCTGTGCCTGCATGAATTATTTTTTTTCCTAATTTTTCTAAAATACTGGTAATTTCTGCAAAATAGGACTCATCGCCACCGACCATCATTGTTAATGTTCCTGCTTCAGCACTTGAAACACCGCCAGAAACAGGTGCATCTAACATTCTAATGTGATGTTTTATAGAAATAAGATGTAATTCCCGTGTAGTACTTATTTCAATTGAAGAACAATCTATATATAAAACATTTTTTTTAGCATTAGCAAAAATTCCGTTAGATGACATGCAAGTATCATAAACTTGTTGGCCTGTTTGTAACATAGTAAAAATGACATCGGCTTCTTTTACTGCATCTTGAATAGAATGGGTCGGTATCGCTCCAAATGGTAACAATGCTTCTATGGCAGCAGGAACAATATCATAAACTGAAACACGGTAGCCGGCTTTTAACAAATTCTTTGTCATTGGATTTCCCATATGACCTAAACCAATAAAACTTATATTTGTCATAGAACAAATTCCTTTCTTGGTAGTGCTTCAACCCTAGTGATACTTATTTTCTATAGCTGATTATCTTCGCGTACAAGCACACTATCAATAGGTTTGAAACCTTTTTTAATGAGTTGGCATAATGAATTCAGAGTGTGCTTGAGTTTGTGACCAATGTTGTGTAATCGTTTTTAATTTTGTATAAAATGAAATACTTTCGGTTCCATGCATAGTAATATCACCAAACATTGACCGCTTCCAGCCACCAAAACTGTGATAAGCAGCAGGCACAGGAATAGGAACATTAATACCTACCATGCCAACCTGAATTTTATTCGCATATGTTCTTGCTATATACCCGTCACGTGTAAAAATAGCTGTGCCATTACCATATGGATGATCATTTACTAATTGTATTGCATCATCAAAATCAGCAACACGGATTACTAATAGCACAGGACCAAAAATTTCTTCTTGATAAATACGCATATGGAGTTTCACTTGGTCGAACAAACAACCACCCATATAAAATCCATTCGGATGGGCTTTCGATTGATAATCTCTACCATCTACTATTAATTTAGCACCTTCTTGCAAACCTAAATCGACGTAGTATTTTACTTTTTCCAAATGCATTTGCGTTATTAGAGGGCCCATTTCTGTATCGGGTTCATCTCCTTTTCCAATTTTTAAAGCATGAATACGCGGGATTAATTTTTCAATCAGAGTATCTGCCAATGAATCACCTACCGCTACGATCACAGAAATGGCCATGCAACGTTCGCCTGCTGATCCAAAAGCAGCTCCCATAATAGCATTAATCGTTGTTTCTAAATCTGCATCAGGCATGACAACACAATGATTTTTTGCGCCACCAAATGCTTGTACTCTTTTACCATAGGTAGCACTGGTCTTATAAATATGTTGCGCTACCGGCGTTGAACCAACAGAACTCACCGCTTGTATATCAGGGTGGGAAATCAATAAATCAACGGCTACTTTATCGCCTTGAACCACATTAATAACGCCTGGTGGAATACCTGCTTCAATGGCCAATTCCGCTATTCGCACAACAACGGATGGATCTTTTTCAGAAGGCTTTAAAATGAAGGTGTTCCCACATGCAATCGCTAAAGGAAACATCCATAATGAAATCATCGCTGGAAAATTAAAAGGTGTTATACCTAAACAGACACCTAATGGTTGACGGATAGAATACATATCTATATTAGTAGAAACATTTTCAGAATGACTTCCTTTTAAATAATTCGGTATACCACAAGAAAACTCAACTACATCGATACCGCGTTGGATAGAACCTTTTGCATCAGCGAGAGTTTTACCATGTTCTTGGGTAATTAACTGTGCTAATTCATTGATGTGTTTTTCTAATAATTCTTTAAAATGAGAAATCATACGAGAGCGTTTTAAAGCTGTTATAGCAGACCACTTTGGAAATGCTGCAATCGCTGAAGCAACTGCTTTTTCAATCATTTCCTCATCTGCCATTGGGACATGAGCTATTATCTCTCCCGTGGCGGGGTTATATACCTCTAATGTTTTAGTGTTAGATAAAATCCGTTTTCCATCAATAAAATGTGCGATCTGATACATATTATATTCCTTTATGAGTTTTACTATTTCCACCGGATAATATTTAGATGATATAGACATTAGGGTAGTAAAACACGTGGAAATGACGAGTTTATCAGCTTACTTAAAATAAATAAAGTTCAGCTAAGAAGAGTTATTATCTAAATTGCACACCTCACTATTTAAGATCCAACCATTATGCAATAATATATACTCGTAGCGTCTGGGTGTTAGGCGTTGCAGCGTTCAATGAGCAAGAGATTTAAATTTTTTTACTTCGAAAAAAACGCCGGAATAACCAGCTATTTCAAGTCTTTTTCGAAGTAAAAAAGTTTAAAGATCGACGCTCAGTGGACGCTGCAACGCCTAACACCCAGACGCTACAGGTATATAAAATAAAGTATCTATTTCTGGAGATTTATGAAGTCTTTCTTTAGAAAAAAAGTGATGACTGATTTATATAATCAATCCTCATCATTAAATCGTGTATTAACTGCTTTTGATCTCACTTTAATGGGTATTGGTGCCATTATTGGTGCGGGTGTATTCGTGCTCACGGGAATTGCCGCTGCAACAAAAGCAGGTCCTGGTATTACTATTTCATATATTATTGCAGGATTAGCTGCTATGTTTTCTGCTTTATCTTATGCAGAATTATCTACTAGTATAGGAGGAAGTGGAAGCGCTTATAATTATGCCTATGTTACTTTTGGTGAAATTGCAGCATGGATTATTGGATGGGCACTTATACTAGAATATACTATGTCAGTTTCTACTGTAGCAATCGGTTGGTCAGGATATGTTAATAATGCGTTACTCGCTGCTCATATTCACTTTCCTATTTCACTCACTAAAAACCCTTTTGAAGGTGGATTAATTAATTTACCTGCTGTTTTAATTATTGGTTTTTTAGGTTTTTTACTTTGCTCTGGCGTAAAACACAGCGCTACTTTTAATAAAATAATTGTTTCTATCAAATTACTTGTTATTGCGATTTTTATATTTATTGCAGCAATGAATGTTCATCCACAAAATTGGAAACCATTTTTTCCACACGGTTTTACAGGTGTTGTGCAAGGAGCAGCTTTAGTATTTTTTGCTTATATTGGATTTGATGCTATTTCTACAGCCGCAGAAGAAACGATTGAACCACAACGTAACTTACCTATTGGCATTATCAGCTCCCTTTTTATTTGCACGATTATTTATATTATTGTTGCACTATTATTAACAGGCATTGCTTATTATCCTACTTTGAATGTGGCCTCGCCAGTCTCTGCTGCTTTAATTAATATTGGTTATCCTATTGCTGCAGGTATTGTAGCCATGGGAGCCATTGCAGGATTAACTACAGTAATGTTAGTGATGTACTTTGGTTTGACACGTATTTTATTTGCAATCTCTCGGGATGGATTATTACCGCCCATTTTTTCTCACATACATCCCACCCGTCTAACTCCTATTCCTAACATTATTTTAATGGGAATTGTAATTGCGTTATTAGCTGGCTTAGTTCCCATTCAAGATATCGCTGAATTAGTTAATATTGGCACACTATCTGCATTTATCATCGTTTGCGCTGCAACCATTACATTACGAAAAACGAATCCTACTCTTCATCGCCCTTTTAAACTTCCATGGAATCCAGTTATTCCTATATTAGGTATTATTTTTTGTAGCTATTTAATAATACATTTGTCTTCCACTACTTGGACTCTATTTTTTATATGGATGATAATTGGTTTAATCATTTATTTTATGTATGGCTTGAAACCGCCAACATAGTACAGCATCTTAATCTAATATAGGGAAATACATCTATTGAACCATTGTATTTTCTGTTAACTTAATTGAGAAACGGATCATATAAATTTAAACTACAATCAGTAAAATCATTAATATTACGCGTAGCTATAGTCCCCGTCAAATGACTTGATACAAAAAAAATCTCATTTTTCATCAAGATTCATATCAGATTTCCAAAATTCATCCTCAACCTGTCGAATTTTTTTAATCAATCCAGTGCACGTTTTTTCTGTGACTGTTGCAAACGCAGCGTCCAATTGTATCAGTAAATTTTGCATTGTAAAATCGCAATGTCGAGCAACTTGATTTTTTACAATCCCCCAACAAGTTTCGATAGGTTGTAATTCTGGGTGATAAGGCGGTGTTCGCAAAATTTCATGCCCAAATTGTTCGGCAATCAAATCAATTTCATAAATCGGTGCCGGTGATATCTTATTTAAGACTTCAATTAATTCTGGCTTTAAGCAATCAGGTGAAACCGTAATACCATTTTTTATAAGCCATTTTCTTATCGTTTCTTTATGAGAGCTTGATATTGGCGCAGAACAAGGACTAAGGACATTGTGATACGGTGCATTATCCATAATAATGATGGAATTCTCAGGAATATTTGGCAATAATTTTTCAGAAAACCACTTGCTAAATAGCTCATAATTCATTTGACCGTGATAATCGCCTGTTTTCTTCGTGCTTTTAAACACTACTTTTGCATTAGGAACCCATCCTGATTTGGTAATGGCATTGAGAATAATTAAACGCTCGCCATTTCCAGTTGGTTTTTGAATAAATGCACCATCTTCTTCACAGTACCATGTAAAATCATTACTGTGATTTTTATTTACGTATGATTCATCCAAATATACTTCCGGACGCATAGTATTATCACCATCACGATTTTTGCGCTTTTGTCTCAGATAGCGCTGTCTTGCTGCAATGACATAATCTTTTTCTTTGAGGTGTTGTGATCGCGTTCCTTTTCCATATGTAAATCCCCATCGATCTAGTGATCGGCTTAATGTTCTTAAATCAATTGAAAGAGATGCATCAGTTGATAATAAATGTTGTCGTAGCGCATCTAACGTAATAAAAAGACCATGTTGATTTGATCGTCGAATATATTCTCTTGTGATACTCTGTAAAGAGTTTGGTAATGCATATGATGGTTTTCCTTTGCTTTTTGGCATCTCCTCCAAAGATTTTGGATCTCGATTAAAATCAGCCATTACGCGCTTCACGCTCGCTACTCCAACATTCAACGCTTCTGCTGTTTTATTTACACTTGATAATTGATGGGCTGATTTTCTTGATTGAATATCGTCAAAATAATGCTTTAATTGAACAATAATTTTTTTAATTTCTGGCGTGATTGCTCGTCCCTGTGTACTCAAGACATGTCTCCCGATAGTTAGAAATACAGGCTTGATTATATTACACGATATTTTAAAGGTATCAAGTCATTTGACGGGGACTATAGTACCGCCTCGTGAATAAGAGCAATTGCAGCAATTTGCCCATCTAAAATACTCATAGGACGTCCTAGATTTTTTCTGAATGCCATTATTTTTCCATACACATGAGCGGCGGGTTCAGTAAATGGGACAACTCGATATTTAAATGCATCATGAATTGCATTGTTAAAACTATCTTCTAGTGTTTGTCGTCTACGCCCCTGCGGTAATGCATGTAAACCATATGATATTTCAGCAATAGTAATTGTAGTGATATAAAGCTGAATAGCATCTTGCTTATTTAGCCATTCTATAACTTTTATAGATGGCGAGGATTTCATTAATTCGAAAATGACATTAGTATCAAGTATTATCATCATCGAAATCCATAGGATAATGGGGTGAATGATCAGAAATATCTAAATCAACACCATTTTCCCGACCAAAATATTTTTGAAAGATGGTACTAATATTTTCAGATGCTGTTAATGCAGTATAAATAATTTGTCGGACTTCTTCTTCCATCGACACACCGTGGTTAGCAGCACGTATCCGTAATTGTTTATAGATATTTTTATCAAGCTTCCTGACGCTTAGATTCGCCATATAGATTCTCCTTACTACAAATCATTATAGCATATGCTAGCATTGCTTGCAATGATAGCACTAGAAACCCTACATCTCCCGGCAATTACACTAAATTATACCTACTCAGAAGCAACATTACCCGCCGACGTAAACGGTGGTTTAGCCACCCACACAACAATCATTAAACAAATAAAAATCCATCCCGAAATCCAAAAAATATCATTTGTTGATAACATAAACGATTGATTAGTAATCATCGTTTCAACAACACCCATATTTTTCAGCCCTGTGAATCCTAATAGCTTTAATTGATTAAGCGTTTCATAACTGATGGGATTAAAATGATTAATCTGCTCAACTAACTGACTATGATGAAACGCTTCACGCCGGTTCCACATTGTTACGCTAATAGAAGTACCAAAACTACCTCCTAGAATACGAAAAAAATTTGATAATCCTAAAGCACTAGCAATACGCGTAGGTGGCAAACCTGAAATAACAATAGTGACTAAAGGCGTGAAAAAAAATGTGATTCCTAATCCTTGTATAAATCGTGGTAAAATTAATTGAGAAAAACCTACTTCCGTATAAAAGTTGGATTGCATAAACGAAGTCAATGCGAAAACAATAAATCCAATGGTTGCCACTCCACGCAAATCAAAATGAGTCATGTAACGCCCCACAAAGGGTGATAAGAAAAATGGCAAAAGACCTACGGGTGCTGCAGCTAAACCAGCCCATGTCGGCGTATAGCCCATTTGCGTTTGTAACCATAATGGAAAAATAACAACATTTCCGAAATACACTAAAAAACCTAATGTAATTGCGATTGTACCAATAAAAAAATTTCTCTTAGAAAAAAGTGTTAAATCTACTATAGGATCTTTTCTACTTAACTCCCAAACAATTAAATAACTTAATGCAATAAAAGAAATAATGCTTAGAGTAACAATTGCATTTGAATGAAACCAATCAAGATCATTACCTTGATCTAGCAAAATTTGCAAAGAACCTACACCTATTATTAATAATATTAACCCTATATAATCAATTGGTGTTTTTTGAGTAACTGTTTCTCTGCCTGACAGCGTAATAGCAGTAAATATAACAGAGAAAATACCAACTGGAAGGTTAATGTAAAAAATCCATGGCCATGTATAATTATCAGTGATCCATCCACCTAATATGGGACCAAAAATAGGCCCCACTACTGCTGTTGTGACCCAAATTCCAGTTGCAAATGATTTTTTTCCTTCCGGATAATTAGCTAATAAAATACTTTGTGATAGAGGAATCATTGGCCCTGATACAGCGCCTTGCAATACACGTAACACAATCAGCATAGATAAATTCATCGACAAACCACATAGCACAGAAACGATAGTGAATAATGCTGTCGATATCACAAATAGTTTCACTTCGCCAAAACGACGGGCAAGCCAGCCTGTAATTGGTAGCATAATGGCTTGACTTACAGCGAATGATGTAATGATCCATGTACCATCATCTGGACTCACTCCTAAATTACCTGCAATCGTTGGAATCGCTACATTTGCAATAGAGACATCTAAAACGTTCATAAAAATGCCCAACGATAAGGCCACCGTCATTAAGACTAAGCGAACACCTGTTAAAGGGGCCATCTCAACCATTTTTATTAATCCTTTCTATCACTACATAATCCTAAACCATTCCTACTGCCAAATTTAGGATAATATTTTTTTAGTTTATGAATTTGTAATGAACTATTTAGCAAACATACTGATTAAAACATTTACTTTTTTATTCATTTTTTACTGATATATCAGGTGAACTATTTTTCAAGATCGTATTAATCAGTTGATCAGCTTGAGCTAACTGTTTCGCATAAACAGACGTTGTATAAATAGGTTTAAGCTGTTCACTCGCTGCAAGCCGATAACCATTAAGATGATGAACATCAGTTGTGACATGCATAGATAGGCCCAGTTGCAAAGGATGCTGTCTTAATTCATTCGGATTTAACCAAACCCGGACAGGTAAACGTTGCACGATCTTAATCCAATTTCCAGTTGCATTTTGTGGAGGTAACAAAGCAAAAGCAGAACCCGTTCCGGCATTCAAACCAAATATTTTACCGTGATAAGTAATATCAGGATATGCATCAGCATATAATGTAACAGATTGTCCAATACGTAAATGATTTAACTGTGATTCTTTATAATTAGCATCAACCCAAGTCTCTTTAAGAGGTATAATGGCTAACATAGGCGTGT
>Ga0207083_1151_pt1 | contig 10473 bp, 4 predicted proteins | sample Alteio_BWMinHeat_57_FD_153516 | JGI IMG/M metagenome (GOLD analysis project Ga0207083, IMG submission 153516) | Enriched cells from forest soil in Barre Woods Harvard Forest LTER site, Petersham, Massachusetts, United States -... | ecosystem: Environmental > Terrestrial > Soil > Temperate forest >... | reverse complement strand
ATTGTTATGGCCGTCTTTGGGCATCAATTTCTTTCCCAGTGTGGATGCCGGACTCATCAAAATACACGTGCGAGCGCCAACAGGTACTCGAGTAGAAGAATCAGCAAGACTTGCTGATCAAATAGATGCCGCTATTCGTCATATTATTCCGGCCAATGAATTAGAAGGGATCGTCGATAATATTGGTTTACCCACGAGCGGTATTAATTTATCGTACAGTAATTCAGCTACCATTGGACCTGAAGATATGGATATTCAAATTTCTTTCAAGCCCAAGCATCGACGGATAGAATATTATATTCAACAAATAAGAACGGAATTAAGAAACCATTTCCCCGGCTTAGATATAGGTTTTTTACCGGCTGATATCGTGAATCAAATTCTAAATTTTGGTTTGCCATCACCGATTAATTTACAAATCATGGGATTTAAAGTCCTAGAAAATCAGCGTTATGCTTATAAAGTGATGGACCGTCTAAAGCATATTCCCGGTATTGTAGATGTAAGAACGAGGCAGGCTTTTAATTATCCAGAATTATTGGTAAATGTGGACAGAAGTAAAGCGCAGGAATTGGGTTTTACACAACAAGATATTGCAGCTGATCTACTTATTTCTTTATCAGGCAGTTTTCAAACAACACCCAATTTTTGGCTAGATCCAAAAACAGGGGTTTCTTATCCGATTGTGACAATGGTGCCCCAATATGATATGACTTCTTTTGAGAGTTTACGCAATGTACTCATTACCAATAGTGAGAAGAATCAGACCCCACAAATCTTAGGTGCTTTAGCAACGATTCAACCCAATTGGACTTCGGCTGTTGTTTCGCATTACAACGTTCAACCTCTGATTGATATCTTTGCAGGGATACAGGATACGGATTTAGGTTCGGTCAGCAAACACATTGATCATGTATTAAAAGAAAGTAAACAATACTTACCTCAAGGTTCGCAAGTGATGGTGCATGGGCAAATGGAAACCCAACAACAAGCGTTTACAGGACTTTATTGGGGTCTGGTTTTTTCGATTGTACTTATTTATCTCTTAATTGTAGTGAATTTTCAGTCATGGACAGATCCCTTTATTGTGATTACAGCCTTGCCAGCAGCACTTTCGGGAATTGCTTGGTTATTGTTTTTCACTCACACTACACTGAGTGTACCCGCGCTTACAGGTGCCATCATGTGCATGGGAGTAGCAACGGCTAACAGTATCTTAGTGATTAGTTTTGCACGGCAATTGATGCAAGAAGGACATACTCCCTTCGATGCTGCGCTAAAAGCTGGATTTACACGATTGCGTCCTGTTTTAATGACAGCGCTGGCTATGATTCTTGGTATGTTACCTATGTCCCTTGGTTTAGGTGAGGGTGGAGAGCAAAATGCGCCGTTGGGGCGTGCTGTTATTGGAGGCTTGTCTTTTGCGACCATTGCTACTTTATTTTTTGTGCCCAGTGTTTTTTATAGGATTCATGAACGTCGTCAACGCAACTTAAAAGGAAGCACGCATGTTTAAGCACCATCCTATTCAATTTCAATGGAGACGATATACATATATTATTTTTTTCTTGCTGCTATTTTTTAGCTTGATTTTTACCATCATTCTCAATCGTTTATGGAATGCTCATGTTTTAAAAAAAAATACTGAACTTGCTATTATTCCAATGGTATCGGTGATAAAAGCCGAGAAGAATCTCGCTGAATCAGAGATTATTTTACCAGGTACTGTAAGGGCATGGCATGAAGCCCCCATTTATGCACGCACCAGTGGTTATATAAAAAATTGGTATGTAGACATAGGCGATCATGTTAAACGCGACCAAGTATTGGCTATTATTGAAACACCTGAATTAGATGCTCAATTACGTCAAGCTGAAGCAAATTTAAAAGTGGCTATTGCCAATAATACGTTGGCGCAATCCACTGCCGCCCGATGGGTAGTTTTATTAAAAACGGATTCTGTTTCTAAGCAAGAGACTGAAGAAAAAATCAATGCCGCAAATGCTTTGTCTGCTTCTGTGATAGCCGCACAAGCGAATCGTGATCGGTTATTAGAGCTGGTTAGCTTTGAAAAAGTGATTGCGCCTTTTGAGGGTACTATCAGTGCTCGTGCCACCGATATTGGTGCATTGATTAATGCAGGGAATCAACAAGGTGCCAGGCCTCTCTTTCGCTTAGTACAAACCAATCGTTTAAGAGTTTATATAAAAATTCCTCAAAATTATGCCTTTGATCTGCCACCGAATACACAAGTAAAATTGCAATTTACTGAACATCCTGGTCATAATTTTTTTGCGAAATTACTGACAACTGCAAAAGCCATTGATCCAACCACGCATACTTTATTGGCGCAATTTGTATTGAATAATAAAGATAATATTATTTTACCTGGGGGATACACAGAGGTGCATTTTATGATTCCTTCTCTGCCTCATTCAGTACGCCTACCTGTTAATGCACTGCTCTTTAGAGCAGATAATACTCAAGTTGCAATCTTAGATAAAAATAATCGTGTTGTATTGAAACCTGTGGTCGTTACTCGGGATTTAGGTCGTGAAGTAGAAATAGATTCAGGACTCTTTCCCGGAGAGTGGGTTATTCTTAATCCAACAGACTCTATTGCCAATGGTGATCAAGTTAAACCAAGGAAGTGAATGGGTATAATATCTATGACATTGCAAAATGTAAGGTCTCTGAGGCAACCAAAATTTAAAATGAATGGGACAAAACTATTAAGTGGATTATGTACTCTTTGGCTGACAGCTTGCACGCTTGCACCAAAATACCAAGTCCCTTTCATGCCTATTTCCCCCCACTATAAAGAGGGAGGACCTTGGATTCTTGTTAAATCCCCTCATCTGCTTAATGAAAAAAATAGAGACTGGTGGGAATTGTTTCAGGATAGGACCCTTGATCAATTAGAACAACAAGTAACGTGTGGTAACCAAAATTTAAAAGTCGCTTTAGCTCGCTATCAGGAAGCACTTGCAGACGCACAAGCGGCTCGTTCTGCCTTGTATCCCACCATTACTGGCCTTGGGAATGCAGTTAGACAAAAAAATTCTACAACGGTAGCAAATATCGCAGCACAGCCACAAAGTACCTATAATAATTATTTGTTAGGGGGAAGTCTCACGTACATCATTGATGCTTGGGGCCGGGTTAGAAATACTGTAATTGCTAGCCAAGACAATGCGCGGGCTAGTGGATTTGATCTTGCGGCCATTGAGTTAAGTTTACATTCAGAGTTGGCACAAGATTATTTTTCATTGCGGGGTTATGAATCTACACAGCGAATTTTAGATGCCACAGTCATTGCCTATGAAAAGGCTTTTTATTTAACCCACCAACGCCATAAAGAAGGTTTGGCAGCTGAAGGGGATGAAGATCAAGCAAAAACACAATTAGAAATGGCCAAAACCCTGGCCATTGATACTCGGCTTAAACGTGCACAATTAGAACATGCCATTGCGGTATTAACGGGACAAATTCCAGCCAACTTTAGCTTAAAAACAAGTAAAATACCCCTCAAATTAGTAACTGTTGTGCCGGAGGTCCCAGCAACGCTCTTACTAAAAAGGCCGGATATCGCAGCAGCAGAACAGCGAGTCGAGGCGGCTAATGCTTCTATTGGCGTAGCGCGTGCAGCTTTTTTTCCTGATTTTAATTTTACAACTGTCGGAGGAGTACAGAGCAATGCATTCGTTAGTCTCTTTAGTGCTCCCAGCCTATTTTGGTCTCTGGGTCCAGTCGCAGGTCTCGCTCTTGCACAACCATTGATGACTCAGGTTATTTTTGATGGTTTTTTAATCCAAGCTTTATTAAAAAAGGCGAAGGCCAGTTATTTTGAAGCAGTAAGCGCTTATCGCCAAACAGTTTTAACGGCTTTTCAGCAAGTAGAAGATGGCTTAGTGGCTATCAGAAGACTTGATCAAGAAATAAAGACACAGAAAGCTTCTGTCGTTGCTGCAAAAAGGGCGCTTTATCAATCCAATCAACGTTATAAAGGCGGTATAGCTACCTATCTGGACGTGATTATTACAGAAAATGAAGCCTTACAAGCACAATTAGCTTTGGTTAATATACAAACTCGACGACAAATAGCGAGTGTTGATTTAATCGAAGCACTGGGGGGAGGATGGGTTGTCCCGTGTTGTAGGACTCAATGATTTTACATCGTGCATAAGGATGATAGCATGCAGAGTAAGCTGTTCATCGGGTTTATTGCGCTCATATTGATGTCTTACCTGCATACCGTTATATCGGACAAGGCGCTTTATAAAAATATGACCATTAAAAAGATGATAATGACGTTATCTCAGCTTAAAATTCAAAATATAAGTGGATTGCGCATTATATTTCCACAAACAAAGGAGCAGAAAATAATTTACAATGCTTTTTCAGTCTTGGAAGTAGCCTGTTAGTCATCTTTCTGCTTCGATTCAACTGCTTTGTTTAGGGTTAGGAAACAGTGCAGGTTGCGATAAAATCTTTTTTGTCGTCACTGTGATCGTCAGGGTGCGTCAATATTTCTGTGGCATGCTGTTTTGTAATGAACTTGCGAAAAGGAATTATCAGTGTTTTTTCTCGGTGTAAAGCCATCTTAAGTGTCTCAAACATGGTTTTTAAAACGGGTGGTTGGGCGAGATCATCCGGATTAAAAATGATGCTCGCAACATAGTCATCCAGCTTGGACAAGTCGCTTATCATTAACGCTCTTAAAATGATAGGGACCAGAAAAGGCCTGCAATAATAGGCATAGAGCACCGGAGGAATACCAAAGCGATCGGGTTGCATAAAAATGGCTGGTCCGCATCGTGTAAAAATCATCTTCATTATTTCAAGACAGTCTTCATTCGTGGCTTCACCATTCATACAGACATCGTGTGCGACCGTGCGATTATTAAAATCTAGTAAAGTAGGTAATTGATCTCCTAATTTTTTCTGATGGTATTCAATATTGAGTAACCACTCAAATAATTCCACCATCCCGAAAGAAGCGGCATTATGTAGTGGTAAAAAACCATTGATATCCCCTTGATTCATGCAAATACCCTGAGCTTCTAACGCCATCAAGCGTTCAGCCATGGGGATAGTATGCTCTGGACTAGAAACCGTTTTACAACAGAGTAAATGCAGTGGTGTTTGTTGAGTCCCATTGGCTAGAGCAGATGCCTTCAATGCGATTAACGCTTCAAGTTGTTTAACATCGCCCTTGATCACTGCCATATGTATTTCTGTCATTCCCCAAAAATCTTGGACTTTCTTTCGGTCAGGACGTGCTCTGATTTGTTCCGGATTCGATTGAAGTAAAGCATGAGTTTTCATTAAATGGGGATAATACAACAACGCATAATCAATAGCTGTATATCCACAACCATCGGGGATATCAAAGCGAACCCCTTCATTGACAAAGAAAGTGGTCATGGCCAAGTATTCATCATCGCTATGCTCCCCCTTAATCAAGCTGGGCAAGTACAAAGCATGTACAAGGGTGCGATTAAGATAGCTTTGGGTTTGTTGCCAAAGGAAATGGTCTTCTGAGGTTTTTACAAAATGTTTTAACAACTCCAGATTGAGTTGGTTCGCAGCGATCATGAAGGATGGGTGCCCTCCATTACTGGTTCGTGTTTCTGGATTAATACCCGCTGCTGAGTCAAATTTCTCAAATTCAATCACTTGTTCTGTTGAGGCACCACACATCATCGCCATTTGAGCAAATGTCATGTTGCAAGCATTTTTTGTTGGGGTAATTTGTTTTTCTGCCAACATTGCCAATACTTTATCAAACTGTTTTTTTTGAATAAGCTGCATCCCGACGGAGTCTCCATAAGGGGTCATCATCAATTGAGGCGGTTTGAAGGTGATGAGCCAATCGATGATTTCTGAAATTTCTTGTTGCAAAACTTTCTCTGCGCTTTGTTCAAACATTCCAAGCATATGTATCTCCTTATTCCAGGTATAAATTTTAATATTTGGCACTCACCCAAATACGGCTACTTTAATCCAGTTACTATAAACGAATACTTTGATTTAGCAATAAAAGCGGAAAGAGGGCAAGACTTGTCTTTTACTTCAACAAATCATTATTGATACAGATGTCGCTGAATTATATGGTGTTGAAACAAAACGTATTAATGAAGCGGTAAAAAATAATCCAGATAAATATCCTGTCAGAAAATGTACTATACTTATGCTAAGTGTATTAAAAAACACAATTATAGTGAATGGCACAAAACCTAAGGACGGACGCTCTGTAAAGGATTATTTAATTGTTTTGTATGGAATGTAGTACTCACAGCTCCGGCGACAAAATTAACCTAACGAGATGTCGCGAAGAGCCTTTACGAGGAATATAGCATGAAGCAATACTCAATAGCTTTAAAACATTTTTTGGTGGCTGGTGCCACATTAGCAATTGGTTGCCTAGTAACTTTTAGCGCATATGCTTTGCCCACCCAACATTCTTTTGAATCCTCCATGATAACCTGCTATCATTACTATGATGTCTGTTCCAAGCAGTGCAACCTCGATTGCAATCTCAAATGCCAACGCCGATACCTATGGGTCTTCAAAAATTGCAATAACAAATGCAATTACCGATACTTCTCCTGTGCCTCTAACGCGGGGGCATTCCGATTCAGGCCTTAATAACCCCCAACATTAGGTCAATAGATCAAGCAATAATAAAAAATACAACGTCAGGGTCAAGTCGATTGATCAACTGAGTAAGTATATTCACTTAAATCCGTTGTTTGCTGGAATGGTAGGGGATCTCAAACTTAATAACCTACCCATTTCGTCTGGAGGTATCAAAATAGCATTTAGTGAAAAAGCTATTAAATGGGCGTCAACCATTTACAATAAGTGCGATTTGAATCCTCCCGTTGATCCAGAGATTGGGCTGAAGTATTTAGATGGCATCCCCATAATGTTTACTTAAGATAGAACATGTTTGGCAGGGACATTTTGAAGATTTAACTGATCAAGATCGCGGTGAATCCAATACTAGGGAAGTCATCAAAATCCAAAAGCCCGCGGCTGTAGAGTGTAATATGACAGAACGCAGGTTTATTCGAAACAGTTGGAATTTCTGTTTGTAAATCCTAGGCCATTCAGTATCATTGCAACAACAGCTTGACCTGCGCTTACCACTCGATCTGGTGAAGATTTTATGCGTGCAATTTTATCTCAAGCCAGGTAGGTTATTAAGTTTGAGATCCCTAGGTTGTCTTAAGCGAGGGTAGATACGCTTATAAACTCCTGTAAAAGCAGGAGTTTATAAGCGTTTAACAATTAGATATTATTCGTAATTATAGTGCGGAATGTAGGATTTAAATTTCAAATGGAGATTGGTGATGGCTATTTTACCTGTTGTAACGGTTTATCAATGGCTGCGTAACAAACCGGGCATAGATTTCCTAATGCTAAATGACAATGATTTTTCACCAGATAAACTGGCTGCAGTAAACATGGAGGCTAGACCGAATCTTGATAGTTTTATAAAATACTCGCGCGTTAGAGCGTTAAGATCAAAGCGCAAAGTCATTGATGTGGAATTAGAGGAGTCAGTTTGGTTTGATGACTATTATGATTATACTGGATTAAGTGATTTTATTGGGTTTATTCATCACCAGACGATAGAGAAACATCACCACCCATTGCAAGTGACACTAGACTATCTGTTTCTACATCCAGCAACAGCAGTCAAGCCTTTAGAAGCATTCACCACACTATTTGCAGCCTGGATCTCGTCAAATCCCGTGGATGCGATAGCCTGGTATGAAGATGAGAGGATTCGAGAGAAACTATTACCAACCTATCAAGAAACACACTTAAGCTTGGAAAAATTGCTTGTTGAACACTATCTGCAAGAAACACGCGAGCTTTTCAAGTCGATTGAAAATCCAATGGGTTTAATCCCCTTATTTGCTGAGTATTATGACAATCTACAAAGAACAGCCGTTTTCATCCTTTGTCTCCTAGAGCAAGGCACAACAGCGGCGAAGAAGAATGAAATAGCCGATAAAATAATCCAAAGTGGACTTCTCCATGAGTTTTTTCTTACTCATGCGGGGTTTATGGGGAGTCATGATAATTCGGTCACGCAGTTGTATCGTTTATTGAGTACATTTGAGCAAGGCACGTTCTTGGTGGAGAAAGCACATCTTATTTCTGTCATGACCCAGGCTGAACTGCGTGATGCGCAAACTGCTGAACGGGCAAAACGCGTGAGCAATAAAAGGTATTTTGAATCTTATGCTTTGGATGGAACCGATAAACACACCGGCCTCGAAATGATTGAGACACGACCTGTTGCGTTTGATGTGGTGCCACAACCAGACCAGTTTAAGACCTTTTATCGTTTATTTGGCCAACGGTTTTTATTGAATTTACTGAACTATTACTGTGCTAGCCAGCATGCAGGCGTGAAACACGTTTTAGAGCACCAACTCAACCATCTTACTGCCGATGGCGTATCGCCACACGAACTCGTGCAATTGTTAAATGGGTTAGCAGGAGAAAATCAAGAGCCTCTGTTGAGGGCGATGGCTGAACTCTTGCAAGATACTACCGTCAATGCACTCATCGAATCGGGTAGCTTTGCGGTATTTCACTTAATCCCTTTCAAACCAACTTTGTTCGATAAACTCAATGTGGCACAAGTTCAACGCTATATTGCAAGTACCAAGACTCACGATAATCCATTTGACCAATTGATATTATTGAGAACGATATTACTTCAACTTAAGGATAGACGTGGTGGTGAAGAAGCCATAGCGTTGCTTTTCGATAAAATAATCCATATACTCATGATCAACCCCAATATGGATGATGGCAGCCTCATTGAAGTTCTGCAGACAGTTGCAGCTACTCCCAACTGCAGCGCTTTATTGCAACAACATGCCGTGGCACTGACTGCGCAATTAAGTCAGTTGATTCAGGGCGTGATCACCTCAGAAGCAGGACTAACCCCAGACACGTCCCAAGACCTTGACGATGCTTGGCGGAATTTATCCAGGAAACTGACGGTATTAAAAGAAATATTGCCGAAGTTAGCAAGCGACTTTCCGCGCGATAAATATGCATTTTATGTCAATGTGGTAAATGCCGCGGTACGTGCCCATGAAAAAGCTCAATCTGAGTTGAAAGCCGTCTCATTAGACTATCAAGTTGTCCCATTTAACTTACAAGCCACCCTCAGCAACTTCTTTCCAGTGGTTGGAGAACAACAGTTACAGAACTACCCCGAAGATTCTGTCAGTGATCATGAACGAACGCTGATTGAATGCTTAGCATCTTTTGATAACGAAACACTCTGGGCTCAGGCTATCCAACTTCTTGAATCCCCAGCCATCCACCGTTTAGATTGGACCGCAAGAGATTATGGCGGCCATACCGTGGTTGAATTAGCAGCAAAACAAGGGAATACCCTGTTCAACCAATACCTACTCAAAGAAATTAAATTAAGCCAGGCCACGTTGAACCATTTATTGAAAACGGTGATGGCTGCCTCTCAATGGGACACCGTAAAACAGTTTGTCCATTTAATGGGAGATAATAAGCCTGATATCGAATCAGTCAGTGAAGCTTTGGGAGCGGCAACCAAAGCCGGGCAGTTGAAACGCATCCTACGCCTAAATGAAGCGCCTTTCTCTGGATTTTTCCCGGCACAACCTAGAATTCGACTCCCTGTCGAACCCGTATCCTTGATTGCATTACTGACCGCGCACGGTGAAGAAGAAACCGTAAAACAACTGATTAAATTATCGCCTGAGTTTCTTCACGCTTTAGTCACTCCTACCCATGTCACGGATTATTCTGGTCGTACCTTTACTCACATCTCACCATTTCAGTACTCGCTCTGGGCAATGGATTGGCACATGTGGGACATGATGTTGAATTCATTGCAAGAAGCGTTTAATGAAGGCTATACCACCGAGTCAGAAATTATAAGAGAAAAAATGCTGTGGCAATATAAAGAAGTCGTAGAGACTGGGGTTGATTACACCCTGAATGGCGAAAGTATTCGAGATGAGCCCTATTTTGATTTGAAGCCATTAATCGATGCCCTGGATACTTATGTCAAAAACTTTAAAGATTGGGATTGGCGGCGAAAAAAAAAGCATTTGTGTCCCGTCGTAGGCCAATTGCAGCGCCTAGTTCCTGCTCATGTTGCTCAACACTATTGTGAGGAAATATCATTTGATGGTAACAAAGCATTTCATGGTGCGGACTTTTCTCGATCTCTGCAGTTCTGTAATTATAAATCACATAGTATTGAAGCGTGGTTTCCTCTTTCGCAGGATAATAAGTTGGGTTTCGATTTTGCTATATTTAATTGCCCGTGGGGTGAGGCGGTGAGCGAGGCCACTTCGGCCTTGGAGCCGGCTCGCTTTAATTTGGCGGGTTTATCCGCTCTGTGTAAAGTAGGAACTAACAATATTGAAGCGCTAGGTGAGCGCCTGGCAA
>Ga0207083_1150_pt1 | contig 10566 bp, 7 predicted proteins | sample Alteio_BWMinHeat_57_FD_153516 | JGI IMG/M metagenome (GOLD analysis project Ga0207083, IMG submission 153516) | Enriched cells from forest soil in Barre Woods Harvard Forest LTER site, Petersham, Massachusetts, United States -... | ecosystem: Environmental > Terrestrial > Soil > Temperate forest >... | reverse complement strand
CGCTGGTTGGGTCTTTGAGATTGTGGAGGTCGGGCACCATGGTGGCGCGGGGATTAGCCTCGTGACAGACGCCGCAGACCTGCACGAACAATTCCTGCGCGTATTTGCCTTCAACATTTTTGGCGTGGCAGCTTACGCAATCGCCCCTGAACACGGCCTGACGGTCAAGCTTGGCGGCGGCAATGCCGCGGGCGCGCTCCTGGTCGGTCATGCCCGCGAGCCGGGCGGGCGGCTGGATGTTGACGCGCAGCATCAGGTTTTTGACGCCCTTGTCGGTGGAGATGATGGCGTATTTAAAAATGGAGCCCGCCTTGCCGGCGAGGTTGATGCTGGCGCCAAACTCGCCGGAGCCGCCCGGCGGAATCGTCCAAGGGGTCTGGGGCAGTTGCACGGTGGTGCAACTGCACGAACCGTGTCCGTCCAAAATCGTCACAGGGCCGGGAGAAATATTGGTGAAGGTGAAGGAAAACGTGGCGACATCCTGGCCGTTGGTGGCGTCAACCGATTTTTGCGCGGCATCCCATGCGATGACTCCGTCTGGCAAAGGGTCATTGGCGTGCGATCTATCGGGCACATACACGGGCGCGGTGGTGACTGCATTCGATGGCTGCGCGGCGGTGGTAAAAATGGCGCCGATATAGATGAAAATTGCGATGAACGCAAAAGTCAATCGGGACGGTTGAAGCAGGCTGGGCGAGCTGCTCCGGGCGCTGCCTCGAACGAAGAGGCGCTTCTCTACGTGCGCGGCGCGCGCGGAGCGACGCGCCCTACCTTCAACATACCAGACTTGCGGCGCGGTCGGCATGACGCTCATGGACGGGGCTGACTTGTCGAACTCACTTCGCGGCCGGGGCTGGAGCGCGCGGCGGAATGGTGACGTTCAAAAAGGCGGCGAGCGAGCCGATTTGCATTTCGTTCAGCGGTCCGCCTTGCGAAGTGGCAAAGGCGGGCATGAGCGTGCCAGGCTTGCCGGAGGTGATCCAGGCGCGCCAGAATTCCTCGCTCGTGGGGGTGGGGTCTTTCAGATTATGGAGATCGGGCACCATGCTGGCGCGGTGTTCGGCATCGTGGCATACGGCGCAGACAACGGCGTACAGTTGCTGGCCGTATTTGCCTTCAGTATTTTTCGCGTGGCAGTTCACGCAATCGCCCTTGAACACGGCCTGCCGGTCAGCCTTGGCGGCGGCAACGCCCATGGCGCGGTCGGCCTCGGACATGGGCTGCGGTGGCGGGGCGGCGGAGATGTTGATTTTCAGCATGAGGTCCATTTTGCCCTTGTCGGTGGTGACCGTGACGGTTTTGAACACGATGCCGCTTTTGCCCGCGAGATTGACGGCGACCCGGATGCTGCTGTTCGTGCCCGGAGGAAGCTGCCACGGTGTGGGGGGCAATTCCGCGGTGGTGCAACCGCAGGAAGGATGCACGGTAAGAATCGTGACCTGAATGGGGGTGGCTGAATTGGTGACCGTGAACACGTTTGTGTTGCTGGTCACGCTGGGAATGGCGGAGTATTTGCGGCCGGAGAACACGGCCCAGAATCCCTGATTGGTGACAATCGTGAAATTGGTGGTGTAGGAGACGTTCGTTGCCTGGCCCAAAGTCACCGCCATGGCAACGTTGGTGAAAGAAAAAACAAACCGCGCGAAATCCTGGCCGTTGGTGGCGTCCACGCTTTTGGTGGTTTCATCCCAGGCGAGAAATCCGGGGGGCAGCGGTTCGTTGGCGTGCGTGTAATCGGGCACATACGTGGGCGCGCTGGTGACGGGGGCGGGCGGTTGCGAGGCGGCGCGAAAAACGGCGACGGCGAAAAACGGGACGGCAAGGGCAAAGAGTATCCGGTTTAGTCTCATATTGGGGTCAAATTACGCGGTTGACGTGCCGTTGACGAGCCTGATTTTAGGAAAACGGTGGGAACGAATCACCTCTCCGCAAAAGCTCCAAATTCCAAGCACCAAGCTCCAGAGAAGCTCCAAGCTCCAAGCTGCAAACACAACGGGCCATGCAAAACCTGTTGGAAAGACGGGGAAACGTGAACACGGGACTAGAAGCCGAAGCTCGGCCTGCCATTCCCGTGAACCCGCAGGCGGGAAAGCCTGCGCTACGAGGCAAGCCGGTTTAGGGCGCTCAAGACCGCGCGCACCGAGGCCAGTTCGATATTGGTGTCCACGCCTGCGCCCCAGCGCATTTTGCCGTCGGCAGTCTTGATTTGAATGTAGGAAATCGCGGCGGCGGCTTCACCGGAACTCAAGGCGTGTTCGCTGTAATTGATGATTTCAAAACGCGGCATACCCGTGGTGATGAAGCCGTGAACGAGGGCCGCCAGCGGGCCGTTGCCTTCGCCCTTGAATTCCGTGGCCTTGCCGTCGCGCAACAGTTTCGCGCGGCATTTCACGACGCCATTCTTGCTCTCGGTTTCAAAACTTTGGAGCGACCAGGGCGTCAGGCGTTCGACGTATTCGTTCCAGAACATCTGTTTCAATTCCGCGCCGCTGACCTCGCGGCCAAGTTTGTCCACGGCGTCGTTGGCGATGGGGCCGAACTCGCGCTGCATGTCCTTGGGCAGCTCAATGCCGAACTCGCTTTCGAGCAGATAGGCCACGCCGCCCTTGCCGGATTGCGAGTTGACGCGGATGACTTCGCGATACTCGCGCCCGATGTCGCGCGGGTCAATCGTGAGATAGGGCACGTCCCAATGCTCGCGCTTTTTGCCTTCCCATTCCGCGAGACCCTTCTTGATGGCGTCCTGGTGTGAGCCGCTGAAGGCGGTGAAAACCAATTCGCCCGCATAGGGCTGGCGCGCTGGAATCGTCATGCCCGTGCAGCGCTCATAGACATCAATGATCGAATTGAGGTTCGAAAAATCCAATTTCGGATCAATGCCGTGCATGTAGAGATTCAACGCCACGGTCACGATGTCCAAATTGCCGGTGCGCTCGCCGTTGCCGAACAGCGTGCCTTCCACGCGGTCCGCACCGGCCAACATGCCGAGTTCCGTGGCGGCCACGCCGGTGAACCGGTCATTGTGCGTGTGCAGGCTGATGATGAGCGAGTCGCGGTGTTTGAGATTGCGGCACATCCACTCGATTTGGTCCGCATAAACATTGGGCATGGCCACTTCCACGGTGTCCGGGAGGTTCAAAATCATCTTGTGTTTCGGCGTGGGCTGCCAGACATCCATGACTGCCTCGGAAATTTCCTTCGCAAATTCCACTTCCGTCATGCTGAAACTTTCGGGCGAATATTGGAGCATGATTTCGGTGCCTTTGAGCCGATGCAAGCGGTCCTTGATCATCTTCGCGCCATTGACAGCGACGCCGATGATTTCCGACTTCGACTTGCTGAACACCACGCGGCGCTGCGCAGGCGACGTGGAATTGTACATGTGGATGATGACTTTTTTCGCGCCAATCAAGGATTCCACCGTGCGCTCGATCAAATCTTCGCGGGCCTGCACGAGTACCTGGAGCCAGACATCGTCCGGCGCGCGTTTTTCCTCGATGAGCCGGCGGTTGAAGGTGAACTCGGTGTTGGACGCGGACGGAAAGCCGACCTCGATTTCCTTGAAGCCGATTTTGACGAGCGTCTGGAACAGCTCGAGTTTTTGCGACACGTTCATGGGCACGGCGAGCGCCTGGTTGCCGTCGCGCAAATCCACGCTGCACCAGCGCGGGGCGTGGGTGAGGGTGCGGTTGGGCCATTGCCGGTCGGGGAGGTGGACCGGCGGGAACGGACGGTATTTTTTGGACGGGTCTTTTTGCATGGCTAAAACCTGTTGAAATTAAACCACGGATGGACACAGATTGACACGGATAAAAACGGGGCAGGTTGGAGTTCACGCTTTAGCGTGTCCGGGGCACAAGCTAAAGCTTGAACTCCAACGCCAGCGGAAACGGGCCGATTGCCAGTATGCCGATTTGATTCGTGTTTATTCGTGTCCATTCGTGGTTAAAAACAAAAAACCCACCGCCATCGGGCAGTGGGTGTTTGATAAATTCTGGTGAATGCTCAAAACCCGGCTGCCGCGCTGGTCAGTAGCAGCGCGTTCGCAAGCAGCCCGTCCTCCGTAGCAGCACTGCGGAGGGTGGACAGGTTCAAGTTGCAATGCATTTCCTCTATTATACGTCGGTAAATCGCACGGTCAAGTTTACCCGATAAACGCCGCGTGCACCGCTTTCACGGCCTGCTCGCCTTTGGCCAGGTCGATGACCACGGAAATTTTTATTTCGCTGGTGGAAATCATGTCAATGTTCACGCCTTCCTTGGCGAGGGTTTCGAACAGCTTGCCGGCGACGCCGGTGTGCGATTTCATACCCACGCCCACGATGGACAGCTTGCCGATTTTTTCGGCGGTGATGACTTCGTGGTAGCCAACATCTTTTTTCAACGCTTCGATGACCTTCTGCGCCTTGAGCAGGTCGGGCTTGTCAGTGGTGAATGAAATGTCGGTGGCCGGTGTGCCGGTGCCGTGGCTGATGTTCTGGATGATCATGTCCACGTTCACGTTGGCGTCGCCGAGCGCCTTGAAAATCTTCGCGGCCACGCCGGGTTTGTCCGGCACGCCCACGAGGGTGACTTTGGCCTGGTTTTTGTCGAGAGCAACGCCGCGCACGACGATGTCTTCCATGCTTTTGGTTTCTTCTTTCACAATGGTTCCTGGGTTGTCATTGAGGCTGGAGCGGACCTCGAACACGACTCCAAATTTTTTCGCAAATTCCACCGAGCGGCTCTGCATCACCTTGGCGCCGAGGCTGGCGAGTTCGAGCATTTCGTCGTAGGAAATTTCCGGCATTTTTTTTGCGTTCGGCACAATGCGCGGGTCGGTGGTATAGACGCCGTCAACGTCTGTATAAATCTGGCACAGGTCTGCCTTGAGCGCGGCGGCCAGCGCAATCGCAGTCAAATCCGAGCCGCCGCGGCCGAGCGTGGTGATCTGGCCTTCGCGCGTCTCGCCTTGAAACCCGGCGACGATGACGACCTTGCCGTGTTTCAGGTGTTCATGAACCTGCTTGGGCGTGATGTTGTGGATTTTTGCCTTGGTATGGATGCCGTCGGTGACAATGCCCGCCTGCGCGCCGGTCATGGAAACGGCCGGGATGCCGGCGGTATGCAGCGCGATGGCGGTGAGCGCGATGGTCTGCTGTTCGCCGGTGGCCAGCAGCATGTCCATTTCGCGTTCGCTGGGCAGCGGCGCAATGTCCTTGGCCAGCTTGATGAGGCCGTCAGTGACGCCACTCATGGCCGAGACCACCACGACGATCTGGTCGCCCTGCGCGTGATATTTGGCCACGCGGGCCGCGACATTTTTGATGCGGTCGGTGTTGCCCACCGAAGTGCCGCCATATTTTTGAACAATCAATGCCATACAAAACTCTGCAAAACTCGGAATACGCCCCGGCAATTCCTCCGGTTGGCGCTCAAAACGGGAACGGAAGCATAGTCAGAACGACGGCGTTTGAAAAGATGGAATTACGGGCAAGCCTGAAGGCGGGTGCATCTTGACACTGCTCTTGAATATAGGGGCAGCTTAGGAATATCGCATGACAAATTAAGTTAGAAGACGGAGCACCTCACCCCGGGTCGAACCTCGACTTGGCACCACTCCCCATTTTGCTGCGCCGACTCCGCAAAACGCGGAGAGGGAGAAACGCTCCCAGCGTCTTGACGAATCATGGCCTTGGGCATTCGTTTGGCCGGAATGAAGAACAGTGTCAAGATGCGCCCCATGAAAATGGGCGTACCTGACATCCTTCATGCTTTAATGCGATATGTCCATTAATGCGTGCTATTGCCCCGGCGGCTGTTATCATTCTCGACCATGCCATTTCTGAGCCTTGGCCTTGATGCCAAAATTTTGCAGGCGGTGACGGATGCCGGTTATACGGAGCCGACGCCGATCCAGACCGCGGCCATTCCCCCAATCATCGCGGGGCATGACCTCATCGGCATCGCGCAGACGGGCACGGGCAAGACGGCGGCGTTCACGCTGCCCATTCTCACGCGGCTCGCGGCGCAACCGCCAGGACAGCGGCGCGGCACAAAAGTTTTGGTCATCGCGCCGACCCGCGAACTGGTGGTGCAGATCGAGGAAAATGTGAAGGCCTACGCGAAGCATCTGCCGTTGACGGTCGCCACAGTTTTCGGCGGGGTGGGGGAACAGCCGCAAATCCGCGCGTTGCGGTCGGGAACGGACGTGGTGGTGGCGTGCCCGGGGCGGCTGCTGGATTTGATGGGCCAGCGGTGCGCGGATTTTTCGCAATTGAAATATCTGGTGCTGGATGAAGCGGACCGGATGCTGGACATGGGTTTTCTGCCGGACATCCGGCGCATCGTGCAGCAATTGCCGAAGCAGCGGCAGACGCTGATGTTTTCCGCGACGCTCTCGAAGGAAATTGAAGTGCTGACGCATGAATTTCAACGCGCGCCGAAAATTGTCCAGATTGGCCGCCGGGCGAATCCCGCCGAGACGGTCACCCAGCTTGTCTATGAAGTGCCGAAGCATTTGAAGAATGCACTGCTGTTGCACCTGCTGCGCGACCCGCAGATGGACATGGTGCTGGTCTTCTCGCGCATGAAGCACGGCGCGGACCGCATCGCGCGGCAGTTGGAGCAGAACGGCGTGCGCACGGCGACGCTGCACTCGAACCGTTCGCAGAACCAGCGGCTGCGCGCGCTGAAGGATTTTAAATCCGGCGCGGTGCGCGTGCTGGTGGCGACGGACATCGCGGCGCGCGGGATTGACGTGGATGGCATTTCGCACGTGGTGAACTACGATTTTCCGATGCACCCGGAAGATTATGTGCACCGCATTGGCCGCACGGGCCGCGCACACGCAGTAGGCGATGCGGTGAGCTTCGTGACGCCGGAAGATTACGGCGATTTGCGCGTGCTGGAGCGGTTCATCGGCCGGGGCGTGGTGCGGAAGAAGGCGGAGGGATTCAATTATGCAATGGCTGCGCCGGCGTATCAGCCGGCGGAGGAACAACGGCATTTCGCGCGCGGGCAAAATCAGGGTCGTCCGCAACAGCGGGCACAGCCGCAGCGGGAACAGCATGGGCAGCCGCAACGTGGGCAGCCGCGACACTCCGGCCAATCGAGTCCGTCTCCTTACGGCAGGCCGGCGCGGCAGGAACGGTCAGGCGGCGGGCGCCGGTGGCAGCGGTGAATATTTTGCCGGCTTGCTGGTCGTGAGCAATTTCGCGCCTTTGAGCAGGCGGCAGAAATCTTTCTTGCTCGTATGCTGATGCGTGCCGTCGGTGAACTTGAGATCGGTGGCAGATTTGTAGCCGACTTCGAGCCGTGCGAGATGGACGATGCGGACGAATTCCTTGCCGCACTGCCAGACCTGGCCTTGTTGAAGTTTCATCGGGGAATAATACATCTCTCCTGATTTTCACTTCAAGAGAGATGGCAATGCGAACGGTTATTTCTTCTTGCCGGCGGACTGCTTGGCGGCCACGGCCGCATTTTTCTTGGCGACCGCAGTGTGGATTTTGGCCTGTTTTTGGCCGGATTTCTTATGGTTCGCTTTCGGGGATCTGTCACCCATGATGTTTTATCTTTCTTTAACCGCAGTTGACCCGCCTGCGGAATAAAAGTTTCTCCGCGAGCAATATCATCATGCCCTGTAAAGCGATGGTTGTAAATGATTGTCGCGATTTTGGAACGGAGCGGGGTGCAACTTGACACTGTTCTTGGTTTTGGAGGTCGCATGGGAATATCATGGAACAAGTTAATTAGAAAACGAAGCACCTCACCCCGGCCCTCTCCCCATTTTGCTCCGCCGACTCCGCAAAACGGGGAGAGGGGTACTAGCGTACGGCCACCAACGCTCCCAGCGTCATGACGAATCACACTCCGGGTTGCGGTTTGCCCGAAATCATGAACAGTGTCAAGATGCACCCGTTTTTCCAGCTTTTGACTTACGCCGTTTGACTTGGCTGCGGATTGAACTTAACTTATTGGCGATGACATTGACCACGGAAACCATTCTTGGCCTGACGCCGCGCGCGGCGGTGGAAGTTAAGGACATTTTGACGAAGCCCGAGAACACCGGGAAAAACTTCCGCGTCTTCGTGGAGCAGGGCGGGTGTTCGGGCATGCAGTACGGCATGGTTTTCGATGAGCAGCGCGACGGTGATTTTGTTTCCGAGCAGGATGGCGTCACCGTGCTGGTGGATGGCATCAGCGCCCAATACTTGCGCGGCACCGTGGTGGATTTCAGCGATGCCCTGACCGCCGGGGGATTCAAGATCACCAATCCCAACGCGAAGGAAAGCTGCGGCTGCGGAAAATCTTTCAACGCGTAACTGGGAGCGCCGGCATCTTGCCGGCGAGTTCCAAACAAAAAAGCAGCGGAAACCCGCCGGCAAGATGCCAGCGCTCCTGGTTTTCTCAAATCCAGTTCTTCCTTAGCAGCCAGGTTTTGATGGCCTGCGTCAGGGCCACGTAGCACAGCAGCGTCACCAGCAGTATCGGCCAGAACTGCCACGGCAGCGGCACGAAACCAAGCGGCTCGCCGAGCGGCGTGTAGGGCAGGGCCGCGCCGATGGCCATGATGAGCACCGAAGTCACCGACAACTGCCAGCTCGCGCGCGATTGCACAAACGGTATCAGGTTGGTGCGAATGACATGGATGATCAGTGTCTGTGTCATCAGTGACTCGACGAACCAGCCGGTGTTGAACAGGTGCGCGGCATAACTGTGGTTCGCCGCATCACTGCCGAATTTCGCGGCCAGTTCCGGTGTGATAACAACGTTGTTGCATTTGAAAACGAACCACATCACGGCGTAGGTTGTGTAATCAAAAATCGAGCTGATTGGCCCGATGAACATGATGAACTTGGAGATTTCGCCCATGTGCCAGGGGCGCGGGCGGGCAATCTGCTGCGCGCTGACATTGTCCGTGGGAATCGGCACCTGCGAAAAATCGTAGAGCAGGTTGTTCGTGAGCAGTTGGATCGCCTGCATCGGCAAAAACGGCAGCCATGCGCTGGCGCCGAGCACGCTGAACATGTTGCCGAAATTGGAGCTCGCCCCCATGCGGACATATTTGATGATGTTGACAAAAACTTTGCGCCCTTCGAGCACGCCCTCTTCCAGCACCATCAAATTCTTTTCCAGAAGGATCATGTCGGCGGATTCCTTGGCGATGTCCACCGCGTTGTCCACGGAAATGCCCACGTCCGCCGCGCGCAAGGCCGGCGCGTCATTGATGCCGTCGCCCATGAAACCCACGACATGGCCTTTTTTCTGGAGCGCCTGCACCACGCGCTTTTTGTGCGCGGGCGAAAGGCGCGCGTAGACGTCCACCCGGTCAACCGCCTCCGCGAGCTGCTCGTCCGACATTTTTTCCACGTCGTTGCCCAGGATGATTTGCTCGGCATGGATGCCCACCTCGGTGCAGACCTTGCGCGTGACCAGGTCATTGTCGCCGGTCAAAACCTTGACGGTCACGCCGTGCTGGCGCAGCGCGGAAATGGCCTTGGACGCCGAGTCCTTGGGCGGATCAAGAAACGCCAGGTAGCCGGTTAATACAAGGTTTTCCTCGTCTGCCTTGGAATAGGCGGTTTGCCAGCCCATTTTTTTATTGGCAATCGCCAGCACGCGGAAGCCGTCTTCACTGAGCGAATTGACCTGCTCAATGAGGTTGCCCACCAAGATCGGCTCCATCGGGAAGATCTCGCCTTCGCTCTCGAAGTACGTGCATTTTTTGAAGACTGATTCCGGCGCGCCTTTCGTCAGCAACTGCCGCTGGCCGCCCGGGCCCTCCACCACCACGGACATCATGCGCCGCGAAAAATCAAACGGGATTTCGTCCACCTTGCTATGCTGCTCCACCGATAGCTGCTTGTGGACCTCCGTGTGTTTGAGCACCGCGCGGTCGAGGACGTTTTTCAAACCCGTCTGGAAGTGGCTGATGAGATAAGCATCCCGCAGCACCTCATCGCTTTCATTTTTGAAGACATCGCAATGGATTTCCAGGATGACGTGGTCAATCGTCAGCGTGCCGGTTTTGTCCGTGCACAACACGTCCATGGCGCCGAAGTTCTGGATGGAATTCAGCCGCTTCACGATGACCTTCTTTTTAGACATGGCGATGGCGCCCTTGGAAAGACAGACCGAAACAATCATTGGCAGCATTTCCGGCGTGAGGCCCACGGCCACGGCGAGCGCAAAAAAGAAGGCATCTTTCCAATTGTGCTTGAAATAGCCGTTGATGAAGAAAACCGCCGGGGCCATCACCAGCATGAACCGGATCATCAGCCAGGTGAACCTTTTGATCCCGGTGTCAAACGCTGTGTCCGCCTGCTGGCCGGCGAGACTGCTCGCCATTTTTCCGAAATACGTCTGTACGCCGGTGGCCACAATGACCGCCGTGGCCGAGCCGCTTTCCACGCTGGTGCCGAGAAAACAAAGGTTGGTGTGCTCGATGGCTTGAATGTTGGGGCGCGGATCGGGAGCGTCTGTTTTTTCCACCGGCAGCGATTCACCCGTCAACGTGGCTTGGATGACAAATAAATCCTTGGCGGAAATCAGCCGCACGTCGCCGGGATCATGTCGCCGGCG
>Ga0207083_1149_pt1 | contig 10594 bp, 12 predicted proteins | sample Alteio_BWMinHeat_57_FD_153516 | JGI IMG/M metagenome (GOLD analysis project Ga0207083, IMG submission 153516) | Enriched cells from forest soil in Barre Woods Harvard Forest LTER site, Petersham, Massachusetts, United States -... | ecosystem: Environmental > Terrestrial > Soil > Temperate forest >... | reverse complement strand
CGCGGGAATCGATAGGAGCAGCAAGCAAGCTGCAATCGCACTCATTCGACCCATTCGGGATTCGACTACGAGAAACGTCAGTGACAAAAGCGCAAAAAGAATAATGAAATTGAGTACGAAAACATTTTGATAGTGATAGCCCGTCACGGTGTGAACTAGGTGGGTCAGGAATGGAAAGAGAAGCGGTCTTGTTGGCAGGTCTCCTTGCTCATAATTGAAATTACCGTAATAGAACTTTGCTTGGGTAACGTTTAGGATGTCCTTTCTATAGCTCATGGATTGTGAAACGGAGAGCAGATTTGTTTCATCGCTGAGCACTCGGTATTTTGGGGGAAGGGAGATAAACACCACCGAGGTCATGAGTAAGCAAAAGAGAAGGGGGACTCGCCACCGCTTGAAAAAATTGCTCAACGTCACTTTTTCCGCTTTCAAGGTTCGGCTGATTTGAAATATCCAAAACGCCGTCATGATGAGGATGATGTAGTAGGAGTACTTAATTACGAGTTTTAACCCAAAATCGTGGTTCTTGAGTCCGGCGGCTAGGAGTCCCAAAGCTAAGACTGAGAACAGGGCGATGAGGGCGATTGGCCGGATATTGTTTTTGGTCAAAGGGTTCATATGATTTCCTGAGCGGCTAAATTAAAAAAAGCACACGCGGAATTATCTGAGGTTCAGTTTGAAGTCAATTGACTAGTCTTCATTTAGAAAAGAATAGCTCACATTTCGTTTATCAAGTGTTTTTACGGCGCAGAACAGATAATTTTAGTCGTTGTTGCGATTTTTTAACTTGAACAGCAAAATTTGAAATTTGCGGACGGGGGAGATGTTCACACATGCTTTTGTCCGATGCCAAAATACCATTGCCCGGTCACGCCATAGTTCATTCGCAGTCATGACCGGGCAATGGTATTAGCAAAAAACGTCGACCTTACGTGCAGATTGACTGCAGAGCGTTCAATGTGTTTTTCAAAATCAAGACCGTTAAATAATGGCGTTTTTGGCCGAAAAGTGCTATGTTATTCGCAATAATGAGACAAAAACAATATTCATTTTACAAGCCGATTTCACCTAGATTTGGAGGGGATCTACAGAAAGGAAAAAGAAAGGGTCAGCGGCCTTTGGATCCCAAATCTACGATTCACTTGGTGTTGAAATCATCACGTGCGACAGGGCCGTGGTCGTTGCTTCATCGGCAAAATAAACTGAGAATTTATGATCTCCTAGTTCGATTGGCGAAGCAAAATGGAGTTAAGATTTACCGTTATGCCAACGTTGGAAATCATTTGCATGTGTTAGTTAAGCTGCAGGATCGAGCAGGGTTTCAAAAATTCTTGAGAATTTTTTCTGGAAGAGTAGCAATGCTGATTACGTCGGCGAGAAAAGGGCATCCACAAGGAAAGTTTTGGGATTCGCTTGCTTTTACAAGGATCGTGAACTGGGGTAAGGATTTTGAACGCATTACTTACTATTTTTTTAAGAACGAAATTGAAGGATTCGGTTACCCGCTTGCGTTTGCGAGAGAGCTGGCGGAACGGGGAGTGGTATTTGAGACGGGGCCGCTATGTAGAAGAGATAGTATGGTATAATCGAATTTATCGATGCGAAAAATAATTTTTGGAACTGCGGTAACTGTCTTTTTTGTTTTTTTATTCGCTCACATAAAATCAACCGCTCAATCAACGCTCTTGGATCTTTCGGCCTTGAGAGAACTCGGTGAAAATTCGGGTCGAACAGTAAAATCAAAATTTCCAGCACTAAACAATAGTCAGGCCCCAGTCAATCCAATACAAATAACTTTACCGCTTGCACAGTTGCTTCGTGAAGATCGTCTCTGCGAAATCATACGCGAGCGTCGGAGCACCAAGGAAACGGTACTCGCACTACTTGAGGCGCCGGACATTTATCGGAATGCACCCGAAGAAGATCAAGTGATTGGAATTCTTTTCGGGAAAGATAGCCCCATGAGCGTGAATCCTGACTCGCAAAATGTGTCATCTGAAACTCTGGAGTTTTATAATGCTCTTCTTTATTCTGGGTTGCTCTACGGTGTTTTTTCACAGCAATTTGATCTAGATCGATCGAATCAGCTTTTGATGGGTCTTTCCCGCAGGAATAATGGAAACGGTGCCTTTGCTTACTTCGATGCCGCAGTTCTGGAAAAGGGAAGTGCTCCGAGGCCGGAGCTGAAACAAAAATTCTTGGATGCGTTTTCAAAACCCATATTTAATACCTATTATACTTCCATTGGAAGAAGGTTACGTGAAAAGGGGTTGGCCAACGCGTCCTATTTTCTAATTTCTATAGAGTTGGCGTCTTCAATGCCCGTGCCGAACTACGATATTTCGTATCGTCTATTGAAAACATTTCTGCACGAAAACGAATCCGACTTTAATCAACAAGCAATTGCCTTTGCACAGCGACTCATGCAGCCCGGTCTCGACGCACAAGGAAAGGGAGAACTTTATTCCTGGAGTGCACTTGAATATGCGCTTGGAGTAAATATCATGAAAGATGCGTGGAAAGGCGCTTACCCTGAAAAACCGCTACCAGAAATGAAGACTTATCGGGATGTGATGGGGCAGGTTCCGATGGACCAAGAATTCATTTCCGCGCTGGATGGTCTTAATGCAGGTGTGTGCAACAGAGACAAGCTTGATCAGATTTTTCCCAAAGAAATGAATCGGCTGCTAAAGCTCTTTCGGCAATTGAAGTGAACTGGTGACTAGTACTCAACCTGCCGCAACAAATCGGTGCGTCATTGCCATTTTTCCCAGGTGTTTCGCACGTCATTTGGAAATTGAATTTATTCACCCCATCAGCTACTGTTTTCTGCAGGGGAAATAGCTTTGAGTTCTTATCTAGTACTGGCGCGTAAATACCGTCCAAAACAGTTTTCAGACATTGTCGGCCAACTCTCGGTCGTAAAGACCTTAGTGAATGCGATCAAATTGGATCGGACTCACCAGGCTTACGTTTTTTCAGGCTCACGGGGAATCGGCAAGACCTCCATCGCCCGAATTTTTTCCAAAGCTCTTCGCTGCGAAAAAAGAGTGGAGAAAGACGGACTCCTGTTTTCCTGTGATCAATGCTCTGACTGTATCGAAATTGCAGCAGGCAATAGTGTGAACGTCATGGAGATCGACGGAGCATCGAATAACGGTGTCGATTCCGTTCGCGAGATTCGTGAAGGCGCAAAATTTCTTCCGAGTTCCGGAAAATACAAAATTTATATCATCGACGAGGTTCACATGCTTTCAACTGCCGCATTCAATGCGCTTTTGAAAACATTGGAAGAACCACCTGAGCATGTGGTCTTCATTTTTGCGACGACCGAATCGCATAAAATTCCTGAAACCATTCTCGGACGCTGCCAGCGCTTTGATTTCAAGCGTGTTACCGTTGCTCAAATTACTGATCGCATGAAAGAGGTGCTCGCCGCGGAAAAAATTCAAGCCGAAGATGCAGCACTCAATTTGATTGCACGTGCAGCTGAAGGTTCCATGCGGGATGCGCTTTCGATTCTGGATCAAGTAATTTCTTTTTCTGGCATGAAAATCACCGCTCAAGCAGTGAGAGAGAGTGTCGGACTCATTGGCACCGAATTGATCTTGGCACTGGTGAGTAAAATCCTTGAAAGAGATGCAAAAGGTGCACTGGGTGTTGCTCAGCAGGCATTCAATCAGGGTGTGGATCTCAAAGTATTGATGAAGATGGTGATTGAGATGATTCACGCGTTGATCCTGATTCAGGTCGGCGTTGAAAAGCCAGAAACTCACTTCAATGACGACGAACTGGTACAAATTTCAAAACTAAAAACCCTTCGACCACTTGAAGAAAATGAACTCATTTTCCAAGTTTTTCATCACGGACTCGATTTACTGTCCCGCGCAGCCCAGCCCAAGTTGGTTCTCGATCTTTTGATTGTGAAGACAGCGCTTGCCGAAGAGATCGTGCGCGTGAGTGAAAAAACAGATTCAGAAGTATCGAAAACAATGTCTGATCGGGGGTCGCCCCGGCCAACTCCGACACCAGCAGTAACTCCCCCTGCGCCGGTTGTCGCTCAAGAGCAGATCACGCCAATGAAGGAAAAACTCGATATCCCGGTCGTGGTCGAGTCTCCCGCCACACCCAAAGAAATTTTTTCCGGATTGAAGTTTGGTGAGAAGAGGCAGGAGAACGTTGAAGTTACGATTGCTCCCGCGCCCGTGAAAAGCAATCATCCCAAAACATGGGAAGGCTTCATTGAGCTTTGTTTTGAAAATAAACCTGCGCTCGCCGTGATTTTAGAATCAGTAGTGGAATGGACTCTCCCAGTGAACGCCGGTGATTGCTTGAAGATGGGATTTCGTGAGAAGGACATGCCCAAAACAGAACAGTTGCAACAGAAGGCCTTTCGGGATCAATTTGCACAAATGACCGAAACGCTTTTTGGCTTTAAAGCCCCAGTGGAGATTTTCTTTTCCAAAAATGAGGGTGAAAGCATGGCAGAGAAAACGATTCGAACCCAAAAAGCCGTACGCGAAGAGAAAATGAAGACGATTCTCGCCAATAATGTCATTCAGGAAGCAAAATCGCTTTTTGGAGTGGACCTTCAGATTGAATTGAATGATTCTACGGAAGGGAAAAGAACATGAATCCACTTTCAAAATTGATTTTCGAACTTTCAAAACTTCCCGGTATCGGCGAAAAATCTGCCACCCGTCTTGCCTACTACATTCTCAACCAAGGTAGTGATTATGCCGAGGCCTTGGCGGCCGCACTCGTGAATGCAAAGCAAAAACTTAAATACTGCGAAGAGTGCTTCAACTTCTCGGAACACGCAAAATGTGAAATCTGTGAAGAGGGCAAGCGAGACCACAATCAAATTTGTATTGTGGAACGTCCTAGTGACGTGACCCCGATTGAAAAAACCGGAACCTATCGAGGAGTCTATCACGTGCTTCATGGGCTGCTTTCGCCACTGGATGGAATTGGCCCGGAAGACATCAAGGTTAAAGAGCTGCTGCTCCGACTGAAAACAAAAGAAGTGACTGAGATTATTTTCGTGTTGAACCCATCAGTTGAGGGAGAAGCAACCGGAATGTATCTCTCACGGCTACTCAAGCCAATTGGGATCAAAGTTTCACAAGTGGCATATGGAATCCCTTTTGGCGGAACCATTGAATTTACAGACCGACAAACGCTTGGAAAGGCGCTTGAGAATCGTACGGAAATGCATAAATGAGCTTCGTCAACACTGTCACTAAAGAAGTTAATTGTAAGATTGTGTACGTGGGCGCTGGACTTGGTGGAAAAACCACGAACATCCAGTTTATCTATGAAAACACACGCTCTGAATTGGCAGGAAAACTAGTGAGCTTGAGTACGGAAAACGAACGCACACTTTTTTTTGATTTTCTTCCGCTCTCGGTGGGCGAAGTGCGCGGCTACAAAACTAGATTTCATCTCTATTCCATTCCTGGACAAATTTTTTACGAGGCATCGCGAGATTTTATTTTGAAGGGCGTAGATGGAGTCGTATTTGTAATTGATTCTGCGCGTGAACGAATGGAAGAAAATTTAGAAGCGTGGGAACAATTTCAATCTGCGCTACTGCGACAAGGATATGATCTGGCGCGCATCCCAATTGTGTTTCAATATAACAAGAGAGATTTACCTCGTGCAGCAACGATCGAAGAATTAGAAAATGCATTTAACCCTACAAAAAGGCCGTATTTTGAAGCAATTTCGAATCGCGGAAAAGGCGTGATGGAGACATTAGAAAATATTAGCCAAATGGTTATCGATGCATTAAGAGGTGTAAGGGGAAATTAGCAACTTAGTTTAAGCAACGTGATTAGGGGAGAAACATACATGCGCAAAACTGATCTGGTGAGATTCAAAAAAATATTCATCGAACAGAGACAGCAACTTTTGATGAACTTCACTGTAGTGGATGAACAGCTCATGGTGAACCCAGAAGACAAAGATGAAGTAGATCAGGCGAACGCAGATGTTGAGCAACACATCCGGATGCAGCTCAAAAACCGTGAAACATTCACTCTGCGCAAAGTGACTGAAGCATTGAAAAAAATTGATGAAGGTAGTTATGGCGAGTGCGACAGCTGTGGAGAACAGATCGAACTTCGCAGACTTCAGGCACGTCCTACCGCGACGTTATGCATAGCGTGCAAAGAAGAAGAAGAAAAAATAAATGCATCCATGCTCCTTGGTGGCCGATTCCACTATGTGCACTAGTGGTTGATTTTTGAGCAAATGCTCAAAACTTAGATCCAATTTCAAATAATATTAATAAAAAGAAGAGGGCCAATCCGACTTAAAGTTCTTCGGAGGATTGGTCCTCTTCTTTTTATTAGTCTTGGTTAAAATATGACCTTAGCTTTGAGCTCTCATCCTAAGAACTCAAAGCTAAGGATTTGTACTGCTTCAGGGGATACCTCTCAATTCCATTTGAGATGGTGATGCATTCGTCTTGAGTGCGTCACGAGTACGGCTCATCATGAACCGTAATTGCACGCGAAGGGGGTACGACACGCGCAAATTTTTTGAGTGTTTGAGTTCGGGGCGAGGTGGAATCATTCGTTCATCCTGAACAAAGTCTTCATCCGTAAATTACAATTCCTTGGTGGCGAGTGCTTTTTAGGCACCTGATTGATAGCTATGCGATTCTAAGACTGCTCTTAATACCCATGCTTTTTGATTTCCGTCCGTCGGCAGAGCGAGTTTCCCGCATCTCTTCAGATTCCTTGCAAGAAATGCAAAGATTTGCGGTAGGGCGAACTTCGAGTCGGGAAACTTCGATTTCTTCTTCACAGCATTCGCATGTGCCGAAGGTTCCCGCTTGAATTTTTAGTAAGGATTCATCGATCTTTTTCAGGAATAGAGCTTCGCGACTGCGGAGTTGTACGCGCATCGCTTGCTCTAGCGTTGCGCTAGAGAGGTCTGATTCGTCTGAAAGATCTTCACTTTTTAATGTAAAATCTTCGTTCATGAGTTTGGTGGAGTAGAGCAGACTTGCCTTTTGATCTTCGAACAACTTTTTAAACTTCATCATGGTTACTTGCTTCATAAATTACTCCTTAGTGACTGTTCACGTTGATCTCTTCTTGAAACCTTCGATCCCGGTAGACCCTATTCCTTAGGTCTGGGTTACATATTTTTGTAAGAACTCATCCTGAGTTACTCACACCATCTATATAGCGAGACATGTGCCAATCAAAATAATGACGTGCACGATGCTTTTTTGCCCATAACCATATGTAAACTATAGGTAAAATGATGTTGCACCGCATACACTAAACTTGTTTAATAAATAAGGGTGTCAGATTGCACCGGTGGACAATGGACCTTCGGGTCACAAAAAATAGAAAAATGTTGTGATTTCAAGTACCTGTTTATGTGTCATCAAAGACAGTGTCACTAAGAGCTGGAAAATTAAACGATTTTAGGTTATGTTCCACCATTCTATGGCCAGAACAAATAAGCCCCAATTAAGCCTGGATACGATCTTTTTCGTAACCCCAGAACAGAAGCTCCTTCGTTTCCTGATGACCGAGCCAACCACCGCGTTCACTCCACGAGTGCTCTCTTCCAAACTTAAAGGAGTGCGTGGATTAGGCGGGGTTGAAGGCATCACTAAAATTTTAAAATCACTTCAGGAATTAGGCTTAGTGATCTTTTTGAATAACAATCGTGAAGTCTGTTTGCAAAATGATCATCCGGCGATTCAACTCCTCAAAACCTTTTGCGCGATTTCTGATCTCGAAGGTCTCAAACAAATGATTGAGCCAATGTCGAGCAAGGGAGTTCTCTTTGGAAGTCGTGCTTCTGGAAAATCTCGCTCGGATAGTAATTATAACCTTCTCGTTGTTTCGGAAACACCGGAAGAGATCAAGAAGGTAACTTCACGTCATCCTCTCGGGAAAAAATTAGAACCGATGGTGCTCACACCAGACGAGTTCAATTCCACGTCGACCAAAAATAAAGATCTTTCCAAGCAGATTGATGAAGGCATTCATCTTTGGGGATCTTCCTGGTAAGGAGCCACATGAAAAAAGCGCTCTATTTTTTCATCACCATCGTATTAGTCATGATTCTGGATCAGTGGACCAAGCTCTTAGTTCTTTCTCACTTTGAGTATGGTGAGTCGGTCCTGATGATTAAAGAGTTCTTCAGTCTCACTTATGTTCGTAATACCGGTGCGGCTTTTGGTTTTCTGGCCTCTGCTAATGCCGCATTTAGGGTTCCATTTTTCTTGGCTGTGCCGATTGTCGCGATGGTGATCTTGGGTTTTCTTTACCGCGATCTTCCCAAGAGTGCTCGTTGGCGTGCGTTGGCGCTGGGGCTCGTAACCGGCGGAGCAATTGGAAATTTGATTGACCGGGTGCGACTCGGCTTCGTGGTCGACTTTCTCGATTTTCACTTCAAGAATGTGTATTACTTCCCTGCGTTTAACGTAGCGGATTCAGCAATTTGTGTTGGAGTTGCGATTCTTCTGTTGTCTACTATGGAAAGGACAACAAAGAAGGAAAATCGCGATGCATCCAACGCTTCTCGAACTTAATTTAGGTTTCATTACCATCCCATTTCATACCTATGGTTTTATGATCGCCATTGGTTTTCTGCTCGCGATCTATACCGTGCGTAAACTCGCGGCGCAAAACAAGATCAACCCGGATCTGATCTCCGATCTTTCATTTTGGTTATTGATGTATGGTTTTCTGGGAGCCCGTGTTCTCTTTGTATTCACCCGCCTTGATTATTTCATCCAAAACCCTCTCGACATCATTAAGGTGTGGGAAGGTGGATTGGTTTTCTTCGGTGGTTTGATTAGTTCTACTGCCTATGCCGTCTGGTTTTTCAAAAAACACAAACTTCGTCCCTGGGTCATGATTGATGTTTTGTCTCCGGGCTTGGTGCTCGCGCACGCATTCGGACGTCTTGGGTGTCTTGGTGCCGGTTGCTGCTACGGACGTCCTACCGACGTACCTTGGGGGATCAAGCTCAATTCCGAGTTGGTAGATATTGGAATGCGTGGAGTCCCGCTTCATCCAACACAGCTGTATGAATCCGTCTCGCTGTTCATCCTGTTCGCAGGGATGATTTATATCGGTAAGCATAAAAAATTCGATGGCCAAGTAGGACTGACCTACTTCATGCTCTATCCCATCATTCGAAGCATCATCGAAATTTACCGTGGCGATTCGATCCGAGGCTTCCTGATTGAAAATGTTCTTTCCACGAGCCAGTTCATCTCGATTTTAGTGTTCGTCGGAGCAGCGATTGTTTTAAATATGCGTCTCAAAAAGACCGGAGACCATGGGAGAAAATAGGGTGATCAGGCAAACCTTGTGTTTTGTGTTGTTTGCATTATTTTTCGATTCCTCGGCATTCGCCTGGAATCGGATCGTGACCTTGAATCCGATGATTTCAGAATGGACGGCAGAGATTCTTGGAAAAGACACAGCGTTAAAAAAGATCGTTGGCGCAAGCGAGTATTCAAACTATCCCGCATACCTGAAAAACGTGCAAACGGTCGGTCCTTACCCACAAGTTCAGCCGGAAAAAATTCTTTCCTTGAATCCGGATTTGGTGCTTGCCTCGTCGGAATACAATCGCCCGGATCAATTGGAGCAGCTCAAGAAATTAAAACTGAATGTGGTCATTCTTCCTCGCGAGGAGTTTTCAGAGATGGAAGCGTGGATTGTCAAACTTGGCAAAGCCCTCGGTGAAGAGAAGAATGCAAAAGTAGCCGCCCAAGAATGGAAGAGATTGTTGGCCGAAGTACATCCCGCGGTCAAAAAGAAAAAAGTTTTTTTTCAGATTCAATTCCAACCTTTGATCACGGTGGGGAAAGATAGCTTTTTAAATGCCGCATTTGAAAAGGCCGGTTATGAAAATATTTTTCATGATCTACCCCAAGCCTATCCCAAGGTTTCCAAAGAAGCAGTTCTTGAGAAGCGCCCAGATGAGGTTTTGATTTTTGAGATGATCAAGAATCAAGATGATCTCGAGAATGTGAAGGACACGTGGAAAAAAAGCCTCGTGCGTGTATTCAATGGCGACGATTTTGCTCGCTGCTCGCTTCGCTTGCTAAAAGCCTTGAAGGAGGCGGTTCGTGAATAGAAATAAGACGATTCTATTTTTACTCGTGGCGATTCTTTTGGAACTGTTTCTCAGAATTGACCGAAGCAATCTTTCGTTGATTTTAATGGAGCTACGCTTGCCGCGACTGATTCTCGCTTTTGCCGTCGGAAGTGCGCTCGCCCTATCGGGAGCGGTGATGCAAACCGTACTCTATAATCCATTGGCGGAGCCATACACGCTCGGTGTTGCATCTGGTGCAGCACTCGGAGCAGCGATGTTCAATTCACTCGGCATCTCCTGGGGCTTCTTTGGGCTGAACATTGGGGCCGTGCTTGGCGCAGTTTTAATTTTAACCGTGTTACTTAAGATCGTGTTCAAGAATCAACTCCGATTTGATTCGGTCATTCTCTTGGGGGTGATGTTGAGTTTGAGCTGCGCAAGTATGCTGGCGATTTGGATGGCATTGGCAGACCCGGTTGGAGTTCAGTCCATCACGTTTTGGTTACTC
>Ga0207083_1148_pt1 | contig 10643 bp, 10 predicted proteins | sample Alteio_BWMinHeat_57_FD_153516 | JGI IMG/M metagenome (GOLD analysis project Ga0207083, IMG submission 153516) | Enriched cells from forest soil in Barre Woods Harvard Forest LTER site, Petersham, Massachusetts, United States -... | ecosystem: Environmental > Terrestrial > Soil > Temperate forest >... | reverse complement strand
TCTTAACCAGTTTTGTAGAATTACTTTTTTTGATGATTGTCATCATCTCATGCGCTTCGCTTGAACTAATAGCTGGCTGATTTGTAGCTTTTGGTCTGGGAATTAAGGCTTTCTTTAGCCCAATGAATGGGTAGTTTTCGGTAAGAGAAGAACCCACTGCAAATTCAAATATGCTTTGTAGTCTTGCATATAATCGATGTGCTACATCATGATGTCTCAATTCTTCGTGGGGTCGAATGATAAGCAATAAATCAGCTTTTGTTATAGCATCAATAGCTTTATCACCAATGATGGGTAGAATATCTCGAGAGATGCTTTTTAAATGGCGATTTCTTGCAGCCTCTTTCCATGTGTCTTTGTAGTTGGTACCGAGAGTCGGAGTCGAACCGACACGGTGTCGCCACCACCGGATTTTGAGTCCGGCGCGTCTACCAGTTCCGCCATCCCGGCCAATCGAGTGGCGAGTATAGCAAACTTGTGTATACCGTCAATCTTATTTTGAACATCTTATTTTTAACATCTTGCTATACGGTTACCTGCTTTATGAGCCAACGATTCCATCTTCTTCCATTACTCTTTATAGCAGTTTTATCGTTCTGAAATCTCTGGATCAATGCGCGCAAACTTTAAGCAGTCATTGGAGTAACTTCACCATTTTTGTGTGATCGATTAGAAATACCCAGGAATAACAACACAGCCACTGTGATGGCACCCGCGTTTTTTGTCCTTCGAGCAACTTCCCGCATCCTTTAGTTTGAAAATAATTAATTGATTTTATTTGGTATTTACATCGGATACTCGGTCTTTATTCAGCAGATGGGACTTTAATAGATAAATACGAATATGTATTTGCATCTAGTCCTTTAGCAGGTGAAAAAATTCAAACAGCCGAGGAGTTACTTACAATGACAGGTATTGCAGAAACTCTAAAAGCAGATATTGAAAATGATATGCATAGTTTGGAATCAGCTCCTACATTGCGGCCTCCCTATTAAACATAATTTTATACAAGCAATAACTATACTTCGCCTCGGCACACGGCGCTTTTTAGCGCTTAGCTGAGCGTCATGGCAATCGCATTCAAATTTTCTCGAAAAAATGGCATATTTTCAAAATTAGCATAGAGGATTTTTAGGATAATAAATAAAAAAGTTAAGAATTTACGAGGAATTTGAGTGCGATTGCCATGAGCTGAGCGTTCCAAACGCGCGCATAGCTACGTATCAACAGATTAAGCACTTAATGGCCGCTGCCGTTGAATCGGCTGTTTTATATGAGAATCACCCAACATCGTTTGTAAAGGCACTTTATATAAAGCAATAGGATGTTGCAATATCATTCTTTCTTCTATTATCTGTCTTTCAATAGGCAACAACAACTCCATTATTTCAAACATTCTTTTATGTAAGGCCGCAACAAAAGATAACTTATATTTATATGCCTTCGCATGAAAAAATTTTCCTGAAACAAAAAGAGATTTTTTAAAATAGGCACAATCAATATGATCTTCGTAAATATTAAGTAAATCCGTGACATTTTCTGCCTTCTTAATAATAGCACTCAACACTGTGAATGCTAATTCCCTTTCAGCAATATTATAGGCCCATGGTGGGCCATTACTTTTTTCAAAGGCAGACAGTAACATAAATATTGCATATTGAGGTCGAACAGCGTGTTTTTCTAATAACTTGATTTCGTTACGCAAAAATACTTTTGGGAAACGATACAATAAACGACAGAGCACCTGGGTCTTCATACAAAATTTATCAATAGATAAAGATAATTGATTGACTATATTGCCAAGCAAGCTTAATGCATTGTGTGCATTAGCATCAAAATTTTTATTCTGTAACAATTTTTCATGAGAATTTATTTGCTGTAATATATTTAGTAATGTAAATTTTTTATGGGACACTGCTTGATAAAATAATTTTGCCACATCATTTTTATCTATGTAAGCGGCAATAAGCGATTGTAACGATATTTTTTGCTGATCATTTAAAATTTGGAGGGAAGATTTCATATAAATATGAATATTAAATTCCCATAATGATCTGTGCTTTTTACATAAATCAATGTACATCCTATTTATTTGTAGAGAGTCCATGTTAATCAAATCTGGCGAAATGTTAGCTCCATCAGCGGGCCTTAATAAATGTAATACATTTTTTATATCTTGAATTCTTCTTTTTTTTACTAGAGTATCAGCTAATAAAATGATTGTTGTCGTAATCGTTTGATCAGTGCCCGCCATAGGAAAATGAGATGTTTTATTTGAAGATTTTATTATCTTCAAGCAATTTTCTGTGGACAAATAATCAATTATTATTGGATTTAGAGAAGCGAATCCTCCCGCTGTTCCAAATGGACACATTCCATTGACGAAAACCTGGCTGGTCAATGCTGTAGAAATAATTTTCTTCTTTTTTACCTGTTGATGAATTTTTTTATGTTCACGCGAAAAAGATGACAGGCCACCGAGTTTTCTCGCAATCATTAATACATTTTTAGTACTTGAATTAAATCGTTGACAATCCTTTTTTCTCTGCATAAATCATTCCTTATCATTTAAAACATATCGACGGGATCAATGTCCAATGACCAACGCACACGTGACTTATTTTTAATGGCATCAATCTCTAATAATACTTTCTTCAAAAATTGCTGTAACATACTACGATTATCTGCTTGCATTAATAATTGCACTCTATGCCGGCCTGCACGTTTAGGCATAGGGGCAGGAATAGGGCCCAGTAATTGTAATGCTTTGTTTAAAGGTTGCAATTGTGCCCTTAATAATTTCATAAAATAATTAGCATATTCCAAAACGTGTGATTCCACACGCAATAAAGCAAAAAATGTATAGGGGGGAAGGCGCGCTTCTTTTCGTTCAAGGAGCAATGTGTTGGCAAATTGGTGATAATTTTCTTTTAGTAATTGATGCAATAAAGGATGGTCAGGGTGATATGTTTGGATAATCACTTTTCCAGATTTTTCCATTCGGCCTGATCTGCCTGCCACTTGTAATATTAATTGCCCCATACGTTCTAGCGAGCGAAAATCACTACTAAAAAATCCGCCATCCGCATCAATAATACCCACTAACGTTACATTATCAAAGTGATGCCCTTTTGCTAACATTTGCGTACCAATTAAAATATGATGATCACCGGCATGAATTCCTTTTAATAATTTTTCCATAACGCCTTTTTTTTGCGTGCTATCACGATCAATACGGACAGTCGAAGCCTCTGGAAATATTTTTTCTAAAACGGTCTCTAACCGTTCTGTCCCATATCCAATCGCTTGTAAATCAGGTTTCCCGCAGGCCCCACATACTGATGGAATTTTTTTCTGTGAATCACAATGATGACAATGTAAACGCTTGGCTTGTTGGTGATATGTCATTTGTTTATCGCATCGCAGACATTGCGCCGTCCAGCCGCATTGATGACACAATAATAGGGGAGAAAAACCACGGCGATTTAAAAATAATAATATTTGTTCCCCTCGAGCAAGAGTGGCTTTCATTTCTTCAATTAAAATAGTAGATAGACCTTGATGTAATACTTTATTACGGATATCCACCACTATTGATTCGGGTAATAAGGCATTACCTGCCCGTTCTGTTAAACGCAAATGAACATATTTATTTTGTTGCGCATTTGCAAGCGATTCTAATGCTGGAGTCGCTGAGCCTAATACAATAGGAACTGTAGCAAAATGGGCACGCATAATCGCAACATCCCTCGCATGATAACGAAAACTATCTTGTTGCTTAAAAGAAAGATCGTGTTCTTCATCAACAATAATTAATCCTAAATGAGGCAATGGAGCAAATACAGCTGAACGTGTACCAATTATAATTTTAGCAATATTTGCTTTTCCTAATGCCCAGGTATTTAAGCGTTCTTTTTCCGTCAAGCCTGAATGCAATCCAACGACTGGCACTGAAAAACGTTCACGAAAACGTTGAATAGTTTGAGGTGTTAGACCAATTTCTGGAACCAATACTAATATTTGTTTTTCTTGTTGCAAAATAGCAGCAATAACTTGTAAATATACCTCCGTTTTACCACTCCCTGTCACGCCATCTAATAAAAAAACTTGAAAAGTATGATGCTTTTCTAATATCGCCGTCACAGCATGTTGTTGCTGACTATTTAAGGCAATCGATGATAAGGATGGAATGTTTTTAGCCAAATATTTTTCAACACATGGATGCCTCACTAATGGCTTTCCCTTACGTAGTAAAACAGGTAATGCATTTGCAAGCACTTCGCCTATTGAATAATGATAATAATCTGCTGCCCATAGACACAATTTATAAATATCATCAGAAATAATAGGTTGATCATCTATCATTTCGATAGCTGATTTTAATTTATTCCAAGGCACTTCTGTCTCACTAGTATAGTCTACAAATAAACCAATCAACGTCCGTTTCTGAAAAGGGACTTTTATTCTCATCCCAGGTTGCAAATGATGCCATTCTCCTTTTTCTGGAGGTAAATAATCAAAATATCGCCTCAACGGAATAGGCAATGCTATACGCAAAAGTAAAGTATTCTCAGTTTTCATTGCTGTACTTTAATTGAAATGACGCAAGACAACAAAATATTTGACATAAACAAGGCTGAAATGTCTATTTTACGCTCAAAATTTACCCTGCTTGATAGAAAAAATATCTAAAATAATACAAATGCAGTTTTTTAACCTAAGCCAATATGATTAGGCATTAATCACCCGCCAACCATAAAACATCATTTCAGTTTAGGATAATGCCAATATTGATACTTCTAACCCGTTCTCGTAATATGTTCCCCCCACATCTTATACTAAAAGGATCTTAATTATGCATCGTGTCCTGGTCATTGGCGCAGGAAAAATTGGCTCATTGATTGCAGCGCTATTATCAAATACTAAAGACTATCATGTTTTTTTAGGAGACATTCATATTGATGCTCCGCATATTCAACGTTTATCTATCCAAAATCCCACTATTCATTTAACCAATGTAAATGCCCAAAATAAAGAAGAAATCATTGACTGCATACAAAAGAATACTATCCAAACCATTATTTCTAGCCTGCCTTATTACTGTAATACTTTAATTGCAGAAATAGCAAAAGAATGTGAAGTCAATTATTTTGATTTGACTGAAGATACAAAGACCACTGAGGCCGTTACAGAATTATCACGTGATGCAACAACAGCTTTTGTTCCACAATGTGGTCTTGCTCCCGGTTTCATTAGTGTTGTTGCAAATGATTTAATGCAGCATTTTCCCAGTTTAGATACTGTAAAAATGCGTGTAGGCGCTTTGCCCATTAACATTAGCAATGCATTACAATACACTTTAACCTGGTCGACAGATGGATTAATTAATGAATATGGCAATTTGTGCCAAGGCGTTGAAAAAGGCAAAGAAATTAATTTACTTCCCCTCGATGATTTAGAAGAAATTAAAATTGACGGCTTAACATACGAAGCATTTAATACATCTGGCGGAATCGGAAGCTTGGCGAATACTTATATGGGACGTGTTAAACAATTAACTTATAAGACCATTCGCTATCCGGGACATTGTGCTAAGATGCGTTTTTTAATGAAAGACTTAAATCTCAATGAAGACCGCGCCACTTTAAAACGCATTTTGGAAAGCAGCATACCTAAAACAGGACAAGATGTTGTGCTCGTATATGTCTCTGTAACAGGTGAAAGAGATAGCATATTTATCGAAGAAAATTATGTAAAAAAATTCTACCCTAAAATGATCAATGGTACTTCTTGGTCTGCTATTCAATTGACTACAGCATCAGAAATTTGCGCATCCGTTGATCTTGTTGTTCATCAACCGGATAAGTTTCAAGGATTAGTTAAGCATGAGCAATTTTCATTAGCAGAATTAATTAATAATCGATTTGGACAATATTATGCATAAAACAGATATTTTAAAATCACTTCATTTAAATGAAAAAAATTCACCTGCCAGTACCAGCACAACAGACTGGTCTCATACAACAAATGCAGGAGAAATAACGTCTTATAATCCAGCCACTGGTGAGCCCATTGCTTCTGTTTACAATTGTTCTATGCAAGATTATGAGCATGTATTGTCAACAGCACAAAAAACATTTTCAACATGGCGCAACATACCTGCACCTAAACGTGGAGAAATCATACGTTTAATAGGCGAAGAATTACGAAAATACAAAGATGTTTTAGGTAGTTTAGTGTCATTAGAAATGGGTAAATCAAAACAAGAAGGCAATGGTGAAGTGCAAGAAATGATAGATATGGCCGATCTTGCCGTCGGTCAATCGCGCATGTTGTTTGGTAACACCATGCATTCTGAACGCCCCGAACATCGTATGTATGAACAATGGCAACCATTAGGTGTTATTGGTGTTATTAGCGCTTTTAATTTCCCCGTGGCAGTATGGGCTTGGAATGCTTTTATCGCAGCTATTGCTGGAAATACTGTTGTCTGGAAACCCTCACCGAAAACACCGCTTTGCGCTCTCGCCGTCCAGCACATTTGCAATATTGTCATGCAACGTGAAAAATGTGACGGGCTTTTTTCTGTTTTTATAACTGATAAAAATGAATTAGCTCATCATTTTGTAAATGATAAACGTATTCCATTAATTTCTTTTACAGGATCAACGATTGTCGGTCGCCAAGTCAATGAAATGGTTGCTAAACGCTTAGGTCGATGCTTATTAGAATTAAGTGGAAACAATGCCATTATTGTGGACGAAACAGCCAATTTAAAATTGGCAATACCAGGGATTGTTTTTGGTGCAGTGGGAACAGCAGGCCAACGCTGCACAACGACAAGACGTTTATTTGTGCATGAATCTATTTATGATAAATTGGTTCCCACATTACTCGCCGCTTATAAAAAAATAACAATCGGCGATCCTCTCAATGAAAAAAATCTCATGGGGCCTCTCATTGATAAAGGTGCGCAAAATCAATTTTTAAAAACAATAGACGATATTAAGCAAGCTGGCGGTAATATCTTATTTGGTGGAAAGACGTTGGATTGTGATGGTTTTTATGTCGAACCCACATTAGTTGAAGCAGCGTATGATTGGGATGTCGTGCAACGTGAAACGTTTGGCCCTATTTTATATGTCATGAAATATAAGACATTAGAAGAAGCTATTGCGATGAATAATCATTCTCATCATGGTTTATCGTCTGCTATTTTCACCAATAACCTACAGCATGCTGAAACATTCCTCTCCGCGCGCGGCAGTGATTGCGGTATTGCAAATATCAACATCGGAACATCAGGTGCTGAAATTGGGGGCGCTTTTGGTGGTGAAAAAGATACGGGTGGTGGCCGAGAAGCCGGTTCGGATGTTTGGAAAGCTTACATGCGCAGACAAACTAATACGATTAATTGGAGTAGTCAATTACCATTAGCGCAGGGGATTAAGTTTGAGATTGGTTAAATTTGACAAACCATATTATACGTATACGACAGGAAGCTATGGCTTGGAGTGAAGGAACAATTGAAGATGTAAATGATACAAAGAGATAGAGCTTGGTTAGAAGCGAAGAAACAATCGAATTGCTGACAGGTATCTACTAAAAATTTTTCACAGGCTATCACTTAATACGTTTAATACGTTGTTTATTCTTTATTTTTTATGCAAATAGAATATTAACTTCTAAATAACATAATAACTCCATAATTCATTGATATTTATGAAAATAATTACTAGAACATTAAGTGAAGAAATGATAGAAATGGCTCAAAAATACCCTATTTTAACGGTGATTGGGCCAAGGCAATCAGGGAAAACAATCTGTCTTACAAATATCCCGCGATTCATTACGTGGAAATTTAGTCGAAAATTTCATTATTTCTGAGTGCTTTAAAAATCGATTAAATAAAGGATTCGAGCCCACTTTTTATTTTACTATTAATATGCTAATTTTAGATAAGTATTATCCTAGATTTCTACCGCCGAATCCAGGTTTAAGGCTGCTTAAATAACTTCAAACGCAAAGCTTTTTTATCACAGGTAACGGTATGTTTACATCCATGAGCTAAATTTAAGTGTGCAATATAGCTATCTGAAAAATCCAAATTTTTATCTCGATAATCGTGAAATGAGCGCCATAAGATTTCTGGCTGGTAAATCATAAATTGACGCGTTCGTAAAATTTTTTCTAAAACCTTGGCTATATTATGCTGGGAATATTCATATGCAGATTCAAGCACCCATACTAATTCGCACAAAACAATCCCATTTACAAAAATCGAATGCTCTTCCTTACCAATCACTTCAATAAAATGACTAGCTTGACGGCTTTGTTTAGGATCATCTTGTACAATATATCTGACCAGTACATTTGTATCAATCCCGATCATCTGTTTTCGATCCTCTTTTGGCTATTACTTTATTCATTTGATCAATGCTCACCGCTTTTTTAGGTTTAGGAAGCATGCCTTTTAACTCTCGAGCATCAGCCGTTAAAGGAGATATGGTGACTCTACCATCATCATTAACTACAAACTCAGCTTGATCACCCGTACGTAAACCTAAATAATGTCGGATTTTCTGAGGAATAGTTATTTGACCCTTGCTAGTAACAGTCGCTGTAGACATTACATCAATTCCTTACATATTGTATCATTCCTTACTATAATGTAAGGCTATGAAAATGGCAAGGGGTGTTAGACTAGAGTTCTGCTTGAAAAAACCGATGCTATTTTGGTTGATTATATTGATTATCATTAGTGGTGAGAAAAAATTGATCCGATTAAAATAACTGAAGTTTTGTCCAACGTCCAATGGCAACGAATCCCAAAAAATGATTCGACTCTATCCTTAATAATGTATAATTAATAAATTTTACACATTATTAGGCGGTATACGCATGTTTATTAGAGAAGTAAAAGCACAACAAGATTTACATACCTTGGCTAGTCGGGGCAATGCAGATGCTCAATATGAACTTGGAGTTTGTTATGAAACAGAAAAAAAAGAAGGATTCATTCATTGCCTTATGTTATTACAAATTAGCTGCGGATCAAGGACATAAGCTGGCGCAAAAAAAATTTACTGATTTAAATTTAAAAGCCCATGTGACGGATCAGCTACCTATTGATAGTCAGAGATTAACGTACTTCGGAAATGCATACGGCGGTGGCGAGATACATTTATATGGTTCACGGGTAGATTTCCCTCACCGTCGCTATAGTAAGGAAGCCGTTAAGATTATGGAAAACTTTTTTTTAAAAGCAGCAAGCCTTGGCGAGGAAGAGGCTCAATTTAAATTGGGTTGCATTTACAGTAATTTCGAAGGAAAACCCTATCTAGCCGTCAAATATCTTAGATTAGCCGCTAGTCAATGAGCTTACTTAATGATTAATATCATACAAATCGTTAATCAATTTTTTGATATTTTCTCTTGCAGCTCCTTCATTAGCTAAACGCAGACGCTCTGAAAAATTAAAAGATTCGCTAAACTTAGCAGTATAAGTGGAATAAATTTCTTTATTATAAATAATTTTATTGTTTTTGTTAGTAAGTGTGTAATTAATGGTGCAATTAACAGTTATATCTATTCCTCCTAACAGGGGCTGATCCAATCGTATCAACTTTGCATCTAATAAATATTTGGCTTTGTTGTAATCTGTTTCAAAACCCGCGACAGATAAGGAATTTTCTAAAGCCTTCTTCAAAGAAAGATTGGTTATCTGCGAACTAAGAATGGACTGGCTACCACCTTGCACATTCCATACTGTAATATTGTTTTTAAAATCCGATTTGCTAGCTGATTGATGAGAAATATACGTCATTGCATTGGAGTCAGCATTTGTAGCACAACCTGTTAGGGTAATAACAAAAAATGTTAAAACAACTAGCAATGAATTTCTAATCATATTAAATATCCTATTAAATTTATACATCAAAATGCTGAAGACGTTAATTATATAAGATTACCATTAAATTAGAAGGTAAACCAGCATGGACAATGGCTTGCCACCCTCGAAAATGAAAATTACTATTTTTCATGATGTTACGGTCATTTTCACGGTAAATATACATGATAATGAATAACCCACTTCATCCTGGTGAAATAGTTAAAGATGCTTTGATTGACGGCGCGAAGCTAAATGTTACAAAGGCTGCTAAAAAATTAAAAGTTTCTCGCACAGCATTATCTCGTCTATTAAATGGTCATACTGGTATTAGTCCTGAAATGGCAGTACGTTTATCAAAGCTACTGAATACAAGTATTGAAATGTGGATTAATCTGCAAGCACAGTATGATGTTTGGCAGATTAGCCGCACAGCTCATAAAATTAAGATTAAGCCGCTGAGTAAGGCCGCGTGATCTAGCGATAAGAAATAAATAAAATTTGAGCCTCTTGCAAAATTATTTAAAAAATAAACATCGGTACAACTAATCGAATTTTTATAACTTTAAAATAGCATATGTAGTATGGCTGTTTATTTTTTAAATAATTTTGCAAGAGGCTCATTTATCTCGTATTTAAAAAACGTTGGTTGGAACGGCGGTCGAGACCTATTTTTTAAGGTAAATTTCTGCTTCGATTATCATCGCTTACCCTTGCTAATGCACGCTCCATTTGTTTCTTATTTTCATTTTTA
>Ga0207083_1147_pt1 | contig 10679 bp, 6 predicted proteins | sample Alteio_BWMinHeat_57_FD_153516 | JGI IMG/M metagenome (GOLD analysis project Ga0207083, IMG submission 153516) | Enriched cells from forest soil in Barre Woods Harvard Forest LTER site, Petersham, Massachusetts, United States -... | ecosystem: Environmental > Terrestrial > Soil > Temperate forest >... | reverse complement strand
ATTGGGCAACTTATTCTTTGGACGTCAGGTAGTTTACCCACTCAAAACTGCATAGAGCCACTTTTTTGTTAGTTAGAATGCGTTCATAGACACACTTTAAGATTATTTTAAGACTAAATAAGTATAATTAATTGAAAATAGATAAAAAAAGGTACAGCCCATGTTTCCCCGTAATAACACCCTTTTTTTAGACCAAACATCTTTTTCTCATTTTCGTGGAAAACTGATTGTTCCAGCTGAAGCAGAAATTATCTCTGCCGAACCCGCTCTTGTTATGCTGACTAAGAAAGGAGGCTATTTACTTTCTGCTTCTCCTACGGATGCAAAAAAAAATTATACGGTCGATACTTTAGAAAATTTACCTTTTTTATCACCTAAACCCGATAAAAATATAACTTCTAAAGATATTTCTATTATTACTCAGTTTAATGAATCTCAAGAAATATTGGCAAAACCGAGTGATGCTTCCAATAATATTTACGAAGTAGCCACTTTTAGACGAGTAGGACGCAAAATTCCCGGCATGCCTGAATCAGGAAATGAAATTGAAATTCTCCAAAAAGGCTGGATGTTTGCTAGCGATATAAAAAAGGGTAAAGAATCATTTAAACCCTTTTCCAGTGATATTTTCCAAGGCAACAATGAATTAGGAACACAACCCAATCCCCAAGGTGTAAATCAAACTTGGATTGCTGATTGTTTCCTATTATCTACAGCCATTGCGGTATTGCACAGCCAACATGGAATGGATTTTTTTACTGAAATGATGCATCAATGTGACGATGGAACAACAATCGTTCGTTTGTATCATCCAAAAACATTACAACCGCATTATATTCGGGTCACAAACTCTTATCACTCTATTGATAACAAATCAACAGTGGCCCATGAGCAGCCATGGATTCATCTTCTTGAAAAAGCATATGCTGTTTTTGCATTTAACTCTAAAGAAAAATTAGATTTTCCCTCATTTTTATCCATTTATGGCAGTGGTGGAGATTCCAGTGTTGCTTTTAAAATTTTGACGGGTAAAGAATCTCAACGAATTAGCATGCAAGAAACTTCTCTTTGTAATCCTTTAGACTCGCTGTCCATATTAACTGTGATAAAAATAGCTGAAGAAAAAGGGGAAGAAAGGGAGAAACTCATTGTTGAGCATTCACAATTATGCTCCCTTTTTAAAAGTAGGGATATTTTATTACAATGGGGTCGATTTTTATTACATTTAAAAAGCATAAACCACCCTGAATATTTTAATTTGTTAATAGAAGATTCTTTTTATGCAAATATAAAAAATATTAATGAATCATTAAAAAAATTATCAGCAATTACACTGGACGAAAAAACGATTGACCCAGAAGAAAAATCAATTGCATTACCTGATTCTGTAAAAGAAATCTTGAAAAATAATACATTACCTTATACCGCAGAGAGTGGGCGAATATTTTATCCAACACCAGAGAATACTAACAAGGGAGAATATACTCGATATCATTATGAGATATTTGATCGACTAAAAGAATTGTCCAGACAAAACATAATAATGACAGCATCAACTCACGGAGCCTTTGAAGAAAAAGTTCCAGGATTAGTTGCAAAACATGAATATGCTATTTTAGGCGTTTATGAACGTCATTTCCAAGGTAAAACGTTATTGATGGTGCGGTTACGTAATCCCTGGGGATACATGGGATGCCGTTACAACGAAACAGGTCAACTCGAAGAAGAACGAGAATATCCTGTATTTGATTTAAATATCGCAGATTTTACAAATTATTTTTTATCTTTTTCCACTTGTGAAGCCCCTCATATTGCACCACTTAATTTAGAAGGATTTCTTTTAAGACCAACCTACTCTAACTTAATGACCCTTCATGAAAAAATAAGAATTCAGTTTAATGTCGCTTTCAATGATATGGATAAAAAAAATGAATCCGCTATTTTACAAAAAAACTTAATTGAAGAATTAACAAAAATTTCATTTTTAGAATTAGAAGCGTACCTTAAAAACTCAGAAAAATTTAAATACTTACAAGCTGATTTCTTAGAATTAGAACGCACCTGTCGACGAGTAACTGAAGATAAAGCTATCCATTTTGAAAATGCCAAGCAACTTATTTTAACTTTTTTAGAAAGATTAAATGGAATTATTTTAAAGCTGCCTATTTCAGAAAATAATAAGGCCTTATATAATCATTTAGTCTATCAAAGTGAACAATATACCCACGTTTTATTTCAACAAATTGAAGAACATGTAAAAGAAAAGCATCCAGATCTTTATACCAGATATTCTCTTGATAGACCCGTATTTAACGAATCGAAAGCAGCATTCCAACTAGTTAATGGGTTTAATATCGATGCTTTTATTACTGATCAACAAGCTACCATTTCTCAACAAAATAGCTCTTTTCAATTAAATATTGAAAAATATAAAGTAATGATAAAAGCAAATAATACTCTGAAAAATAACAGACCCATGCCAATCAAACTTCATGCATTTAATCAAATACTGAGAACAAATGAAAAATTATTAGCAAAAGATCCATGGTATTACATTATTTTAAAAACGCTAGCGACTTTAACAGCGTCATTAATTACTGCAGGAGTTGGTAGTCTTTTTGCTTATCGATTTTTCTTTGGAAACAACTCTACAAAAAGTAAGATATTTCTGAATAATATAAAACCCGATTTAAATCAAATATCACGACTGTCTTTCTAAAGAACTTCCGAAGACAGCAGATACGAATTTACAATGCCTAATCATGTTGGTTTAGGATAATATCACCTCAATAAAAAAGAATTGTTCGACATGGGATAAGTGCCTGCGATTTTTTATAAAAAAGCAGTCAATTGGCTTACATATCAGCCACATATTGAAGAGCAATATCTTATTTTTTACCTAATATGATTAATTTATGCTATAAAGTAAAAATAACCATCATAAAAAGGCGACCATTTCGTTATGCCCACTAATCAACTTATTGGTGAAACCAGTCCCTATTTACAGCAACATAGTCATAACCCTGTCAATTGGTATCCCTGGGGCAATAATGCAATTGAAAAAGCAAAACGGGAAAATAAACCCATCTTATTATCGATTGGTTATACCGCCTGTCACTGGTGCCATGTCATGGCACATGAATCCTTTGAAAATGCAGAAATAGCAAAACTCATGAATCAATATTTTATTAATATTAAAGTCGATCGTGAAGAACGGCCAGATCTTGATAAAATTTATCAAACTGCTAATCATTTGTTAACTCAGGGTGCTGGAGGATGGCCTCTTACTGTTTTTTTAGATCCTAGGGACTTAACTCCCTTTTATAGTGGTACTTATTTTCCCCCTACACCTCGTTTTAATTTACCGGCTTTTAAAGATGTATTACAAACGATTGCCGATATTTATCAAAAGCAACAGCATGACATCATTAAACAAAATGAACAATTACGTAAGATCCTTAATTATGAAGTGCAGTCTTCAGAAAAAATTATCTTAAATAAACAGCCTATTTATTTAGCTCATAAAAAACTTGAAAACACTTACGATTCACTGAATGGAGGTTTTGGTCAGGCACCTAAATTTCCGCATACTACCTGTTTAGAATTTTTATCCCAAGATTCTTCTTCTTTAGTCACTGATACATTAATGCATATGGCGCAAGGCGGCATTTATGATCAATTAGGCGGAGGCTTCTTTCGTTATTCTACTGATGCAGAATGGAGAATTCCCCATTTTGAAAAAATGCTTTATGACAATGCACAACTTTTACATTTATATACAGAAGCTTTCCATCATTATGGTCAACCTTTTTTTGGAAAAATTGCGAGAAAAATAGCAACCTGGGTTTTAGAAGTCATGCAATCTGAAGAAGGTGGTTATTTTTCAAGTTTAGATGCTGATTCAGAACAAGAAGAAGGTAAATATTATTTATGGAATACACTTGAAATAGATTCATTATTAACACTGGAAGAAGCGAAAGTAATCCGTATATATTATGGATTAAATAATCCACCTAACTTCGAAAAACAATGGCATTTATATGTCGCTGAATTATTAGATGTCTTAACAGGCCATTGTAAAATGACCATTAATCAAGCAAAACAATTAATTACCTCAGGAAAGAAAAAATTATTGGCCGCGAGAGGAAAACGTATCCCACCACAATATGATAAAAAAATCCTGACAAGCTGGAATGCATTAATGATCAAAGCGCTTTTTTTTGCAGGCGACAGATTACAAGAAAAAATATTTATTGAGTCTGCCATGAAAGCGCTTTGTTTTATTCAAGAAAATCTATGGGTAAATAAACGTTTATTCGCAACTTATAAAGATAAAAAATCCCGCTTTTCAGGATATCTTGATGATTATGCTTTTTTATTGGATGCTTTGTTAACATCATTGCAGACCATTTGGAAAACAGAGCATTTGTTATTTGCAATAGATATAGCAGATTGCCTATTACAGTATTTTTATGATGAATCCGCAGGAGGATTCTATTTTACTGCAAACAATCACGAGAAATTAGTCTATAGACCTAAGACCATGATGGATGAAGCAATGCCATCTGGTAATGGTATCGCAGCACGCGCATTATTTATTCTCGGACATTTATTGGGTGAAGTCCGTTACCTGGATGCCGCTGAAAATACCTTAAAAGCGGCATGGTCTACGTTACTACCCCACCCCGCAGAACACTGTAGCCTATTAATGGCTTTAGAATACTGGCTGGCTCCTTCTAACTTTATTATTATTCGGGGCGAAATAGAAGAAATGAAGCCATGGGCAGAGTTCGCTAAAAAACAATTAAATACACTTGTTTTTTCTATTCCTAACTCTGAATCTTCTCTGCCGGGTTTATTAGGCACTAAAAAAATAAGTCACAAAACAGAGGCTTTTCTTTGTAAAGGTAATGAATGTATAGGTAAGACATTGAATTTTCAGGAATTAAAATCTATTTTTATGAAAAATTGATTTATACACTACTCTCTGGGTACTACTGGGAGAAAGCTTCATGTCTCGAGTTAATTCTTTGCTAAAAAGCTCATAAGCAGGATCTGAGCGAGCCAAAAAAATTAGAATAAAGAAAATTGATACTAACATCCGAATTGTATTAGATATAGATGATACTCTTCCTAAAAATGTAGATAAATCTACATGCCTTAGATATTCGCACTCAATTATTTACTCCAGTCTTGTCGCAACAAACTCACTATTTTCTTGAATTTTGATGATAGTATCATTAAAATTCAAGAAAGAGGTGGTTATGAAGCATACTTATAGAAACCGTGATATCTCAGAGCGACTTAAATATTTATTTACCTATTTCTCCTGCGTTATCCTGGTAGGCGCAAGACAGGTCGGAAAAAGCACATTGCTCACCCACTTGTTCCCGGAAGCAAACCATATTTTGCTGGATCCTATTCAAGATGTGCAAAATATTCGACGCGATCCTGATCTTTTTTTAAACAACACTGACTTGCCTATTATTTTTGATGAAGTTCAATATGCACCTGAACTTATACCTGCTTTAAAACGATTCATTGATAAAAATAAACGCCCAGGCCAGTTTCTATTGACAGGCTCGCAACAATGGGGCGTATTAAATGCCATTTCTGAAAGTTTGGCAGGACGTGCAATTATTATTACCCTAGATGGTTTCTCGTTAGCTGAAAGCGCTGATGCGAAAATCAATAACCCTTGGCTTCTATATTGGCTAGAGAATCCCGAACAGTTTCTTACACAACCCTTAAAACGCTTATCACTTCCCTACTCTCTTTTTGAAATATTATGGCGAGGCGCTTTACCTGAAGCGACTTTTCTTCCAAAAGATGTCATTGCTGATTTTCATGCGTCTTATCAACGCACTTATATCGAACGTGACGTTCGTCTTTTAGCAGATGTATCTGATTTAGCACAATTTGGGCGTTTTGTACGTCTTGCTGCAGCCCTTACGGCGCAAGAAATCAACTATAGCGAGCTAGGTCGTGATATTGGCATCACCCCACAAACAGCAAAGCGCTGGTTAACCATTTTATCGCAAACTTTTGAATGGTTTGATATACCTGCTTATTCGAGTAATCCCATTAAACGTATCAGCGAAAAACCAAAAGGTTATTTTATGGATACAGGCCAGGTATGTTATTCACAAATGATTTCAAGCCCTAAAGCTATTCCTGCTCATCCTCTGTGGGGGGCATTATTCGAAAATGCTGTTGTCTCAGAATTACGTAAACAAGCCAATTTAATAACTACACCACCACAATTCTATCACTGGCGCTTATACAGTGGAGCTGAGGTGGATCTGATTCTTGAACGAGATGGAAAATTTTATCCTATCGAGATTAAAGCAAAAAGCAAAGTGACTGCAAATGATGCAAGAAACATTAATACATTTCGCAAACTCTATCCCCATCTCAATGTACAAAAAGGCTTGATTATTTCTCCATCTGAAAGCAAGTATGCTGTTACCGAAAATGATTGGGTGATGCCATGGGATTGTTTGTCATAACTAGTCACTGGCGCGAAATTAAAAAATAAAGTATTTGCGGACTTTCTTGTTGGCAAGTCGCTGTTCCCTTTCTATATTGTTTGAAGGACGTCGCGGCCATGGATGGTACAAAGCGCCGAGGGCAGGAAGCCCGTTCCTGAAAACAATACAGAAAGGGAACAGCGACTTGCCAACAAGAAAGTCCGCAAATACTTTATTTTTTAATTTCGCGCCAGCGATGTCTAAACACGCTAAAATATAGATACTTCTCTCTATACAAATATTTATATTTAGTATATTCTGTAGTCAAATTATATTCTATAGGCTAGGCTCATGTATGTTCAGAAAATTTTTAATTGTTTTAATAGTATTAATATTTAATACTCCTATCTTTGCATCAAGCACAAGCACGATGGAAATGAAAACAGCGGATTACTTTTCTCGCATTCAAAATGATCCAGAAAAACTCCTACTTTTTTTACAAAATATGCCTAAAGGTGGCGATCTACATTATCATGTTGGAAGTGGTGGAAGTTCAGCAGAACATTTAATAAGTTATGGCCTAGGCGAACATTTCTGCATAAACCTTCAGAATGATACCATATTCCAAGATATTCATTGTGCCCCAGAAAATCGTCTTGATAACATTGCGACAGATTCTAAACTTTACAATAAACTTATTAATGCTTGGTCTATGCGGGATTTCCATCCAGATAATGAATCAGGACATGATCACTTCTTTAATGCATTTGGAAAAATGCAGGCATTGGCCTCTGTCAATGATGTTGCAACCACTGTAGAAACGATTCAGCGAGCCGCTAACCAGAATGAATCCTATCTCGAATTAATGGTGATGCCAGATGGAAATGCATCAGGAATGCTAGGAAAAAACATTCCCTGGAACCCTGATTTATCTGTTTTAAGAAAAACACTATTAACACAGGGTCTACCAGATATTGTTAATACGATGCAAAAAACGATGGATACGTACGAAGTAAAAGAAAAGAAAACACTGGCCTGTGGTACTAACGAGGCGCAAGCAGGTTGCAAAGTCACTGTACGTTATCTTTATGAAGCCTTACGCGAACAACCCCCAACTCAAGTATTTGCGCAACTCCTTGCTGGCTTTGAACTGGCGAATAAGGATTCTCGATTTGTCGGAATTAACCTTGTGCAACCGGAAGATGGATATATTTCAATGAGGGACTATCATTTACAAATGAAAATGATCGAGTTTTTACATACGATGTATCCTGCTGTAAATATTTCACTGCATGCAGGTGAATTGAATTCAGATTTAGTCCCTTCTGAAGGATTGCGCTTTCACATACGTGAAGCGATTGAAATAGCGCATGCACAGCGGATAGGACATGGTGTTGATATTGCATTTGAAGATAATGCAGAACAATTATTAAAAGAAATGCATCAAAAACATGTTCTTGTTGAAATTAACCTGACAAGTAATGATGCTATTTTAAATGTGAAAAACTTAGATCATCCTTTCCCATTATATTTAAGTTATCATGTCCCTGTCACTCTCTCTACTGATGATGAAGGGATCACACGCACTACATTAACATTAGAGTATCAAAAAGCTATTTTACGCTACCATTTATCTTATTACACTGTTAAACAATTAGTGCGTAATAGTCTTTTTTATAGTTTTATACCTGGAAAAAATCTTTGGGCAGATGACACATATCATAAAATGGCCACTGAGTGTAACCATGATTTTTCAAGCGTTTCTGTTTCAAATACCTGCCAACAATTTCTAAACAAAAATATGAAAGCAAAAATGCAATGGGATTTAGAGAAACGATTTAATATGTTTGAATTAAAATTTTAAAGATTTTTTAGTGTTATTATCTAAAGGTTTGTTAGCAGACATTTTATTAGAAAATTTAGAAAAAGTTATAATAGAAAGATCTTTTGTAGGTGTTTTTTGTAGTGTATTTTTATCTGCGGCGACAATAGCGTCTATTGTTTTTTCAAGATAGTAACGCGTAACAAGAAGAGGTTTATGTTTTTTTGTCGTGGGAAGCTGGTACAGAGTCTCAAATGAGTCTGTTGTTACTTCTTGCTCTAATGTACCCGTTGCAATATGAGTTCCTTTTTTTACAGGGACTGAAATTTTACATTTAGCTTTATTGTATTTATGTTCTTTTACGAGTCTTCTCGTCTGACCATCGAGTAGTATTTGCAATCTATTTATTGCAGAAGATCCTGCAACAAGATTTTCACTTTTTTGAGTATTTCCACCGCCAAAGCTATAGGGTTTTAAATGACACCAATTGAGCTCATCTTCATTCATTTCCTTTCTCTTCTTTTTTTGATGATATTTTTTTGGTGTTCTTATTTGACAAGCCTCTCCATATAAAGTAACACTGGCTTTTTTTTCAGAAATACCTGGTTTGGCCATCGCTTTATTTTGGCTGATGATACGTCTCTTACTTTTACGTTTTTCTTTTTCTACTCTACTAAGTGTTTGAGATGTCACGGTATACGTCATTACTTTTTCTGAATCTGGTGGAGGGCTTACGATACCTTTTACTAGTGGATCATTTTCAAAATTTTTTTTCAGTGGAGGAGATTTTTCTGGTGTTACAGGATTTCTATTATCCAAAATAGTTACTAGGCCCAGTCGGTCGCGAACAGTCATGCGCGTGCCACTTATTGTAACCCCACCTTCTAAAGAACCATTCGGAGAACAAAAAATTTCTTTTAAAGGAGTGTGAGAATCAATAGTCTTGCATTCATCTTTAAGTATTTGTGGAATTAATTTTTTTTTAAGCGACCCCATATTTTTTAAATTATCTGTATTGAGTACCATCGTAGTTTTAATGTTAACTTGGCTACCTTTTTTATCAATAAAAGAGGTACTATTATCGGCTGACATGTCATAGAATCCAAATCGACTCGTCTCTTGTTTTTTAGGAAGCTTCGGGGGCGTGGAAAAACTATCTTGATCGTCTTTTTTCCGTTTCGCGCCACGCGTTTTTGAGTTTATGTCATTTGATCTTAAATTCATCATAATGAGATACCATTTAACTTAAAGAGTCATTGTAAAGCAATTTGATTAAAAAGTATACAATTAAAAGGAAATTAAAAAAATTTATTAAAAAAGATTTTATATAAAAACAGCGAAAATAAGTAAATAATTGATTAATAAGTCAATTTATATTATGACATATTTTTTAATTTACATTGATAGAAATAGAATAGCTACTAAAACCAATGAAGTAATCCTGCGGCAACCGCCGCAGGATTTATCTCCCAGCAAGTATCAATAAACGAGTGTAAAAGATTAAAAGAGATCCAGCTCTCGCAAAATTTCCATTTCAATTTCGCGAGGGCTTTTTTATTATTTTTTAACTATACGGCTCAACAACTACTTTCGTACCAATATTTGCAAAATTATTTTGTAGCCACTCTGCATCAGGAATGCGCATGCGCACACAACCATGACTAAGATTATCTTCCATAACAATATTATCTGGAGAACCATGCAAAGCTTGCCCGCCATTAAAATACATACAATAAGGCATTAAACCACCACCTTTAGGCTCCGGATATTTTTTAGATATGCAGTCAGCGCCACGCATAGATGTAATATGAAAAGTTCCGCTATTAGTACGACAATCAAATTCTCCTACTGCATCAGGTGGGCATACCGGACTACCTGCTGTTGCAATACCCGCTCGAATTAAATGTCCATCTGCTCCATACGCTCCCCAAACATGCTGATTAGGGTCAACTAATACCATCTTACTTCCCTCGGTATCAGTATATTCAGGTAAACGAGAAGCATAGTCTTGATTGAATCGTGGATTATCTGTTACAGGCTTAAAATTACCCTCTGAGTCAAAATCATAATTACTATAGCCATTATTGTAAGAATAAGACGTGTTATTACTACCTGTTGTTGCGCACGAAACTAAGAATACACATACGAGACTAGAAGAGATCCACTTTAAGAGATGAAGTAACTTAGACATATTAATTACTCCCTTGGTGAGTCATATACTTTCATTATACTCGCAAAGAAGTGTTATTATTTGAACACTGCGATGTCTAAATTGTATTTGTTATTGCAATAATCTGATTAATTGAAAATAAATTTTATCAAAAAAATAAAAATTTTATTTTTTTCACAGAGAGTGATTATTTTTTGTTCTCATATTTGCAGCAAAC
>Ga0207083_1146_pt1 | contig 10730 bp, 10 predicted proteins | sample Alteio_BWMinHeat_57_FD_153516 | JGI IMG/M metagenome (GOLD analysis project Ga0207083, IMG submission 153516) | Enriched cells from forest soil in Barre Woods Harvard Forest LTER site, Petersham, Massachusetts, United States -... | ecosystem: Environmental > Terrestrial > Soil > Temperate forest >... | reverse complement strand
GTTCATTAAATAATGCGTTGCTATTTCTTATCAATACCTTATTTGATTTATACTTATTTATTTTATGCGCCCGCTTTATTCTTGCCTGGTCACGTGCTGATTATTTTAATCCTATTACACGCATTATTATTCAAATGACCCAACCTATCATCGCCCCTCTACGCCGTATTATTCCAAATATGGGGCGAATGGAGTTTTCTACTTTGGTTTTTATTATTTTTTTAGAAATAGTAAAAATCTTTCTCCTTATTTGGTTAATGATAGGTAGCGCTTCTTTGTTAGCTATTCTTTTAGCGGCCCTAGAAAATACGATTAAATTATTCTTAAATACCTTTTTTTATGCCATTATCGTATTTGTCATAATGAGCTGGGTCAGTCCCGGGCCCTCGCCTTTGCGACAAGTGCTTACACAATTGAGTTCTCCTATATTACGTCCTTGTCAGCGATTTATTCCACCGATAGGTGGTTTGGATATTTCGCCTATTTTTGCACTTATTGTTCTACAGTTTTTTATGATTTTATTGTAAATTCACTATTTTATTTATACTGTATGGCCTCTCAATCTGAAACACCATAGGACACTATTAATGAAAATTGTTTTTGCCAGCAATAATGTAGGAAAAATCCAAGAATTAGACTATTTATTACGTCCTTGGCAAATTCAGCTTATTCCTCAAGCTACATTAAATGTATCAGAAATAGCAGAAACAGGTTTAACCTTTATTGAAAATGCGCTATTAAAAGCCCGTCATGCCAGCCAGCAAACAGGATTACCCGCTATAGCTGATGATTCAGGATTAGAAGTCGCCGCACTAAAAGGCGCGCCCGGCATTTATTCCGCTCGTTATGCTGGCGAACCTCCCAATGCACAAAATAATATAAAAAAATTGCTAAACAATCTTGAAGATCACCCCCATGAAAAACGTACTGCCTATTTTTATTGCGTCCTTGTTTTTCTCAAACACTTCGATGACCCCACTCCACTGATTGGAGAAGGATTTTGGAAAGGAATGATCACTCAAGAACCTATGGGAGAAAAAGGTTTTGGTTATGATCCTATTTTTTTTGATCCAAACGAAAATCAATCCGCTGCCCAATTATCCTTAACTAGAAAAAACCAAATTAGCCATCGCGCACACGCATTAAAATGTTTAATAGATAAATTAAAAAATTCATCCATTCTTACATAAAGGTCATCCGCATGTATGCATTATCCGTTAACCATTTAAAAAAAATTTACCCCAATGGTCTCGTCGCTTTAAAAGGCATTCAATTAAATGTTGCCAAGGGCGATTTTTTTGCTCTATTGGGCCCTAACGGCGCAGGTAAATCGACTACCATTGGTATTCTTTGTTCTCTAGTCAATAAAACTGAAGGAACCGTATCCGTATTTGGACACGATATTGATACGCAATTAGAGGCCGCAAAATCCTGTATTGGTGTTGTACCTCAGGAATTGAATTTCAATCCCTTTGAAAAAGTATTTCAAGTGTTAGTCAATCAAGCTGGCTATTATGGAATTCCTCTTCAGATCGCCTAACCACTAGCTGAATATTATTTAAAAAAAATGGGATTATGGGAAAAACATAATCATACCATTCTTCGTTTATCAGGTGGAATGAAACGACGCTTAATGATTGCTAGATCACTAATGAATGAACCTCAATTATTAATTCTAGATGAACCTACAGCAGGTGTAGACATCGAATTACGTCATACATTATGGGCATTTTTAACTGAACTTAATCAAAAAGGGACTACCATCATTCTTACAACCCACTATTTAGAAGAAGCAGAGCATCTTTGCAAAAACTTAGCTATTATTGATCACGGTGAAATTATTGAACATGGCGAAATGAAATCGTTAATAAATCGGTTGCACATCCAAACACTCATTTTGGATTTGGTTCATCCTATTGATACTCTTCCGGTATTAAATCATTTCACAGCCCGTTTAATAGACAATACCACCTTAGAAATTGAATTAAATAAAGATCAATCCTTAAATGATTTATTTAATATACTGAATGAACATCACTTACAAATAAAAAGTATGCGCAATAAAACAAATCGATTAGAAGAATTATTTGTACGTTTAATTAATAACAGGGCGAGTTAATCATTTTCTGGAAGCTCAATCAGCCATTTCCAGCTACCTTGTAAAATGATCAACCACCCAAACGATCGGGATGCGAAAATGAATTCACGCTATTACAAACATTACATTGCCTTACAAACTGTGCTTTTTAAAGAAATCGTGCGTTTTGCCCGCATATGGTCGCAAACACTGTTGCCACCGGCCATTACCATGACACTTTATTTCATTATTTTTGGAAAATTAATTGGTACTCAAATAGGAAATATAGGTCATTATACGTATATGCAATACATTGTGCCTGGTTTAATTATGATGGCCATTATTACAAGTGCGTATGCCAATACGTCTTCCTCTTTTTTTGGTACTAAATTTAGTAAAAGTATTGAAGAAATGCTGGTTTCTTCTATGCCTGGGTACATTATTTTATTAGGTTATATGTTGGGGGGCGCTTTACGTGGGATAGTCGTCGGTGCCATCGTTTTATTGATTGCTTGTTTATTCACTCATATTCATATCCAACATATAGGTCTTGTGGTAACAATGGCTATTTTATCGTCTATGTTATTTTCATTAGGTGGTTTTATTAATGCCATTTTCGCTAAAAAATTTGATGATATTGCATTTATTCCCACCTTTGTTTTAACACCGCTGACTTATTTAGGAGGGGTGTTTTATTCTATACAGCAATTACCTGATCCCTGGAGAACACTTTCTAAAATAAATCCCATATTAAATATGGTAGATACCTTTCGTTATGGTATGTTGGGTATCTCTGATATTAATATTTATTTTGGTTTATCGTTAGTTTTGAGTTTATTCATATTACTTTTTATATGGTGTTTGGTATTGTTACAGAAAGGAATAGGACTCAGAAGTTGATTATTTATTAAGAATAGATAACAATCGTATTTAGGCAGTTATTAGGATCTGCTTACAAGTGCAACAGGTGAACTATCTTTGTCAATTTACGAGTTTTCAGTTGGTTTAGCGAATTGTCCACAAGGGAATGCGCACGAAACCAACATGATTAGGCATTAATCACCCGCCAACGATGAAAACACCTATCAATGTTTAGGTAAGGTGTTTTCATAGTAAATAATTCGGACATTTTGCACTTTATCTGTTGGCCAATTCCATCGGCAAGGATAAAATTGTGTAAATTATTTCGTGCACGTTCCAAGCCTAATAATTTTTAAGGAATTTTATGAAAAATATTCGCCCTCGATTTCCCAAAAACAAAAAATCGTCTTTGTTGTTAATATTCCCGCATTTAATTTTTATTGCAATTCTTCTCGGAGGATATTATTACATATGGCAGCACAACTTTTTTTATAATTACCTAGCTTCCATTTACATAGGAGTGAAAATCATTATCGCCTGTGATATTTTTATTGCTTCTATTGCAACTAGTTTAGCGCCCATTTTAGCACTTATAGCAGGAATAGGTTTAATGTATCTCAGTAAAGATTTTACATTTTCCATTTATTCCTCTGAATGGCAGCTTCTCTTCATGTCGATAATAGGATTTTTTATCCGTTTTTTAGTACGATAAAAATAAAAGGAATAAATATGGCCATGGTAAAACAAATCACTGCAATCCTTGTTTTAAGCATTCTGATGATTAGCACAATGGGATATGCTCAACACGGTTTAGAATTTTTAGTCAGCGTTCATGATTGGATAGCAGAACTATTAACACAAATTTTTTCTGGCGGTACCGCTGGCGAAATGACGCGGAAATTAATCGCATTATTAGCAGTTCCCGTACTCATTGGATTAATTCCAACACTTCTTTATTGGATTGTTAAGCGAAGTTGGTTCCCTTATTTTATGCAACTTATCTGGGTTGTATGGCTTATACAAGCTGCGGCGCTCATTGTTGTATTTCAAACGACCACTTAACCCGGATATTTCATCGGGTTAAACCCAATACGCTATTTTAACCATTACTTTAGAGGTGATTTCCATCCATTTTTTAAGAAAAAAAGGTAACATTTTTGCACCAGCATCAATCGCTGCATCTCTATGCTCTGCTTCGTCTATTTGCATTTGTTGTAGAATTTTTTTGCTACGGTGATCTTCTTCAGATAATGCCTGCAAATGCCGTTCTAAATGTTCAACGACCTGTTTTTCTGTTTCTGCTAAGAATCCTAAACTCCATTGATCCCCTATCAATCCGGCTGATAAGCCCAATGTAAAAGCCCCTGCATACCAAAAAGGATTCAGATAACTGGTATGACTTCCTAATTCCATTAATCGCATACGACACCAGGTTAAATGATCCCCTTCTTCTATTGCAGCTTGTTGCATGCTTTTTTTAATATCTGGATTTCGCGAAGCAATCGCTTGTCCATGATAAAGCGCTTGTGCACAGACTTCCCCAGCATGATTAATACGCATGAGAGCAGCAGAGTGTTTACGCTGCAAATGAGTTAACTCGGCATCCCTAATACATTCAGCAGGATAATTTCTTGCCGTTGTTTTTGGATTATTGAGTAATGCACGAAGAACGTGATCAACCCCTAAACAAAAAAAATCTGCAACGGCATAATGACGGTTATGAATCATAATGTTCTGCTCCTAAATCAGCATACCAGCGACAGCTTTCCAGATAATTATTTTGGATTGTAGCGCTCAAATAGCTGTCAGATGAGATGCTATCATTCAAAAATAATTATCTGAAGAGCGATAAGGCTTTGTAAAATGAAGCCATTCAAATCCTTTATTGTAACAATAGAAAACTGAATGAACTATCGTTATAATTGAGCACGCTATTAGAAAAGGATATTCAAATGAGTGCATGGGTGCCGCTATTCCGCGTGACTCTTTTTAGGTTATGTTTGATCATCATTTTATTTCCTTGGGCTGCGTTATTTGCACTTCCTCCAAGCACTTCGCCTTTACCTGCTAGTGTGCAGCCCGGTGTCATCAGTAAATATGTAACACCAAAAACTAATTATACGCCGCAATCAGCTCCCCCCATGGCTTTATCTCCAGAAGAACAAGCCGCTAGTTTTGGATCACAAGCTGAAGAAATAAAATTTACATTAAAGCAAATCATTCTTGAAGGAAACCATGTCTATAGTACTGCAGAATTAAGCACCTTGTATAAAGATAGTCTTAATAAAAAAATTAGCATCGCAGACTTACAAAATATTGTTCAAATCATTACAAATTATTATCGTAACAATGGTTATATTTTATCGCGCGCCATTTTACCACCACAACATATTAATAATGGAATCGTACATGTAAAAATCATAGAAGGATACATTAGTAAAGTAAGCGTTATAGGTAAAGCACAGGGCGCCCGCGCTATAATAGAAGCATATGGAACTAAAATCACCCAATCTCGGCCTCTACAAATCAAGACCATGGAACATTATTTGTTACTTGCCAATCAACTTCCCGGCGTCAACGTTAAAGCTATCTTAGAACCGTCGGCATCTGACACAGGAGCTTCTGACCTTAATCTTGCTGTCCAAGAACAAACCGTGAATGCTTCTTTTTCTTATGACGATTATGGCACCCGTTATATTGGTCCATTGCAATTAACTGGAACCGTCAGTACGAATTCTATTTTTCGTTCTGGCGATTTAACGCGTTTTACTACAGTAGCAACAACGCATGATGCACAGTTGCATTTTTATGATATGTATTATCAAACACCATTAGGCAGTAATGGATTACAAGGAACCTTGGATGCGAATAAATCCTATACGACGCCAGGCTTTACTTTAGAACCCTTAAAAGTATTAGGTAATGCGACCACTTATGTACTCGGTTTACAGTATCCATTGACTCGATCCCGCTCCCACAATGCAACGCTAGATGGCACTTTTTCCTATGCAAATAGCCAAACGACTCAATTAGGCTTTAATTTATATAGTGATCACATCCGTTATATTCGTTTTGGTGGTACCACTGATTTTGCTGATCGCTTTAATGGCATCAATTTAATTTCTCTTCATGCTGAACAAGGTTTAAATGTTTTAGGAGCAAGCGATGATCCTAATTCTACGACATCATCACGATTTGGTGCAGATGGCATTTATACCAAATTAACAACTCAACTTTCTCGCACCCAAACTTTATTTAGACAATTTTCACTTTTTGGTTTGCTATCAGGTCAATACTCATTTAGTCCATTGCTAACAAGCGCTCAATTTGGTTTTGGTGGAAGTCAATTAGGTCGAGGTTATGATCCTGCAGAAATTATAGGGGATAGAGGATTAGCAGGTAGTGCCGAATTAAGACTGGATACTTCTCCACAAAAAATGTTTTTAAAAAATGTTCAATATTATATTTTTTATGATGCGGGTGTTGTATGGGATATTAAACAAGTGATTGGTATTCCTTTAAGGCAAGATGCTACGTCGACTGGTGTGGGAGCTCGATTTGGTATTACGCAATACGTTTCAGGAAATGTCATGTGGACACAACCTTTGACAAAAGACGTTGCCGCAGAAGAATTAATTGGAGATGGTCGTCGACCACGGATGTTTTTTAGTTTGGTGGCGAGTATTTAAAAAGGAGTCATTTTAGGCACTTGTTTTACTGTTTCAGCACCCATTAAATCTAAAAATATTAAAATAGCTAGTTGTTCCATTTCACGTAATTTTTCAAATTCTATATTTTCAAATATGGCTCTCGCATGAGGAATTAATTCAATAGCAGGAATAAAATCATTTATATTTTGCACGTATTGTATCCAATTATCTTCCTTAGCTAACTTAGTGATAGTCCGCTGTATAGGAATATAGAGTATCGCAATCAAAAATGATAATAAACCTGCATCCGTTTGTACGGCATGTTTTATATAATACTCACATTCCTCTTGTGTTCCCCATGCTTTCCAAGCGTATAAAAGAGGTAATAATTTAGGGTGTTCGATGAGACGACCCATATCTCCCCAATATTTAAGTTTAATCGCAGCCAATTTTTGCAATGCATCCAATTGTATTGGTGTGAAATCATAATATTCAGCAGAAATTAAAATGTCTTTTTTATCTGTATAGATTTTTTGTTGCTGAGTTAACTCATGAACAATAATATAAATGCTCTTCGTGGCTTTTTCTATCGCTTTCGAAAAAAGGGCAAAGCGTTCTTCATGAGAAGTAAAATAGCGTAGTATTTGATGAATAATGCGGTGAATACGCATAGGAATATTAAAATTCACTAAACTAGTATCACCCTCAGGAAATAAATCAGCACTATCTATTAATGCATTTAATACATGATGCAAATATTGTTTAGGAACTTTATTGATCCCATCGCTATCCAATAAATCTAAAAATTTAGGAATACGATTATCTTGATTTAAACGTAATAAAGCCAATGCAAATCCTTGTTCATCTTTCGCTAATGACAGAATTGTATTCATTTCTGCAGATGATATATAACCACTAGGAATAGTCAGTCGAAAATAAATATCAAACACATCTAAGCTACAAATGCGATGATTATTACGTGCAATTATTTGTGAATGATACGTAGGCGCTTCAGGTTCATAAATTTCCTGCAAATGTGGAAACAAACGCACTAGTAATTGTAATAATAAAGCATGTGATACATGCTTACTACGATTAATAATCTCATTACAGCGTTTTCTATCTTCAGCTGATTTTTCCGCATCAAAATGATAGACGGTATCCGCTAAATCAGTAAATAAATCTTTATTATCGCAAATTCCGCTATAAACATCTGGTTCAAATACTTCAATGACTGTCATTGCAAAAAAATCAACTGGATTAACGACATCTTTAACATGTATAAAACTAAAACTTAATGTATTTACATAGCGAGTTATGTCGCGACAATTTTGAAAAAAATATTTCAATGATGAATAATAAATATCTGCCCAATAATCTTTATCCCACGCCCCTTCCGGCACAATAGCAATTAAGTTTTTTAAACGATCCAACAAAATATTTTCTAAATCTTGTTTCGAAATGGGGGAAATATGAAAAGGTAGTTGAACAATTTTTTCGAGAAATTCATGACCACCTTCGCCATGAATCGCATTAATGGCTTGAATGGCTAGCATTTTATCCATCGCTAACACATATACGGTATTAATATAATCTCCCATGGATTTTACTATTTTAAATATTTCATTCACTTCTTTATTTTCCAATCGGGAGATATTATCAATAACAACAATAATTTTATGCTTTTGTTTCGCCAGCAATGCATTTAACTCGGCTTTAACCTGGGTCAAATCGCGTCCCGATTCCCAACCATAAGATTCTTCGGTAATGCGATTGGACTTAAAATATTTACTTAACCAATGATGATGAGGGCGCAATGACTTTGGTACAGGTTTATGAGTAAAGAAAGAAACATATAATTCTAATAAATGAATAATTTTTTCAGAATTTTTAAAATACGATGAACGGCGCATTTCAGATGACAAACGCCGAAAAAAACTTTCTACCAATTGATTCTGGCCCGAATAACTCCATGCACTAAAATTTAAAATAATAGGCATTTCATCTTCAAACATATTATTTGATGCATAGTGCAATTCTTCAAGCATCAAATTAATAACGGATGTTTTTCCAGCACCCCATCCGCCATACAGACCAATAACTAAACTTTCAGGATTTGTATGATCAAGAATACAGCGCGCTAAATACTTAGCAAAAACTGTTCGTCCCAAACGATCTTGCTCACTTCTTTGAATAGGGCGATCGGCATCAAACATGCATTCACTCCTTTGAATGATGAAATTATTATACCATTTTTGTAACGCAGAAAATCAACGAATGATAGAACGCCCAGGGCCTATGCATGAAAATTATCTTAATGCAAAAAATGTATTTTTATGAAGCATATTGATTAAATATAATATTTAATGATAATAATGTGCCAAAATATGGATACTTTTTAAGCGCTTGCATCCCAGATAAACCAAATAGTTCTAAACAACAATATTTAACTAATGGGTTATCCAAAATTTTCCCTCATAAATCCTTCTTATTTTCTTGAAAAAACTACTCAAGTTAAGGCAAGCTTATTTAAGCCCACTCCTAATTTTAAGCAAGAAGAGACTAACTCTACAATATTATCGAATTTTAATATATTCGAAAATAACTTGCCTCATTATTATCGTGAATAATGATAAGAAATTATGTTATTATCGATTTTTTGACTTTCCGATAATAAATGATATGCTATCAACATAATGATATGAGGCTTGTTAAATGGATATACAACAGTCCCCTTCAGGGCAAATTTTTAAATCACTCAAAGGATATCATGCTTTTATACCCCATGGTCTGCCGCCTAAACTTGAATGGGATAATGCGGTAGTTAACAGCTTGTCTCGTGCCGATTTTTTGTTAGGTAAACTAGCACGTGAAGGTAGTAAGTTACCTAATCCTCACCTTTTGATGCGCCCATTCATCACTCGTGAAGCAGTACTATCCAGTAAAATTGAAGGCACCCAAGCAACTTTAGGAGAAATTTTAGCTGCCAACGCTGGTGCTCGCATAAAACAAAACCTTGACGATCTTCAAGAGGTACAAAATTATATCAAGGCACTCGATTATGGCCTAGGACGGTTAGCAGAGCTTCCTTTATCGCTACGTCTCATCACAGAAATTCATGCACATTTAATGCAAGGTGTTAGAGGATCGCATGCAACTCCTGGCGAATTTAGACGTAGCCAGAATTGGATTGGCTCTCCAGGATGTACGCTCAATACAGCGAAGTTTGTGCCACCACCGCCTGACAATTTAATGGATTGCTTAGGCGCGCTTGAAAACTTTTTACATGATAGATCATTACCTCCATTGATCCATATAGCGCTTTGTCATTATCAGTTTGAAGCGATTCATCCCTTTTTAGATGGAAATGGGCGTATGGGGCGACTCTTAATTATGCTACTCTTGGTTGAACAAAAAATGTTGCCTTCGCCTTTACTGTATTTATCTGCATTTTTTGAAGCGACACGCGATGAATATTATAAGCAGCTTTATAACGTGAGTTCAAAAGGTACATGGCATGAGTGGCTCATTTATTTTCTCAATGGCGTTGCCGTTCAATCTGAAGATGTTTTATCACGCGCTGAGCGTATTAATGAATTATTAAATCAATGGAAAATTGTAGTTGCTAGCGGCGGCTCCCAAGTCCCTGTAGACATGGTGCAGCATTTTGCTGTAAATCCTTACTTCACCACTAATAAAATTGCCGAAGAACTAGGTATTGCCTATAGCACCGCACAAAGAGGAGTACAAAAACTTGAAGTAGCTGGCATTATTAAAAAGACCAACGATAATAAACGAGACAAAGTTTACTGCGCTACTAAAATATTAAATATTCTTGAGGAACCTACGAAAATTATGGCTGATATTTATGAATAACCATCCGCGAATCAAACGCTCAAATATTTCACCGAAGTACTTTGTCTAAATTTGTTGACAACTTACATAGCAGGGATGGGATTGCGCCACAATTTTATTCAGGGTTTTGAGGGAACTGCAACCATATCGAACACATGGAGAGAGTGTATTTTCGACGGAATCTTAGTTCCGCCACTATGAGGGGTATATGTCCATCCTTTCATGCACGCAAAGATATCATGTTCTTAATGTCAAGAAAACTTAAGATTGTGACCGCGCGCAGTATA
>Ga0207083_1145_pt1 | contig 10770 bp, 5 predicted proteins | sample Alteio_BWMinHeat_57_FD_153516 | JGI IMG/M metagenome (GOLD analysis project Ga0207083, IMG submission 153516) | Enriched cells from forest soil in Barre Woods Harvard Forest LTER site, Petersham, Massachusetts, United States -... | ecosystem: Environmental > Terrestrial > Soil > Temperate forest >... | reverse complement strand
GGGAATCCAGATGCAATCATTCGGTGACGGGTCTGACGGCGGCGGCTTCAATGGCATCTGCCTGCGCGGTCTGGCGAGAACCGGTTACAATATTCCATTCTTGCAATCTGTTTGCGACAACGCTTGGAATTGCAGAAATTCACGCGGTCTGACGGATTGCTATTGGGGTGGACGGACCGATGATCCAACCATCCGCTATGCTTGGGATACTTGCAGCCATGTCGTGGGGATGTTGTGTTTGCCCACCAATGTCTACTCATCATTCCAAGGTGTTTATTATATTGGGAGCTATGGCCAAGGCGGCAAGGCCTTGCAGGGCACATTGGATCCTTACAAGAACGGTAGTGGCCAGACTGTTGGCGGATGCAACGAGGTTGCTCTCACGCCGTTTAACTCCAATACCTACCAGCAATGGACTGTTCTGGCTATCGGTGGCAGCCAATACCATATCGTGAACAAGGCCACGGGCCTGTTGCTGCAGTCAACCGGCGATCCGTATGTCGGCCAAAATGGCGTCATCGGCGGCTGCAACAAAGTTGCGATCACCCCGGCTTTCTGGAACAACGTCTATCAAGAGTGGACAATTCCAACGGAAGCCCTCGGTTGTGCGATGGCGAACCCTGCCAACAGCCAATACGTGCGGGGCACATTGGATCCGTATGCGTCCGGAGTCTACAAAATAGCCGGCATACCGTATGTCTGGGGAGTCAGCGGGTATGACGAATGGAATTTCGCTTGGATTAGTAACTAATTAAATGTTGTTGTAGCCGCACGCGGCAAACCAGACGGGTGCCCTTCGCGGCACCCGTCATAAAATTAGATTTAACCATATGAAAAGACATCAAATAATCAAAGTTACGGCTGTTCTGGGGTTGCTCGTAGTCGGATTATTCTTAATCAAAAGTTTAAGCCCGGTGCCGGCAAAAATCGTTGCGCAGGAAAAGAGGGCTAAAGTTGATGTGCAATCTCCGCGCTTCGTTAGCGCGAATACGACGACGACCAGTCTGGAGGGTGATCTGAATCAAAAAGCACCGCCAGTTCTTCCGCCCGCTAATCCGTGGAAAAATAGACTCACCGCTCTTCATGACATCGGCGAACTGTTTGGTGGTGGGGCGGAGGACCGCATGAAGCAACTTCAGGATTTTGCGGAAAGTCTTGCGGCGGGCGACGTGCCTGCGGTGGTGAAGGAGTTGCAGGTTATGCAGACGCAAAATCCGACCGCCACCGGCCGTGACTTGCGGTTGCGCCTGCTCCAGCGCTGGGCCAGCTCTGATATTCGCGCGGCTGCCGGTTGGACAGCCCAAATGCCAGCCGGGAGTGATCGCCAAGAAGTGCTTGCCGCCATGGCTGGCGCGTGGGCGGGGCAAAACTTTGAGGAGGCCACTGCGTGGGCGGGCCAGTTGCCGGATAAAATTGAGCGGCAAACCGCGCTGCAGAGCGTGTCGGATGCTACAGTCTATAAGAACCCAGCGGATGCGGTGAAGTCAGCCAGCACCCTTGACGCAAGCCCGGCGCGTGACGATACCATCTCACGGGCTGCGGGGGCATGGGCGCTCAAAGCGCCCGAGGATGCAGCATCGTGGGCGAAGCAAATCACTGACGATGCATTACGTGAGCAGGTGATTTCAAGTGTGGCCACGAGTTGGGGAGCGAGCGACCCGGTGGCCGCCGGCGGTCTGGCCATGAACTCATTGCGCCCGGGACCGTTGCAAGACCAGGCGGTGGGCGGCATTGTGCAACGTTTGGGGCTGGTGGATGCGGCTGGAGCCGCAGCCTGGGCAAATCAATTTCCCGAAGGAACACTGCGTCAGACCGCAAACGCAATGTTGGATCGAATTGCAGAGCATAAATATTGTGAATGCAATCAGGCTGCCCAGGCTGCCCAATCATTCAATCATTGACATGCTTTTCAGGCAATCCTGCGATTGGCGAGATGGAACTGGAATGTTGACCAAAAACACCTTCCGAACGACGGAGCCAACCGCCGTTGGCGCTGGCAGTTCCGCTGTCGCGGTTCACGTCGCAGGTCGGCGGTGGCTCTTCTACGTTAGGTATCGTGTGCATCGGCTTTTGTCTAACCCCCAACAAACATGAAACAAAAAACCATCCCATGAACATTAAAAAAATAAAGCATTTGCCGGTGTTCGCTACAATAGTAGCGAGCACGGTTATCCTGGCTGCGGCGGGTCTTCAGAAAACTTCCGCAGCCCCTGCGATGATTTTCTGCAATGGCAATATGGCAACCCCAGCTGGTTTGACCACCAGCCAAATCAATGGTTATCGAGCCTCGGGCATGAACACCATGGTTATCTTCACGATGGACATTCAGGCAAACGGGGACTTTACATATGCCGGCCTGACCTTGTGCAGCGGGGGCAGCTATGTTGGCCCCGCCAACTATGCCTCGCTGCTGAACCAATGCAAGGCTGCGCCGTCGAGTGTCACTCGGATCGAGATGTGCACCGGAGGCTGGGGTGCCCCAAGCTTTCCCAACATCAAAAGCCTCATTGCTTCGCAAGGCAACAACACAGGAAATATTCTTTACCGGAATTTAGCCGCGTTGCACGCCAACCTGCCGATTAACGCAATTGATTTCGATGACGAGACCACCTACGACTCCGCTTCTGCGGTGGCGTTTGGCGGCATGGCTGGAGCTTTGGGGATGAAAGTAACCCTATGCCCTTACACGAATCCAGGTTTCTGGCAGGCGGTCAAGTCAGGGTTGGGCGGCTACTGCGACGCCGTCTATCTTCAATGCTATGATGGTGGTGCCGGCAATAATCCGGCCACTTGGGACAGTTACTTCGGTGGTGGTTTCAAGGTGATACCGGGCTATTGGGATGCTGAACGCGATACTACGTTGCTAACCAAAATGCAGGCATGGTCACAGTCACAAGCAAGTGCCGGCGGCTTTCTCTGGCCTTCCTGCAGTGGCTGCAATCCACCGGCTGGTGGCGATGAATTGCTGCAAAATGCCGGTTGGATTCATCAGGCCATGGATATGCCCCAAGGTGTTTATTATGTCGGGAGCTACGGCCAAAGCGGCAAGGCCTTGCAGGGCACTTTGGATCCTTATTACAACGGCAGCAGCTATGCTCCCGGATGCGACGAGGTTGCACTGACGCCATTTATCTCCAATTCCTACCAGTCATGGAGCGTTATACCTACTGGCGGCGGGCAATACCATATCATGAACCATGCCACGGGCCAGTTGCTACAGTCAACCCACGATCCGTATATCGGTCAGAATGGCGCCGTTGGCGGCTGCAACAAAGTTGCGCTCACTCCGGCTTATTTGAATAACGCCAATCAAACGTGGCAGATTCCTCCGGCGGCTATCGGTTATGCGATTGCGAACCCTGCCAACAGCCAATACCTGCGTGGCACATTGGATCCCTACGCGTATGGATGCTACAAAATGGCCGGCATACCGTATGCCTGGGGAGTCAGCGGATATGACGAATGGAATTTGGTTTGGGTTAGTAATTAAGTGATGCGGCTGAATTAACAAAATTAAGAGATGAAATTCATGAAAAACACCACTCGGTGGTTGAATCGCATTGGTTCTATCGGCGCGATGGCGGCAGGTCTGCTGCTAATGCAAAATGTTGCTTATTCGCAAAATTGGCAGCTTGTCTGGGCCGATGAATTTAACGGCAGCATTGGTCCCGATTGGTCATTTGAGACCGGGACCGGCCCCGGTGGCGGTTGGGGCAACAATGAACTGGAATACTATCAGCCCCAAAATGCCACAATTGTTACCTACCCAGATGGAAACGGGGCGCTGGCTATCACCGCGAAAAGGGAATCAATTGGGGGTCGTAATTACACTTCGGCTCGGATGAAAACCCAAGGGCATAAATCCTGGAAGTATGGGAAAATCACCGCGCGCATTGCGCTGCCTGGTTTTCAAGGCAGTTGGCCCGCGTTTTGGATGTTGGGCGATAACATCGGTTCCGTAGGCTGGCCCCAGTGCGGGGAACTGGACATCATGGAGCAGATCAACACGGTCAATACGGTCTATGGCTCGACCCATTGGTATAGTGGCGGGCAGGCTGATTTCAGCGGAAACACCGGCGTGGATATCTCGAATTTGAATTGGCATGAATACTCAATCACGTGGGATGCCCAGTATATCAAATGGTTTGTTGACGGCAACCAATACAACCAATTCTACATTGGCGGCAATGCCGGCGGAACCGTCGCGTTTAACCAGAATAACTTCTTCATCCTCCTGAACCTGGCTGTCGGAGGCAATTGGCCTGGATTCACCATCAATGACAGCGCACTGCCGGCGTCAATGTATGTGGATTATGTGCGCGTTTATCAGGATGCGCCGCCACCGGCCCAAGGTGTTTATTATATTGGGAGCTACGGCAACGGTGGCAAGGCCTTGCAGGGGACCTTGGATCCCTATTACAATGGTAGCAGCTATGCTAGCGGATGCAACGAGGTTGCAGAAACACCGTTTAACTCTAATTCCTACCAGTTGTGGAGCGTCATACCTATCGGTGGCGGCCAATACCATATCATGAACAAGGCCACAGGCCAGTTGCTGCAGTCAACCCACGATTCATATATCGGCCAAAATGGTGCCGTTGGCGGTTGCAACAAAGTTGCGCTTACCCCGGCCTATTTGAACAACGCCAATCAAACGTGGCAGATTCCCCGGGCAGCCCTCGGTTATGCGATTGCGAACCCTGCCAATAGCCAATATGTGCGGGGCACATTGGACCCATATGCGTCCGGATGTTATAAAATTGCCGGCATACCATATTCCTGGGGAGTCAGCGGGTATGACGAATGGAGTTTGGTCTGGGTCAGTAATTAAAAAATATTGTGACCGCACAAGGCGAACCAGATGACACAAAAGTAGGTTGGTAAAAGCTCCATAATTTTTCCATGCGTTTCACCCTAACATTATTGATCCTCACTTTATGGTTCAGAGCCGTTCCCATGGCCGATGGAAAACCTGTGGGCACAAACGATTCCGTCGCGACGAAGCTTGAGGTCATCTTGGCCGAGCCGAAGCCGCAGGAGCGGCTGACTAAATTAAATGAATTAGGCGCGCATCTGTCGGCGGCTGAAATTCATCCGGCGCTGGCCGCCACCGCCGGTTTCAAGCAATGGCGGGAACGGGCGGTGTTGCAACAGGCGGCCTTCAGACGTTGGGCGGAGTTGTCTCCGGTGGACGCCTTTGATTACATTGCGTCGCTTCCTGACAGCAGTTTGAAAATTGAATCTCTGCACGCTGCCGCCATCAATTGGGCGAACCAAAATGTGGACAAAGCTGCTGCTGCCACGACCAGGCTCTCTCCCGGCCCGGCCCGCATGGACGCGATCATTACCGTCGCGGCCATCTGGGCGCGAACGAATGTCACAAACGCCTTGGCTTGGGTGGATAGCTTGCCGGAAGGATTCGTCAGGCAGTCGGCGGAGAACGGCATTTTATATATCTGGGTGCATAATGATCCTACGGCGTGCTGGACGCGCGCGCAAAAGCTGCCACCAGGCAGGAATCGAAACGCGCTGATCATTAACATTGCGACTGAATGGGCGGCGCTTGATCCATCCGGCGCGATCAAATGGGCGAACGCGCTGCCTGACGTGGCGGAAAGGGAATTGGCGCTTCAAGACGTCGTCGAATCCTGGGCCGATAAAGATCCCGTTGCCGCCGGTGATTTTGCGCTAAAACTTCCGCCTGGAAGCGGGCGCGGATTCGCCGTCGCCGCCGTGGTTGCCGTGTGGGGCGCCCAAAATCCGCAGCAAGCCGCCGCGTGGCTTTGGGAAAAATTAGATTCGGCCGGCCAGCAGCAGGCGTTGCCAAGATTCTTGATGTTTTGGGCGGCGGTTGATCCTCAAGCCTCCGGACAATGGGTGGATAGTTTGCCGGCCGGCGTGTTTCGAGATGCTGCAATTTCCAGTTACATTGATACGGCAAGTTATTGGACGCCGGAGCGCGCAGCCAAACTTGCGCTGACGCTGACGAACGAGTCTGTACGGCATGAGAAATTGGCTACCTGCCTGCAGCACTGGAGGGAATTGGATGCGATGTCATTGCAACAATGGCTCAAAACGGCTCCAGTGCCGGCGGATTTGAAAGACCAATGGCAGCCACAATTATCCGCTGGTCCCAAAACAGACCTGAAATCACATCCATGAAAAAAATCTTTGTATTTGGTTTCATCATTGCTCTCGGAGCTTTTCTGCTTCATCAAACTTTTGTGAAACCTCTAAAATCCGCAAATAAATTCACGTCACCAGACAGTTTCTCTCATGACGAGTTGACAAATCCAGTCCAAACAGTCCACAAAGTTATTCCCCGGGATAAGTTGTTATCGCGGCCGGACAATCCTGGCAGTTCAGCGGATGATCCGAACGATTTATTGCAGCAACTTGAGGCGGCGGTGAAGACTTATGATCCCACTAACAACCAGAGCTTTTTAGCGTCGCTGGCCAAATTAGTGCAAAGCGATCCGGCGTCGGCGGCGCGTTTTGCGGAATCCTTGCCTACTGGAACAACGCGGAACGAAGTTCTGCTCCACGTGGCCCAAGATTGGGCGGCGCAAGATCCGACGGGCGTGGAAGCCTGGGCCGCCAAACTGCCGGACAAAAATGAAAGCCAGTCAGTATTGTCCGATGTATGTTTCCAGATTTCCCCGGCTAATGCCGCCCAAGCAGTGCAAATGGCCGAGCAACATAATTTGAGCACCATGCCGGGGGTTGTGGAAAACCTCGTGTCGACATGGGCCGCCCAGGATTTTTCCAGCGCCGCTGCATGGGTCAAGGATCGACCCGCCGGCCAACAGCGAGATCAAATGTTTGAAAGGCTCGCGGTGTTCCAATCCCAAACCGATCCGGCAGAAGCCGCCAAACTCGTGGCCGCTCAAATAGCTTCGGGACCGGTTCAGGACGATGCGGTGGTTTCCGTGCTGTATATGTGGGGTCTGCGCGATATGGCTGGAGCCACGGCCTGGGTTAATCTCTTTCCATCCGGGCCGCTGAAGGAACGAGCTGAAGACGAACTCTCACACATGGCCGCCGATCAAATGAAAGCGGCACAAGCGAGCAAGGTTGCACATTAGGGCCGCTTGCAAAAAATCAGGTAAATTTTCCTACAATACGAACACCATGAATCCAACAGTCTTGGCAAATATGAATTTACCCCGAAAGCAACAGGCTTCTGGCACGCGTTTTTTGCGCGGGCTGATGCTCCTATTCGTGTTGTTGTTGTCTCCCACGCTCGTTCAGGGAACCGGACTGAACTGGCCAACCAATCAGTTGCTGCCGACTTTTTCGGCGCCGGCGCTCGTTTTGGATTGTCTTACCAATGCCGCCAACAATGCCGAGTTGGACTTGTTCGCTTCCCTGGAAGGGATTGTGAACCGGACACAGCCACAGATCATCGTTTTGGGCACCCAGTGGGCTGATCTTCACGGCCTGAAATACACTTTTCTCACCAACAATTATAGCGCGATTGTCAAATACCGGAGTTATGTCACCGGCTTGGTCGTCACCGACCCGAACCAACCCGATACGCTCAATCTGGCGACCACGATCGCCGGGGTGAAGAACGAGTTGATTTGCGCGCCCAGCCTGCTGGCGACTCTGACCAACGCTCCCTACAGTCTTCCAATTGTGGACGACCTGCGCGGACGGTTTGCGGACAAGTATGCGGTTTATAACTATCTCTATGCCAATTATTGGTCGCAATGCACCCACCGCATCATCGCCGGGATGGAGACCAATGCGGATGGATTTTTGCGGGATTATCTGGTGGCCGTGAAAGCGGCAACAGTCTGGCTGAACCCGAGCGTTTCCCAAGATGCCACCACGTTGGCTCAATTTGTTTCCACCATGACGCCGAACAATGGAGTCTACATGGGCTGGTGGCCGGACGAGAGCACCGGCCTGAATTGGATGGCCAGTTACGGGATTCCCACGCTGGCCAGTGATTTTTATTGGAATGGTTCCGTCTTCAGCGGATGTTACCAAACGATTAATGTTCCCGGCATTCCGCCGCCCCCACCGCTGGAAAACAAAATTTATGTCGCGTTGATCGAGAGCGATGGCGATAACCTGCAATATATGCAAGGTGTGATGAAAGATGATTGGGCAAAGTCATCGCGGGGCAAGGTTCCCATCAGTTGGACGGTCACATCGCTGTGCGCGGACATAGACCCAGGCCTGCTCAATTATTATTGGAACACAGCCTCCGCCAATGAGTGCCTGATCTCAGGACCGGACGGCGCGGGTTATGCGCACATCGAAAACTGGAGTCCCGCCAATAAAGCCGCCTTTGCCAAACTTTCCGACGGTTACCTGCAGCGCAGCGGCCTGCGCGTGATAACGGTCTGGGATTCCGTCAACAGCGGCACCGCCCAGGCTTTTGCCACGAATTGCCCCACGCTGCTCGGTTTGACGGATCAGGCGGGAAGTTACAATGCGGTGGATCTGGGGCTGCGGACGATTGGATTGAACCCGACTTACCCATCGCTCGTCTCGCAAATGACCAACGTCCTCAACAATATAGCTGCCGGTTGGAATGGCACTTCACCGCTTTTCATTGCCGCGCAAGCGGACGTCTGGGGGCTTGGCCCGGACGACCTCCTTACGGTTGTCAATTCTCTCGACCCCAACAAATTTAAGTTCGTCCGCGCCGATCACCTGTTCATGCTCGCCAACGGCATCTCTGGATCATCAACCGTTAACATTACCACGGCCAATCAGGTTGGCGCGGCCAATACTTATCCTTTCACGCCCAGTTGGAGCGTCGTGACGAATGGCAATCTGATATTTGGACAAACGCCCAGCAGTTCGACGGGCAATTTCAGTTTGAATACGGCGGGGAGAAGCGTCAACTCGTTGACGACTGGCGGCAGCCTGGCGATTGACTCGATAGGAGGTGGAGCGGATACCAGCACGAACTATATTACCTGTGGCAACGGCAGCGGGGCGGGTTCGTCGGTGACCTACACACTCACCGGTTCGGCCAATGGCTATAATCTTACGAACATCACGGTCTATGGCGGGTGGAAGGACAACGGCCGGGATCAGCAGGCTTATACCGTGTATTATTCCACCGTGGCGGCACCGACGACCTTCATTCCGTTGACCAGCGTCAGCTATAATCCCACGGTGGTTGCCGGCTGCGCGTCCGCCACGCGAGTGACGATTGCGTCTGCGACTGGTGGCGTGCTGGCCACAACCGTGGCGGCGGTGAAGTTTGACTTTACCAGTCCGCCTTCGGAGAACGGTTATTGCGGCTATGCGCAAATCGCGGTCTTCGGAACGTCCAGCCCCACTATCATTAGCACGGCCAATCAGGCTGGCGCGGCTAATACCTATCCTTTCACGCCCAGTTGGAGCGTCGTGACGAACGGCGATCTAATCCTGGGACAGGCTCCGAGCAGTTCGGCGGGCAATTTCTCACTGAACACGTATGGCCGAAACGTCAACTCGATTACGTCTGGCGGCAGTCTGGCGATCAACTCGATTGGAGGAGGCGCAGATACCAGCACGAACTATATTACCTGTGGCAACGCCAACGGGGCCGGATGGAACATAATTTATACGCTGGGCGGTTCGGCCAATGGCTATAATCTTACGAACATCACGGTCTACGGCGGGTGGCAGGACGGCGGCCGGGATCAGCAGGCTTATACCGTCTATTATTCGACAGTGGCAGCACCCACGACCTTCTTTCCGTTGGCGATCGTCAACTACAATCCCACGGTGGCTACCGGCTGCGCGTCCGCCACGCGGGTGACGATTGCGTATGCGACTGGTGGAGTGCTGGCCGCCAGCGTGGCGGCGGTGAAGTTTGACTTTACCAGCCCGCCATCGGAGAACGGTTATTGCGGCTATGCGCAAATCGCCGTTTTTGGAACGGCGAACAGCAGCATCCTGGCGGCGCCGACGGGATTGGCGGCAACGGCGGGCGATGCGCAAGTCAGTTTGAATTGGACGGCTTCATCGGGTGCGACGAGTTACAACGTGAAGTATTCGACGGTGGATGGCGGCCCCTACACGACGGTGACAAATGTGACGGGCACGAGCTTTATCAACACCGGCCTTGCCAACGGCAGGACGTATTACTTTGTTGTCTCCGCGCTGAACGCCGGTTGCGAGAGCGCCAACTCCAGCCAGGTCAGCGCCACGCCGCAGTCGCCGGTTCTGACCGTGTCCAGCTTTGGTTTTGAGATGCCCAGCATCGGTTCCGGCCCCAATGCCTATGTCTACAATCCATCCGGTGGTTATTGGACGTTTAACGGTGCGAGCCCGAGTGGCTCAGGTCTTGTCGGCAACGGCAGTGGTTTTAACAATCCGAATGCGCCCGAAGGTGTTCAGGCGGCATTTGTCCAACAGTATGGAACTATTTCGCAAGCTATTTCCGGGTTTACTCCCGGAGCAACCTATACCGTCACCTTCTCTGCCGCACAGCGACCGGTATTGAATCACAATGGCGAGTCGTGGAATGTAACAAAGGATGGCATGGTGATTGCCAGTTACAATCCCGGCGCAAGCGCGACCAACTACGCGGACTATACGGCCAGCTTCACGGCCACGGCAGCAACGCATACCTTGGCGTTTGTGGGAACCGATTTGACCGGCAGTCAGGATACCGTCTTCATTGACAATGTGCGGATTGCGATGCTGGCACCGCCATCGGTCTTAAATTTTGGCTTTGAGACGCCCGGCGTTGGTTCTGGTCTCTCCGCCTATGTCTACAATCCTGCGGGTGGATCATGGACGTTCAACGGGTCGCCG